>Ga0066825_10000016_pt1 | contig 80638 bp, 63 predicted proteins | sample ETNtaG_6_FD_65608 | JGI IMG/M metagenome (GOLD analysis project Ga0066825, IMG submission 65608) | Marine microbial and viral communities from oxygen minimum zone, Eastern Pacific Ocean - ETNP201306SV45 | ecosystem: Environmental > Aquatic > Marine > Oceanic | place: Pacific Ocean: Eastern...
CGCTAGTATAGATAATCCGCGTTGTATCCGCCAATCCCGACTCCTTGATTGTTTCAAGTACCCGCCCGATTAGACTATCCACGAAACTAACCAAGCCATAGTAGCTAGCGATAGCTATACGCGTGGATCGTTCATCAAAATATTGATCGAAATTCTGATAGTCATGCAACGCTTTCATGGCGGGATTTCGATATCCGCCATCATCGCCAAAACGCTTGGGTAGCGAAACCTCACCAGGATCGTACATCCGATAGAATTCCTCGGGGGCAATGAGCGGAAAGTGGGGGCAAACGAAGGAAACGAAGAGCGTCCACGGCTTGCCGGAAGTATCAGCAGCCTTTTTTCGGATCCACTCGCAGGCCGCATTCGCGATGCTGCGATCGTATCTTTGGTAATCAGTCTCGCCGGCCCCGATGTTCTCTGACATCAAATGGAGCCTATCTCGGGGCGGACGTAGATTCCTTAAGCAGCTCCGAAGATCCCCCAGTCCATCAACCACGTGTAATGGCAGGATTTCTTCTGTGAAGCCGTTATCGTCTTTAGAGGACCTATAATGTAGTTTTCCTATCGATACGTCTTCATGGCCTGCACACTTCAAACGATGCCCCCAACCATTGATTTGACCGTGATAAGAATTCCCATTGCACCAATTTCTTGTTTGATACACGTACCTACCTGTTTGCAGAGCTGCCCGAGCTGGAATACAGATCGGGGAATTCGTATAGGCACTGTAAAAGAGCGTACCCTCCGAAGCTAACTTATCGATGCTAGGAGTCTTGACCAGAGTGTGACCATAGCAACCACTGGCATCCCGTCGATGCTCGTCGGAAATGAGAAAAAGCGTATTTAGAGCCTTCAAATTGAGCTAAGAAATAACCATTACAACCCTTACTACTATCGATAAACTGATTTTCCCACAATTTGCGATTACAGATAATTGTAAAGTAAAGACGATGAGTTGCACCATCTTCAATCTAAAAAGTGAAATAAACGATTTACATAATCCCCAGGGAATGGTGATTAACGAAAATTTTGTATTTCAGTTATTTGGTGAGTAACGTACGACTTCAGCAGGAGGTGTATTAATAATCTAAAGCCTACAATTTTGTGTACTTTTTACTAAGTTTTACGACTAACTCGTTTGATATTTTTCTTTTATATTATTTATGTATATTCTATTATTATTTAGCTATTTACTTTTATAGCCATAACAAATACCAACAATAATAAAAGCGGCCCTACTACGCCAACGATCGTTCTAACTATCTCGTTTCGTCGATACGACAAAACCAATCCAGGTAAAAGTGGGTTAGTAGTTGCGTCGAAATTTTTATCCTTTTCATTCATTAACTAGCACTTTATTTTAACAAAATCCTTAGTCAAAATCAGCAAATATTTTATCAGTTTTAGCAGACGACATAGTCTTAATTGATAGAAGCTGAACATTTCGCGCTCCGGCAACGTAGATTGTGTTTGAACCGTCGATATCTAACGAGAACAGGGAAAGTGCGGCAGCTAAGTCGAGGCGCAATGTCTGCGAGGAACCTTTAACAATCAGAATCTCATCAATACATTCAATTCTTTCCGCTTGAATTTTCTCCCTATGTATAACTCCATCCGTTTCTAAAGTTGCAAAAAACGCAATTGATCGCTCACGGAGAAATTCAAAGAATTTTGTTATTCGCGAAGGATGACTATAAATTTTCTTGGCCGATTTTAGAATGAATGGATAATGTTCTCTATAACTTCTGATGTGGCCCACTCCTTCTCCCTTTGTAGAATGTACTATAATTTTACCCCATTCTATAGCTTTCACTGTAGGAGGACAACAAATCTGTAGTACCTCAAAATTGTACTTATTTCGAACTTCAATTCGGCCTGGGGATCCACAGCAACCACAACGAGAGACGTGAGCATACATACGATGATTACTTTTCCCATCCAACTGGATACTTTCTTCGCAATCTGTAATTAGATTCGTATTTTTGATACTTCGTAATTCTACGTGACGCCTTTTGGCTATTAAGGTAGTGTACGCATGGCGAGTTTGTAAATAGTATTCAGGCAAAGAGGCTAATCGTCCAAACAGTTCGACAAAATCTGACTTCAAAGCGATTAAACCTTCATCGTTAGTCGCAATAATCAATCCGCTGCAATCACGACTAATGGGTTGTGTTTTGCGAAAATCTTCTCGCTTCATTCTGTTCATAACTAAATTGAGTTAAAGTTGCTTCCGCTATATATCTGAGTAGATACTCGTATTTCCGGGCAGAAGCAGGCAATCCGACTAGCTAGTCTCCATATCCCATCATTTAAAATAGCAATTTCCTTAGGAATTTTTAACGATATAGCCGATTCGTTCTCTCGACTTATCTGATGAGAGTCTATCAAGACTAGTGGAATATTGATACCAAGATCTATTGCACAGGTTTTAGCGATTTTTCCGAGGTCGACCAGTGCACGATCATCTGGAGCCAATATTTCGCATCGTATTGCCATAAAATGTTCAACCATCCCAATAGTCTACCGGATGAAATCGGTCTTATCCACTCCAAGAAGAAAAAATCATACTCCTAAAAGTATTTATTCTCTTTAGCCAATAAACACGACTTAGATTAGTACTGGTCAGAATTTCTTAAATCCTTTCGGTGTGATACACTTTAAATACGCAACTATTCACTTTATTTGCTGACTCTTTAGTTTCTCTTAAACGGTTAAATATTCATACTAATAAAAAAACGGGCTATGCCTTAGCATAGCCCGCTCGACCTATCTTAGAAAAAATGAACCTTATCGTTTAAAAACTAAATAATCAGAAACGACCAGACAGCCTTAGAGTCGCGTGAACAGGGGCACCGACCGTTACCTGACCGCTTCCGTAAGAGTGAGGGAAATACAGCTCGTCTGTAGCGTTTTCCACATTCAACTGGAGACGCAGATTCTCATTGACCGTGTAATAAGCTGAAACATCCAAACGATTGTAAGATGGTAGCTTTGTACTGCCTTTACCCATAGTATCGCCCTTACTAATATAACCTAGTCCCAAGCTGAATTGATCACTGACCTCGAATAGGTTCCAAAGAGAGTAACTGTTTTCCGCAACTTCTGCTGGAACGGTTCCATTTACTATGTTAGCTCCTGCTGAGATAAACCAGCTTTCAGTAAGATTACCAGTTGCTGTAAACTCAAAACCCTTTGTAGATGCTTCGGTTACTGCGTAATCTCCATCAGCAACTGATCCCGTCGGCTTAACCGCGGTAGACTCGTATAATGCAGCAGTCAGACTAAGTCCATTGTCAAGTTCATACTTTACCCCAAATTCCTTGTTCTCATACACGTCTGGATCAGTCTTCTGCTTTTTGCTGCCTTTCAAATCAGCATACTGCCCACCGCTTTTCGGAATGAAAGACTCACTGTAACTAGCGTACACTGACAAGTCTTCTTGAGGTTTAAATACGAGACCGAAACGAGGCGAAAATTCCTCATCAACCTTTGATGCACTACCTCCCGAATTACCATAAACATCTACAACCGAAAGATCAAAATCATCAAACCTTCCACCCAAAACCATGCTGAACTGACTAGATAAATTGATTTCGTCGCTAAAGTAAATTGACCTCACACTGAGATCAGCTTCCGTTTCGTCGTATTTCTCTGTCGTGAAGTTAAAATTTGGTATAACCAACTGATCAGCAATTGGAACAGTGATTTTTTCACCCTTGGAATTATTATCCAGGTTATCCGTATCCATATAAAAACGATCATTGTCGTTGCCTGTATCTATCTCCTCAAATCCCACTATAAACCTGTGACCGATTCCACCTATCTCTTTCTCACCGATTAGGTCCAAGGAGAGAATCGTGCTACTTCTCTCGGTCGTATCACGATAACCAGCTAATGTTACGGTGTTAGCAGTGGAATCATAGCCACTGGCATATAGATTTTGGTACAGTTTCGAAAAATCGTTATCCGTGAATCCAAAGCGGAGTTTAGTTGCGTCATCAAGCTGTTGATCGACAGTCAAACTAAGAATATTCGCATCCAGAGCTGAATAATTTTCATCTTTATCCCCAAAAGTTACACCCGCTAGCGCTTTTACGGGCACTCCGGAAGCGGATGGTATGCCTCGATCAATGAAACGTTTATGGTCTAGGTGCTCGTATGAGATGTTTACGTGTGTGGTTTCACTCAAATCAAAATTGAACGTTGGGTTTATGCCCTTGTTGTCCCCGAAGTAGAAATCACGATGGTTTTCAAGGTCTTCGATATAGGCATTCATTCGAAAAGCTCCATTTGAACCAAGCGATAGGTTAGTATCCAGCCCTGCATAGGTTTCGCCTAAATCATCCAGCGAAAGGGAGCAATTAGTAAATTCCTCACCTACGATAGCTTTCTTTGTAACTCTGTTTATAAGACCTCCTGTTCCACCGCGACCAAATAAAAGAGCGTTAGCACCTTTAAGGACTTCGACCTGTTCAATGTTATACAATGGCCTGAAGTATTGCACGTCGTCTCGAACGCCATCCACGAAAAAATCAGCTGTTGATTTTACGCCTCTGAACAGAATGTCATCTCGGTGACCTTCACCCTGTCCCGCATCAATGCCCGGAGTGTAATCAGCGATGTCAGCCATCCCTGTCATATCCTGAAGTGCCATATAATCAGCCGTCAATATGACTAAGCTTTGTGGAACCTCGTTAATTGGAGTCGGAGACTTAAGTGCATTTACCTGATTCGACTGCAGGTACTCACCGACAACAACCAAGTCGTCTAGCTTTATAACATCGTCTTGTTGCCCATGCAAATTCGAAAAAACTGCCAGGAAAAACGCAGTTGTAGCTATAGATCTTAATCTTTTACTATTCATCTTGATATTGGTTTGAGTAATTTTGAAAAAATCCTGCTTCCAGAGTGAACTTTTTCTAAGGCAACACTATACCCGTTTGTAACCTTTCATTCTACTCCGATCGGGACAAAAACTGCTCCACGCTGGAGCATATACGCTTCAATTCAGATCCTTCTGCGACAATTCCGAATCCTAACTACAAACAAAATACCTTTCACTGGAAATCACGATCTGATGTAAATTTAATCCTCATTTTAGTTGCTCACCCACGAGTCATTTTTTAGTTTTGCAAAGAATCGAACTTTTATTGGCTATGTGACCAAACTTACTGCAAATAGGTCTAAGGAACCTTATTATTTTCGCAGCATTTGATAGAAATCGCGTATTTTCGATCGCCTAATAACGCACAAGCTTTTTGCTATTAGGATTATCGAGCCGAATCTGCTAAAAAAGCCTTAGGATTTAATCCGAAACATCCCCGAAAAGCCCTGGCAAAATGGCTGGGGTTGGCATAACCGACTGCATTCGCAACCTCTAGAACCGTATACCTGCGACTAAGCAACAACTGACGAGCCCGATCCATGCGGCACTGTCTTAGGTAACCGAAAACAGTTATACCAAACCGTTCTCGGAAACCGCGTTTTAACTTGAATTCGTTCAAGGCAAACTTCCGACTTAAGCCGGCAAGCGAATGATCCTCATCGAGATTCCGTTCCAAGTAGCTAGCGGCTGCTGCAAGGGCCTCTTCATCCCTGCTTCTGTAGCATGGTTCTGACTTTGAAGATCCGGAAATGAATTTTGAGTCACAAATCCGTGCCAAAAATTCTAGGGTCATAGATTCAACTAGGAGTCGATCGCTGGGTAAACCACCTGTATTGCTGACCAAACCTTCTGACAGCTTTCGCATACGGGCATCTTGAATTCCTTTTGTCAGAATCGCTTCTTCGCGCTGTGTACAACTGTAACAAGCTTTTCTTGCGTGGAGGAGAGTATCTTCCTCTCTAACCAAACCTTGCCAGACCTCTTTCGAACATTCAATAACGCCGATCTGAGATTCGCACTCAAACAATGTTGTTCCAGCCCATGCTCCAAGGGAAATAACAAACCACTCCCCTGAGCTAACAGAGGTTGCTCCCTCATCAGGCAGGCCTACCAATACGCGGCCCTTAGCCACAAATACGATTTGCAAAAAAGATTGGAATGGCCACGAGAAGCGATTCGACGCTTCCGAGATCCGGTAGACGCCAAATGACAAACCCTGACGCTGTGTGAACTGACGACGCCAAGCATTGATACCACCGAATCGAGCAACCGATTCAACAGGTTGTTGGAAGGGACATGGAACCATTTCTTAAAGATAATGAATCTCAATAACGTCATAATTGAGACTCGTTTGCAAAAGCAGGTCAAACCTTTTTGAGGCCTGTAACGTATTTTAAAAAACGCGGCTACCTGCTTCGCAATGATTCGACAACACGTGAGATCTTCCCGTCCGCCGGCGAGGATACCGTCTGTTTCTCGCCTCGATAACTGATATAGGCAGCGCCACCCTCTCCCCTGAGGGAGAGCGTATTGCCCCGGATTCGCAGCATACCTGGATTGGTGACGCCTATGACCACTTCGTCTTGGTTGTAGGCCACGTACTCTCCTATTTTGTATTGGCGGGAACCAAATTCGGTCTCCTCCAATACTTGGTCAGGATGATGCGGATTGAAATTGGCCGCCATCAATCCCAGAGCTCGACGGGTTGGGATGTCAGTTATAGGAAAGTCGTTAGTAGTGCCGATGAACTGGCCAGCAATGTTCGAACCCGCGCTGGAACCGACATAGGGAGCGCCTTGTAAAACCCGTTCCCGGATTGCCCCAAGCAGATCGTCATCGTAGAGCCCCCTTAGAAGCAGGAAGGTATTCCCTCCGCTAACGTAAAACCCTTCCGTATCTCGTACCGCCGCCAAACGTTGATCAGCAGGGATGGCATGAAGGGACGTCACCGTGTAGCCCGGCCCGATCTGAGCGAATTCTCGTTTCATCCGTTCCGCGTAGGCATCGCGCTTGTCCGGGAGGCTGGCATAATTGATCAGCAATATGCGATTCACCGATCCAAAAGTTTTCGCGATGTCAGCTTTCGCGTGTTCGAGGGACTTTTGCCCAGGATTCGTGGTCGCGCTGAGCAAAAGAGCATTTACATCCTCGCGCTCGCCCTCGCTAGGCAACTTATCTGTAACGCTATTTTCCATACATCCTAAAAGCCCTAGACACAATATGGAGATCAGGAGAACCTGAATTTTCCGCAAACACTTAGATTTGCTCTTTCTGTATCCAGATATTGGCAGATCTTGGCTCAACATCGTCTTGCAATCTCCTGAAATTGGTAGGTCCTCCCTGCCCTCATGAATGCCATGAAGTTTACTAGGAGAGAATTTACGGCTTCGCGGTGGTAACAAAGTCCAAATCGAAAACATAGGCCCCATACAAATCGCCATCTATCCAGGTCTTGCCATCGTCATCCGTATAATAGGTCCCTTCTTCAAAGGTCGAAACCCATAGCCTATCGGCATGATTCTCATCAAAAGCTACGGCTGTAACGTTCTGGGAAGGCAGCCCAGAACCACGATCCTCCCAAGAGACTCCACCATCGTTGGATACCCAAACCCCTTGGCTCCATCCTCCCGCGGCCATGCGAGATTCCCGTTTCGGATGGAGTGAGACACCGTAGACATTGGTCTCGCTCAAAGTTTCGGCTACGGAGCGCCAGGTTTTTCCGTCGTTGGTTGACAAATACACACCCTCGCCTTCAGAGCCGGCAATCCACAAATCAGGATTTTTCAAGCTTCGGTCCATTCGCAGAATCGCCGATCTAGGCGAACTGCGGACTTGGGCCCAAGAGTCGCCGCCGTTTCGACTCTCATAGATGCCGTCTCCCGTCCCCAACACGAGGCGTCTCGTGTTGCGCTGATCGACAATGATTGTCCGGCAATATTTTTCCTTCAGTCCCTTGTTGGCCGCGGTCCAGGTTTCACCACCATCACGGCTCAAATGGAAGCCCCAGACGGAGGTACCATATATACTGTCCCCATTTTCTGGATCGATGGCGATCTTGAGAAAATCGCTCTCCCTCCAGCCGGTAACCAATCTCCAATTCTTTCCCCCATCTCTAGATCTAACGATCCCATTACCGCAGGCCATGAACATCGTTGCAGGAGCAGAGGGATCCACTGCCAGACTGTTCATCGACTGAATAACTGGGCCAATGCGGCTCCAGGAACTCTCCTCTTCATTTCGGAGATAGATGCCAGAGTCGGTGGGAATCGAGCTCGCTTCCTGAGCTTTGGTCATGGCGAAGGCGATAAATAGGGTTCGCTCCTCCTCGGCAGCTCCGAGCGAAGAGAAGCCGATCGCTAAACTCAGGGTTAAATATCCTAGCTTCGTCCGCTTCACTTCTCCTCAACCAATGTGGTCTCCGCGCTTCGGTTTACAAAATCCAGAATGTATCGCTCTGAACCGTAGATCATTTCCAAAGATTGACTCTCCCGTTCCGCTTGAGCGAAGGGCCCGTCAAAGAGCTTCCAGCTAGAATAGTCCACTTTCTCGCCGTCGACCGATGGCGTACCCCCGTATTCAGCCTCCAACTTCACGCCAGCCAGATTGGTATAGCTAACCTTTGGAGTAGGTTCAAGCTGCACTTCGACCGGAAGCGCCTTTATGGTCTCCTGGAAATCCCGATAGGTTTCGAAGGCGCTCACTGGAGCGATTTCTACAATGTAGCCGTTTTTCAAGGACCTGCTAACCAAGCACTCGCTTCCTTCGGACAGTTCCTTGAAGCCCGTACTGAACCAGGCTCCCGCGCCCCCCTTGAGCAACCCCGTCCAATCGACCGGCTTCCATTCGCCCGGAGCAAACGGCCGGTAAGCGATATAGACCGGGCCCCCTTGCCCGAAGATCCACCCGGAATCGTCTTCAATGCGTCGATTGATATCCCTACTGAACAACGTGCTAATAGAAGGAAAACGCGTTCCTTCAGGTATATCGTAAAGGGCGATCAAAGTCGACTCATGCTGGAATACCTGTTCGTAAGGCGAGCCCCCCTCCAGCTTGTCCTCCGAATCGTAATCGACTTTCGAGCGAGCGATCAAATCGGTAACGGTATCCCAGTCCGAAGCGAAGTACATCGTCCCTTCAATAGGCGACGAATACGGCTGCAAGCCGAACATCGTATTCGATTTTCCCTCCATGTTCTCTTCTCGCCAAACCAAGCTCCACGTCTGCTGCTGAATCGGCTGCAGCAGTCCGCCTTGGGACGACCCCAGAATATAATCCGGATGCACATAGCTGTATTTGTAAACGGGTATCGTTCGCTTGCCATCGACTTCGAAAGACTCGGGGCCCGCATGCCTGAATCGCCAACGCGTGCGCTTCAGCTCCTTGTGAATGTAAGCCTTGTCACGGTCCGTCGCGATTCTAAACAAGATCGGCGGCGGCGTGTATCCACTCAATGCGATCATCAGCGTCCCTCCATTCGACCGGTACTCGCCCTGTCCCCAAAGCAGCCAGGCATGGGCTGCGGAGTGCGCCATGCCAGGTTGCAGTAGATAACGCGGATACAAGCGACTATGCGCTCCTCCGTACAGTCCCTCCAGATTCTCTACGGCATAGTCGAGCAGAATGTAATCCATCATCATCTTGCCCATTTGCTGCAATTCGGGGTCTTGGGCCCATCCCACCAAAAGCGCCATGGGACGGGTGTACTCCTCAATGTAATTCGGAGAGTCGTATTCTCCCTGGCCATACGATGTCGTAATCCGCATCCAATCGAGGAGAAACTCCTTCGCATCCGCCATGATCTCCTTCGACGATTTCCCATTGTACCAGGCCTCAGGTCCCGCGTCCGGGAACATTTCCGCGGCCAAGTACAAGCTCACGTAATACATGACCCAGTGGTTTTCGGTATCGCCGCGATACGGGAAGTAGGTTCTCCAAAGTTCCTTGATAAACGCCCAATCCTCGTCGTTGAGAACGCCTCGTCCCTCTTCCATCAGTAGAACCATTGGGTGCATCCAAAACATGCTGCCCGATGGCGGATCGTTGGATAGGCGCAAACGCTCACGGGCCCACTCCAAATTGGTTTCTCGACGCAGATTCGCCGCGATCGTGAAGCTGCTGCCTCGACTTGAGTCATTCGGATCCGTCGCCGCAACCGTCTGATCGATGAGATACTCGCAGCGTTCGCGATAGAGTCGAACAAGCTCGGCATCGCTCAAAGGGGCCACCGGGGGTTGAGACGCTTGAATGAGCGGAGAAACGACAACGCCCAATGCGAGCGCCAGGAAACGAAGATTCGGGAGATACAATTGGGATAGCATTCCGCAATAAAGATGAACGGGGAAACTCTAGGCCAAACCGAGTAGTCGCCGAAAGCTTTTTCGGTGTAAGGTAAAACAGAGGATAGGCTTAGGCCACGCGAGCCTCTGGCGTAGCTACAATCGCTTCCCGTAGCCACGGTTCTTCCCATAGCCACGTCGCAGCGCGACGTGGAATCTCCACCCTACGGCTTGAAGCACACCTTGATCGCCTTCTGCTGACGCAGAAGCTCCACGCCTTCTGCATACCGGTCCAACGGCAGGCTTTTCGTTATCAAGGGAGCCAGCTTCAATTTACCATCGACGATTTGAGCCAAAGCCTTTTCAGCCGCCTGCATATTGTGATCCCCGTACCCAACCAGGTGCAATCCGCGACACCAATGCATAAATCCAAACGACACTTCTTCACGCAGAACGCCGAACAAGGCCACGACATCGCGCGTCCGATGCATCAGATACTCTACCGACACCGGCAACCCTGTGCAATCGATCGCCAGATCGATGGCGTCCGGACTGAAGCGATTGCCCGGAAAGGCATCTTCATCCGTGGGATCCAAAACGCGGTCCGCGCCGAACCCTTTCGCCAATTCCCTGCGCGATTCCACGGGATCGAATGCGATCACCTCAGACGCTCCGTAAGCCCTAGCCAATTGCGTCGCGACTAAGCCTGCCGGACCCAATCCCGCGACCGCGAATCGCGAACCTTCCAAGGACTTGATATTCGCGATTTGATCGAAGGAAACCTGCACGCACATAGCCAACTCCAAGGATGCAATCTCCTCTGGTCTCAGGGTATCCGGGACCGCCAGCAAATTGCCTACGTCCGCAACTACATACTCGGCATAGCACCCCTGTGGCGCCCCTGCTTGATCCTGCCACAAAGCCACCGACATTCCGACCGTAAAGCCGTCGACGCCTGGCCCCAAAGCAACGACCTTTCCCATCGCTTCATGTCCCGGCTGCCCTGCGGGGTAAGGATACTCTACCGTCCCTCCTGGAACCATGGATATGCCATCCATGATATGCAGGTCCCAATGCGGACAAGTCGCCACACCTTCGATACGGACCAATACTTGTCCTTCGCCAGGCTTCGGTTGCGGCAACTCGACTATTTCCGGGCGCCCTTTTTCCAAATACTGTACTGCCTTCATGATCGATTCCATTCCAAAATAACGCCCAAGACCGGCTCGCGTTTCGATTCGATAAGCTCCCAGGCTTCCGCTGCTTTTTCCACGGGAAAGCGGTGCGTAATCAAGGGCAGGGTCTCTAAGGTCCCGTTCGCAATGAGTTCCACAGTCTTCGCTAAACGCTCTGGCGTCGCCCCAGATACGAGATCGATCGAAAGCTCCTTATATCGAAGCGGCTGAATCGCCAAGCGGTCGTTCTCTCCATAGAATCCCGCAGATACCAAATGACCGAAACGCCGCATCGATCGATCGAGCCGCCCCATCACATCTAGCGATCCTACCGTATCCACTCCAACTTGGACGCCATCCGGGAAACGCTCTTGAACTGCCTCGACCCAATTTCCGCCATCTTCGAGCATCGTTTCGCCTTTCGAGAAATGACGCAGTCGGTCTTCGTGCCTACCAACAAGAATCACCTCAGCCCCGCGAGCCGCCAGCATCTGCCCCGCCCATTGCCCCACCAAGCCATCGCCGATCACAATCGCGGGATCTCCGGGTTCCAAATGCGGGCGGTCGCCGCAATTGAATCCGACCTGAGTCAAAACCAATCCAGAGTAAGCCACGGGATCCAAGCCTTCCGGTAATTTGATCGCTGCGCCTCTGCTGGAGACCGACGGCGAAATATGTCCGGCTCGCGGCTCAGCCATTCCCTCGATTTCGCTGACCGAAACGAATACGCGATCGCCAACCGCCAAGTCTTCTATATCAGCGCCCACCCAATCGACTACGCCCACCTTCTGGTAGCCCGAAATGATGGGAAACGGCTTCGGATCTCCCGGAAGTACCGGCGTATCGCCATCGATCCGTTCACCTCGCAAATAGGACCCTTCCGTGCCATTGCTGATCCACGAATCGGTCACATTGACGACGATCTGACTCGAAGTTGGATCCGGGCAATCGACCTCTCGAAATACGACTTCGTTTCTATCTTCAAATACTACTGCTTTCGATTTCATGGGAAATACTATCCTTCGCGCGGCTACGACCGTTTTCCAAGCCCGAACTACCTACGATGCAGGGCATCGTACTCTCCTTTCTTTCGCCTCGAGACAAACCGCAACTAGGGCCTATCACCGAATAACCTTCCGCAAACTCCAGAGCCTGCTGTATCGTAAAGCGACCAGGATCGACATTTCCCCGACAACCAACCCCGTAGTCACGTCGCAGGGCGACCTGGACTCCTATCCGCGCGATCCGATAGAGCGGCTACATACAACGGCCCCTTTTCGCTTTACCGTATTTCCATTTTCGCCAGCAAACGCTTTACCCCACGCAATCTCATTCGCAGACTATCGCTTCATGCCCTCGTTTTTCGTCGCCACCCTCTCATTAGCCGCTGCTCTCGTCCTCGCGAACACCGCAATCGCTCAATCCAAACCCAATGACCTCTTTGTCTGCGCAGCGGTAAACAAGAATTACGTCATTGGCTCGAAGATCGTTACGACGAGCGGATTGCACCGGCTCGACGATTCGGGAGAGTGGCAGCACGTCGGCATCAACGATCCGACCGTCTTTGCCGTATCCTTCGACCCGAGAGATCGCAATGTCTTTTACACCGCCGCCCTCAACGGAGCCTTAAGAACGCTAGATGGCGGTCGGAATTGGCGCATCGTAACCGGTTGGGATATCACGGAACCTAAAGACGTTTGCGTCGATCCCCACGATCCGGATACCGTCTACCTCGCCCACCCTGGAGGAATCGCCGTTTCTCCAGATCGAGGAGACACTTGGTTGCGGCTAGAGAAAGGCCTTCCTGATCGCGGCAAGTACACGCAGACGATCGAAGTAGACCGAGCGAACCCAGGCCACGTCCTGGCAGGATGCGAAACCGGCATCTACATGACGCGTAACAATGCTCGCTCTTGGCGCCAGGTTCTCGCCACTCAGGAAACCGTTAACGACCTTCAGCAGTCTCCACACGACCCAAACACTTGGGCAGCGGTCACCCAAAGCGAAGGCGCTTGGATTTCCACCAATGGAGGCCGCAAATGGATAGCTCTTACCGAAACTCCCAGAGGAGCGGCGCTCTACAATATCGCCTTCGACCCGACCAATCCAAAGCGGCTCGCGATTGGCAGCTACACCTACGGCGTACTGACCAGCGAAGACGGAGGACATACTTGGACATCGCGAAACGAAGGGCTCCCCGAACCGAGCCAAGTCTGGCAGGTCGGCATTCACCCCGACAGTGGACATCTCCTGGCCAGCGTCTACCAGCAGGCGCTGCACGTATCCGACGATTTCGGACGAACCTGGAAAGTCCAGGGCCTCGAAGGCTCGAAAATCAACAGTTTCGTTTTCCTTCCTCGAAAGTAAGGCCGCCCCAATGACAGCGATAATCCTATCACATTCGATGCAAGACGCTCGAACCTCAGCAATGAAAGCAATTTCTATTGTTTGGCTCTGCTCCCTAGCCGCCCCTCTCTTCGCTCAACCTTCCTACGAGGGCCCTCATCCCAGTTTAGATGTCGTGGAGGACCCCGCCCTGCGACGGGCTGCCTACTTGGAACGAGTCAACGAAGTCATCGAATGGCGAGCCGGTATCGTAGAGCGAGGCGATGCCGAAAAGATGGACCTCGCTTCCGTATCCGCCAATCTGTTACTGGGAAGAAACATCGAGGCCTGCAATGAGCGAGTTATCGAAATGATGCAAACGCCAGGATCGGGCCCATTTTGGATGTTGCCCACGACTTGCGTCGCCTTCGCAGGACGCGACCGTCTCTCCGTAGAAGCCCAAGCCGCCATCCGCAAGGCTTGGAAAACGACCTACCAGCTGCGTGGCGATACCGAGAACCATTTCGCTATGTACTACACCATGCTCTACCTAATGTCGGAGCGCTATCCCGACGAGCCTGGGTCAGAGTGGTATAACGGTCGAAGCTCGGAAGAGAATTTGGCGGAGTCCCGCGACTACTTGATCGATTGGATGAATCTGACCACGACCATTGGCCAAGGCGAATTCAACCCGACCCACTACATTGGCGAATACGCCATCCCAATGCTCTATCTCATGTCTTGGGCAGAGGATCCGGAAATGCGTCTTCGAGGACAAATGACCTTGGACTGGCTCTTCGCAGGACTGGCCGCCAACACGCTCAATGGCGTCCTCCGGGGGCCGAATTCGCGAACCGACGACAGCTCGGTCGTCGAACGCTGGAATAGTTTAAGCTCGTTTTTCTCCTGGATAAACTTCGGCAACTGTCCCCCTCAACGCGGATTCAGCTGGGGCAACTACTACGCCATTGTGGCTGCCAATTATCACGTCCCGGAAGTCATCTACCGAATCGCGGTGGATCGCGACGGCAGCTTTACGCAAAAAGACCTCAAGCGCTCTCGTCATCGCTGGCGCTACAGCGACGTCGGCAAAGCGCCTATCTATAAGACAACGTATATGGCCGAAAATTACGCGGTCGGTTCTTATCAAGGCGGTATGGCTGATCCGATTCAGTCGCATGTATGGGATGTCACTTGGGCTACGGACGATCCACGCGGCGAGCATCCAACAATGTTCTCCATCCACCCCTACTCGGCATCGAAAGGCATGCAGACTTATTTCAACGTGAGGCCCGACACGATGGTCAAGGCGGTGGCCGCCGAGGGGAAACCGTCCTATGACGTGGCCGACAAGCTGCTAGGCTGTTCTCCTTACGAACAGGTCTTCCAGAATTTGGATACGATAATCGCCCTCTACGACATTCCCTCGGGAACGCGCTTCGAGCAGGTCAATGGCTTCTTTTCCAAAGACCTAGCCGACTTAGACGAAGACGAGTCCGGATGGATTTTCGCCCGGGGCGGGAACACCTATCTGGCCTACTACCCGTTGGCCGACTACCGTTGGGAAGCGCACATGTCCTACAAACGGCTTCCATCCACTGGCAATGGCTATCGCTATGAACGCGTTCCCTCCGGGAGCCAGGTCTTGATCAGTCCTCATCGACGCAATGGGACGATTTTGCAAGCAGCAGACGTCTCCGAATTCTCCAACTTCGACGCGTTCAAGGACGCCATTCGATCCCTCAATCTCAACGTCGAACGCTTACCGCGCCCACGCGTCGAGATGACCAGCCTCCGCGGGAACGAACTGGCATTCGAATACGGAACCGCTCCCAAGGTCAACGGAAGAGCCATCGACTATACCCAATGGAAGCTCTTCGAAGGCCCCTATCTAAATGCGGAGAAAGACTCTCGAAAACTCGAAATCACCCACGGTCGTCTCAAGCGGACTCTGGATTTCAATACGCTATCGATCGCTGACAGCGTGATGCGACGATAGCGCGCGCAAAAACCACGCGAGTCCCTCGCGTGGCTACAGGCTTTATCTTACCACCCGTAGCCACGTCGCAGCGCGGCGTGGGGACTCCGCCCCCATTACCATAAACCAAAGAAGGCGTTGCGTCGCATTCCTTTTCCCTACGATGAGAAGCATGTCTATCCATTTCTTCTTAAAGCCCTCAATTCACCTCTTGATCGCCAGCTCCCTGGCGATAGTCACCCTCATGAACGCTTCAGGCTCCAACACGGCCAAGATCCAAGATCATTTCAGTATTTACGAAAAGCGAGACGCTTACTGCGCATGGCCCGCCATAGCGCGAGCGGACAACGGGGACATCGTGGTAATGTTCACCCGTACCGAAGAGCACATGTCGCCCAATGGAGAGATTTTGCTTTCGCGCTCGACTGACAACGGCGAAACCTGGAGACCGCCTTCCATCGTCTACGATACCATTCTCGACGATCGCGAAAGCGGCATCACCACTCTCAACAACGGTCATCTTCTCGCTCATTTCCGCTCCGTTCGCTTCACTCGTAACACATACGAATCTATGTCCGATACCGCCTACCCGAAAACGCTCATCGATCGTTGGATCGGCTACGTTGAAAAGCCAGAATACGCCAGGGCAACGGAATTGAACCGGGCGTGGCACGCGGTTTCCTCCGATAATGGATACACCTGGTCCGAGGTCACTCCAGGACGCGACAGCATACACGGCGGGGCCCACTTGCAAAACGGAACGGTACTCGTGGCCTCCTATCGAGACAACAGTGGAAATATAGGCGTCTATTCCAGTTCGACCGCGCTTGGAGACTTCGCAATGATCTCCAAAGTCGAGTGTCCCGATCCCGAGAATATTCGTTTCGGAGAGCCGCATATCATACAGCTTCAGTCGGGACGTGTCGTCATGATGATCCGAGCGACCGCCAAGCCCTACGACGACCAAAGCCCGAATTGCCATGCTTGGGGAACCTTTTCCGACGACAACGGCCTCACCTGGTCAGACCCCTATCGCACGCCTCTCTGGGGATTCCCGCCTCACTTGCTCGAACTTTCCGATGGGCGGGTTCTCGCCACCTACGGCCATCGTCGAGCTCCATTTGGACAGCGAGCCTGCGTGAGCGAAGACGGCGTTCATTGGGACAAAGCCGATGAAATCGTTTTAAGAGACGACGCGGTAAACGGGGATCTCGGTTATCCTGTATCCATCGAGCTCGAACCCGGCAAAATTCTTAGTGTCTACTACCAGCCGAATATCGAGCCTGGCATTAACCCATCGACCCACCCACCTCTGCCCAATCGCAAGAAGCCTGGAATCATGGGTACAATTTGGACCTTGCCTGAAAAATGATCCACGCGAGTCCCTCGCGTGGCTACGAGTCAACCCTCACCACCCGTAGCCACGTCGCAGCGCGGCGTGGGCTCACCGCCTCCCTTCTTCTCTAAGCGACTTCCACCCCATTCAGAAGCTCTTCCAGAAGTTATCTTTTCTAGGATCCATATTCGGTCGCCCAGGAAACACAGCTCCCCAATAAGGATAGACATCTGTCGCTGTAACCAAACCCGCCCTTACAGGGTTTAGAGAAATATAATGAGCTATCGCCTGGAACGCATCACGCCCCCGATCGCGCTCACGCAACACATGATCGTAACACTGATGCTGCAGTTCGAATTCTGGCCTTAGCGCTGCGTTCCATTGTCTTCTAAAGTGAGCCACTGCTCGTAGTTGATCGCTGGATTCCGAATGTCCCATCAACAGGAAATGTCCATGATCCGGCATAAGCGAATACACAGGACAGAGCATTTCGTATCTGCACAAGCTATGTAATAACGCTTCGCGAAGGCGTGCATGAGAAAGGGGATCCAGCCAACCGGTTCGTCGCTTATCGATTGTCATAGTCCAATGGACGTAGCTCGACTCGCCCCGATAATAGGCAGGCGGCAGCCGCTTCAAATACGAGCAGGAGTTGGATTCCGGCATACGTTCTAGTTTTACCTTAGTTTTCAACAGCGCGAGAAAAATCCATCCACGCGAGTCCCTCGCGTGGCTACGAGTCAACCCTCACCACCCGTAGCCACGTCGCAGCGCGGCGTGGGCTCGCCTATCTACGAAACCGAAACGAATACCAATTCGCATCGCGCAATGACGCGCGAATACGGATCGTTTCGCCCGCGAGCTCGGAAACACTCGGCTCTCCGCGCCAACGAACCAATCGCTCGATTTCGTTGCCGAAAATCGGATCGCACGACTCTAGCTCGAATCCTGGGATCGGCGTTCCATCCTCTCGCTGCAGCTCGAAACGCAACTCGCCTGCGGCTGAGCTTTCGTAGTTGATTTCCAATACGCGGCCATCGAATAAGAATGGCTTTGTGAGCAATTCGCCTCCTTCATAAGGAGCTCGCACTGAAACGAAGCCATCCACACGAATCGAGTAGCGACTCAAATGAGCCGAATCCTGAGCGTAGTGCGACATGCGATACAGGTACATGCGACGCCCATCGCCCTCTGCGATGCCCAAAGCCGGCGTATTGTCGCGAGCCACCCAATCCTCAAGACTGTCGCCCGGACGAATAAAAGCCTCCTTGAATGAGCGATCGTAGCGGTTGCCGCCCCGGGAGGACATGAAGATGGCGTCGCTCGACGCTATAGCATACCTTGGATTTTCAACGAGCGTCTCCGACACCCCACCTGACAAAGCGGCCTTCTTTGGAAAAAAGCGTTTCGCCAAGGCAACGTAAATATGCGGCGCTCGAAAGTAAGACTGAGTCCCATTGGTGTAGAGATGCTCCATTGGCGTATTCCCAAAGTCCATGGCCACTCCATCGGTCCAATTGACGAAGTCCTTGGACGTCGTTCGGCTAATCGTCCTAAAGCCACTAAAGCCCTCCCCAGTCCAAGTTCGAAAATAGCATACGTATTGCCCTTCGCTCTCCGACCAAAAGGCAACGTTATGCGAATCGAACAAGCCCTGGGTGAAGATAAATTCTTCCTGCATCAGCTTCCAGTGTATCCAATCGGAAGATACAAACGCAGCCAGTCCCTTGCCTTCGACACCGGCAATCGCCTTGAAACGTTCGGACGCAGGAACGCCAGGACGCGTGTCCAAGAACGGACTGAAACTGCGCGAATACTTATCGTGAATCGCAAGCGTCACATTATTGTCCTTGGAACCATTTACTTCGTAGATACCCAAATCGGGCTTCGTCCAATGGACGCCGTCCCGGGATTCCGCATAACAGGTTACCGCAATCGCTTCCTCGCCTGTTTTGGGTAGCCCGCGATAATACATGCGATAGAGATCGCCATCTTTGATCAGCGTCGGATAGGCGGAAAAACGTCCCTCCCATGGCTTGTCGAACGCGATTGCTACGCCTTCCCGCCTCGGCTCATGCAGACGCAATTCCACTCCCTCGAGCGAGTCGATTATATAGCGGTCGACAAATAGTTCACGACGGTCTCCGATGTCCAGAGTCTGGGCCCAACTGGTCGCGAACGATGCAAACGTCAGCCCGCAAAGAAGCAGCGAGCGGCCACCTAGACTGCCTTTCCATCTCCAAACGCTCATCGTGATCAATACCCCTTGAAGTGAACCGGATCGTCTGCCTGACGGTAGCGCGTCTTATAGGTCTTCGCGCTGGCAGCCAGCTTGAGAAACTTGTCCAGTGGCACCACTTCGACCGGTCCTTCCAGGTTCTCAACCACCGTCACCAAGCTATTAACGTCGTTCGACTCGCGAACATGGACAGCCAGGAAGTAAGGCAGGTTGCGATTGAGAGCAATCAGCTCGTTCAAGTCAGCAGTGACTTCTTCCCGCGGGCGTTTGGGATCGATATAGTAGTCGTAGGAAATCATTGGGCGGGTATCCCTCAGATCGCGCGTGCGAGCGGGACCGTACCCATTGATAAAGCCCAAGACATCAGGGAACGCTTCGTAATAGCGGTCGACCGTTTCCTCGAAGAGCTCCGCATTGCCCACATTTCCATCCGCTGCTGAGTTGTCCATGATCTCCATGACTCGTTCATCCAAGACCGCCATTAACTCCTTCGCCTCATCCATAAGAATCGGAAACCGGTCCTCGGGAATGTTATTGGGATACATGTAGCCGGGCCCGGAAAGTCCTCCAATAAAATAGTCATTTGGCGTAGCGGATTCGTGAAAGTACTCCAAGGCGGCGGGCGAAAATTTAGTCCAGTTCATCGTTACCTGCCAAGCGAAGGGCAGTTTTCCGCGTCCTGGCTTTGTCCATACGCCAATCCCGATGCTGTCGGATTGCACGAAGGTCATGTAAATCTTGTCTTCCGCCTCCAGAACCGCGTCTTTGGCGACGCTATGATTGTTTGTGAATCGAAACCCAGGAGTGAACTCGAACTGGCAGTTGTAGCTCAAATTGGGCAAGTTGTGCAGACCCTCCATTTTGTGGCCATACATCGACAAGAGCATCGTCGACTGCTCTTCCGTATCCTTGCCATAAGGATGCCATCCGAATACCGTCGCCCCTACATCGAGGTCTTCCAATAGCTGCCGATTGAGCTCAAGTTCGTCCGCTTCCTCTGGATCGGCCGACAGCTCGTGGAAGAACATGCGCTCGCGAATCCCCCAATCCGCCATTGCCGGCATCATAACGCGACCGCGATGTCCACCCATAAGCATGACCTTGTCGCGACTGCATCGATGCCAGTAACGCTCGATCGCATCCTCGTAAATCTCAGCGTGACTCATTCCATTGTAACGGCCACGCAAATCATCGATCGGCTTCAGTCCATGAGCCTCAACAAGTGGTATCAGGGCCTCCGTAACGACGATCCCATCTTCGAGGCCGGCTATCGTGAATGCGACATTCAAAGACGCTCCTTCCGATGCATCCCAAACAACGTACCCTTTGGCAGACGACTTGAAGAGCGACAGCGCTTCGTTCGCGGTTTCGATCTCCGTAAATGCGATTCCATGCTTGCGTTTGTAGAAGTCGTAGAGCGGTTCGGTGATTTCCCACTGGAAATCCTCCGGGTGGATAATATAGAGGCGAGCGGCATCTCGATTGGTCAACCCTTGCAGGCTCACGAGCATGGCTTTTTCCGGCAACCCCCCGGCCACTGTCCAGTCCCCATCGAAACGCATGGTCCACGCGTTCTTGGCTGGCGGCGGTTTCGCGGCGTCCAGAATCGGGAAGACTGCGACGATAATAATGAATGAAAATCCGAATAGGCGTTTCATAGCGATCAAGGACGGGATGTGTCGTCGTCCGCCAGCTTGCGGAAACGATAGACGAGTGGGTTGTTGCGAGTGGAATGCAGTTCAATCACAGTGAGCGTATCGCCGCCCACTCCCAATCGATATTCAAAATAAAGCCGTATCTTCGCATCGCCCTGCGAAACCTCTACAGGCACCGTCGTTTCAACGCGTAGCGTCTGCTTCCCATCCAACCAACGAGCCTCGACTGAGCTCGAGCTCTTCTTCGGAGGATACACCGCCATATGACGCTGCTCAATGCGGAAAAAGTCCGCTACCTGAACACGCTTTTTCGTATCGACGAGATTCGTTTCCAGCACTCGGGTCGAACGCCAACGCATGTCGTGTTCAATCGCCACCTTCGAACCATCGACCTTGAGAATCAAGTCCATTGCGGTCCAGCCGTCGAGAGCCGAACTGCGGGCCGTATCAAGCCGCCATCGCCCATTGAAATCGGGATTCGCCAAGGCCAATCCTAAGGGGAATGCAATGCTCAGCGCTAAAAACTTTAAGAGGGAACGCTTCATATAAAACGGAGCCCAACATACTGTTTCCATCGCCTCTCGAGGGCTATTCAAAAGGCGCTTTACTATAAGAATTCGATGAATCGCTTGTATCGCTAAGACTCCATCTCGCAATCGCCACCATCGCCACACCAGAGAATCGCGCGGCCATGACCAAATACAGCCTCGCATTCCCTATTATCGTTCAACGAGCCAAGTAGCCGCCATCGACAATCAGATCGCTACCCGTCATGAAGGACGACTCCTCGCTGGCCAGGAAAGCCACCGCAGAGGCCACTTCTTCGGGACGACCTTGACGGCCTAGCAAATGCATGGCGGATGCTTTCTCATTCTCTTCCGCTTCGTCTAGTCCGAGGTCTTTGCAGGAGTTCACGAAGGCGCTCGTATAGATATATCCAGGACAGATCGAGTTAACGCGGATGTTCGATTCCGCTAAATCCGTAGCCCATCCCCGAGTCAGGCCTCTCACCGCAAACTTGGTAGCGGTGTAAGTACTGAAGGACGGCTGTCCCACGAATCCGCTCACCGACGAGAAATTGATGATACTTCCTCCTCCGACGCGCTTCATCTGCGGTACGACATGCTTCGCCATTAATGAGGCCCCTCGGATATTCACTCCAGTCATCTCATCCCAGTCCTCCGTAGACGCGTCGATTCCCTTCAAAATGAACCGAGCCGCGGAATTCACCAATATGCTCACCGGACCAAATGCTTGCTCCACCAACGCGCAGGTCGCTTCAACCCCATCCTCGTCTTTCAGATCAACCGACCAGCTCCGACACCCGATCGATTCCGCTTTGCCATCGTCGTCCTTAATATCCAGCAATCCTACCTGGCATCCTTCCTCGGCGAGTCGTTTTCCCGCCGCAAAACCGAGATCCCCCAATCCCCCCGTGATGATCGCAACCTTGCCCTTCAGTCCTCTCATAAGCTCCCACTCTACGCTACCGCCCCGATAGTTTCACTCTATTAAAAAAACCCGTTCGCATTTCCACGTCGCCCTGCGACGTAGCTACCAGTTGTCATTCTTCTCCACCTTCGCTGCGCTCGGTCATCTTTGCTCCCCCATCTCCGCTGCGCTTCGTCACCATTGCTCCGCCATCTCCGCTTCGCTTCGTCACTATTTCCCTTCATCCCCTGGGAGCCACCACACGCGATTGCTCAATTGATCCTCTAAGGCCTCGCCGCGCACCCCATCAGTATAGATAAGACCAGGTTCATAAGGCATTTCATTGAATCCGGTAGGACGTTCCAAATTTGGCATCCAGCGCGGTTCCTGGTCGCTAGGAACATCGAACGATTCGCCAAGGTAAGTCTCTCCCCCATCGTTAGATCGAAACCGAGCCAACTCGGTCGTTACCTCTCCCCAGTCAATGCCATCGACGCTTATCCGCATCATAGTCGCCGCGACTATGGGTTGACCGGATTTTCCAAACGACACGCCTCCGTGCATAAAGAGGGCCCAATTCCGATATAACTCTGGCAAGAACGGATTCAAGTGAACGTGACGCCACTTCCCGTCACCCAAGGGCGTCGCGACATAGGACTGGCTCGTATCCTGAGTTCGTATACTATAAGGCACGAAGGGAACGCCTTTAGGATCGACGCCAATGGAACCAGCATTCAAAACGCGACTCTCTTTGGCCCGTCCGCTCGCCAAGACGTCGATCGATTCGGGCGTTGCCGGCAGACTAATCGCCGAGCCATCCGATTGCGTCCAGGTACGTCCCCCATCCTCGCTTCGCATATACCCAACTGTCGTCAATGGCGACTGCGCCTCCTCCGGCGGCATTTCGTAGATGCGCGTCCCTAGATGGAGAATCTCATGATTCGGGCCCCAAGCCAAAGAGCCAGCGAATTGGCTATAACTAGCGAACCTCGATTTAACCAATGCTCCACGCCGTTCCCATTTTTCTCCTGGAGTCTTGGACCACATTTCCAGCTCCCAGGGACGATCGTCGTAACTGCGTCGGGCCGTCATCAGCAACGTCCCATCCTGGGAGCAAACAAGCGACGGATAGGTTAAGTTCACACCAAACTCCTCATACGGCGTCCACTCCGACGCATCGTTAGGCCGTACCGAACGCCGGTACCGAAAGGGATGGTGATGCGAATAGAATAGGATGTGCAGATAACCTTGCTGGTCGATGGTTAACGCCGGTCCTCCATGATTATCCTCAGCTGATCCAATTGTCCAAGGCTCAGACCATACACCCGATTCATGATCCAATGTCCGGATACGAATTCGAAATCCCTCAGGCGGCGTATCTAGCCAAGCAGCGTGAGTCTTGCCCTGAAACGTTATGATCTTCGGCGATTCCAGATAGGCCGTCGCTCGACCCGAGCCTTCAGTTGAAAGGAGATATCGCCCATCCTCGTCTTGTTGGGATTGGCACCCTACTAGAATCAAAGCGACCAGCGCAAAAAACGGGAGCTTAAGAAGCTCAGGAGCATGCCCGCGTTCGACCCATGAAACCGCAATTGAAATTCCTATTTTTCTTTTCATTGTATCATACTCCAAAATACTTGACTGCATTGAGATTGGCGACCTTCTCTCTCTGATTCAAGGCGAGCGAGGATAAGCGTATTTTATCGATCTGAGCCTGCAGCACCTGCAATGGAGAAAGCGACCCGAACATGATGCGCGTTGTGGACATAAAGCCCTTCAATACCCGCAAGGTATCTTCCCATTCCGCAAAACTGATATCCGCTGAAAAGCGACGCCCAAACTCGCTTAGAGCCCTCAACTCGTGAACGCTCAATCCCTGAATTAAGGGGTTGGCCGACGACGCGAATTCAAGGAACCCTTCCCATTGCCCAAGAGCAGGCGGTTTAACCGTCACAGCTCGATGCTCGTGTCGCTCGTCAATCAGACGAGCCGTCGCCAAGACGCGGATTCCTCTCGACTGAAGCGCCTCGACGCAGGCTCGCGTTGATCGAGAATCGAGTCGGTAGCCATGATATCCAGGCAGCAATCGGATGGCCTTCGTTTCCGGCCAGTCCGCCAATTCGTCCAAGTGATCGCGCCACGCCGCAACGCCCGGGTTCAGGACAGGCAAGGCGCGCAAACGACGGCGTCGAGCGACGGTCTTTCGAAGCGACCTATTACCCGGCATGGGATCGACTTGGAAAACGCATTCGAAGGTAGAAACGAATGCCGTATCGATATCGAACCGCGACAAGCGGCGGCTCACCTCTTTCACTTCATTGCGAGACAAGGGAGCGAAGGGCCAATTCCCAATCCAAAGGTTAGTATCGATAAATTTCATACCAACTTCAAAAGGGCTGCTGCGTTTTCATAAAAAACAGCCTGCTTATCGCTCATACGCAGCTGAGCGCCTGCGACTTGCCCTATCGCGACCGGCAAATCTCGAATCGGCGCATCGGATCCATAAAGCACTCGCTTCGCTCCTAGATTCGATACAGCGTATTCCACAATGCCCGCTTCCGGGGTCCCCCCAGAGGTATCGACCCACAAATTGTCGATTCCGCGGGCCGCCAAAACGCCTCGGTAGCCGCAACCGGTCAGATGGGCCATAATCACGCGCGTGTTCGGGAAACGCCTTGCAAGAAGGCAGGTGTCCTCCGGATCGGAATGCTGCGATCGCTTCCTTATTTTCGTCATGCTCCAGGTATGCTGCAATACCGGAACATCGTGGGATTCCGCGGCGCGCATCACGGGCGCCATGCAACGATCTCGCGCATTGTTGGCGATTTCGAGTTTGAGACCCTTGAATCCGCTCTGCCCCACCCAGCGATCGACTTCACTGAGAACTGCGCGCTCGCCAAGAGTTGGGTTCAGATAGCAGAAACCGTGAAAAAACTCCGGAGCCCAAGAAACGATACGAGCCGTCTCCTCATTGATTTTTCTAATTTGATTCGCATCAGGTCTATCGCCATGGACGAGCACGTCTCCCAGAGCAACCATAGCTTCGATTCCGAAACGACGGGCCCTCGCAACCCACCTATTTACCTCCGAACGCTTGCGCCCCTCGCCCATGAAAACCGGGTGAGAGTGAATATCGATGATGGGACTGGCGTAGCTAAGTTCGATGGCGAATATCAATTCGGGTCCCAGCGCGAATCGATCTGGGCGCGAGCCACGAATTGAAGTCGAGACAGCGCCCAAACGTAAGTTCACGGCCAGCTTACCGTAAACCCCAATCCATCCCAACTTCGACTCATCAGACTTGCGACACGCCAGCAACAACCTAGCCTAACCGATCATGCGACTATCCCGTTACTCGACTCCCATCACGCTGCTAGCAGTTATCGTTCTATTCTCGAGCATCGCTCGTTCCAATCCAGAAGACGCTCTGAAGAAGATGGGGATCGAGCTGCCCCAACCGAGCAAATCGATTGCCAATTACGTAGGAGCAACGCGAACCGGCAAGCTCGTCTTCCTATCCGGCCACCTTCCCCGCAAAAGCGACGGATCGCTCGTCGTCGGCAAACTCGGAGCGGACCTTTCGATCGAGGAGGGCTACGACGCCGCCCGTCTTTCGGCCATCGCGCTACTGGCGACCCTCAAAGGGGAGATCGGCTCGCTCTCCAAAGTGAAGCGGATTGTCAAAGTCTTCGGCATGGTAAACGCCAGCGACTCTTTCACTGGGCACTCCAAAGTCATCAACGGCTGCTCGGACCTATTGGGCGAAGCCTTTGGAGAGAAAGGACGCCACGCTCGAGCGGCTTGCGGCTTTAGCTCGCTACCCCTCGGAGCGGCCGTCGAAATCGAGATGATCGTCGAACTCAAATAGGCCGAACTTGTCCGAACGACAGGCCCTCGGTCTTCAACCTACGATTTCTTCAACCGCCTCGATCACTCGATCGCAGTCTTCCTTGGAATTGTAGATATGCGTGGAAACGCGCACCGCATTCAAGCCGCGTTCCGTAACGCGCCGACAACGCAGTCGAAAGTCTCGCATCAATCGTCCGTTCAGGTCGTCGAAGCCCACTTTAGAGCTGCGAAACGTCGTTATCGAACGTCGCATCGCGGGATCGGCAGGCGTTAAAATCTCTATGCTGGGAATGGCGTTCAATCCCTCGATGAGATAGTTCGCTAGGCCAGCCCCATAAGCTTCGATTCGTTCCTTGCCAATGGATTCGTGAAACGCCATCGCCTCACGCAAGCCATCCACCAATTCGGTCGACCGGGTTCCGTATTCATGCCTTCGGACGTCTGGATGAAACTCGAACGAATGGGGCAAGTCGTAAGCGGAGTTCGAATGTCCGCCCACATGATAGCCCGCCACTTCATCGATGCGATCCTTCCGAATGTATAACATTCCCGTCCCTCTTGGTCCGCTCATCCACTTATGCCCGCTCGTGGCGAAGGAGTCACAATCGATCGACTTCAAATCCACCGGAATCATGCCTGCGCTTTGAGCGCCATCTATATGAAACCAGATTCCGCGTTCCTGAGCGATTTTCGCGATTGCATTCACATCGAAGAGAATGCCGGTAGGGGCTGTAATATGACTCACCTGAATCGCCCGGGTGCGGCTTGTAATTCGCTCTCGTATACGCTCTAGGGAACCTTCGATCGAATCGGGGTCCGGTTCGAATATCTTTACCTTAATGCCTTCTCGCTTTTGGCGACTGAGCCATGGAAACGAACCTCCAGGATGCGCGTGCGATTCGAATAGAACCTCATCGCCTGGCCTCATTTCCAATCCCGCTGCGATTATCGAATTCGACTCGGTCGCATTGCGCGTAAAGCAAATCTCTTCCGATTCCGCGTTAAAGTAGGCGGCTGCGACCTCCCGAGCCTGATCCATCAAGGAGTAGCCGGTCTCCGAAATGCTCTGCAATTCACGGGCCTTTTTCTCCACAGTTTCCAACACCGCCAAGGGAGCGGGACCCAAGCCCCCGCAATTTAAATACACCCGATCATCCGTCAATGGGAAGGCGTCTCGAATCGCCTTCCAATAGCGAGCCACGTTCGCATCGCTGTATTCGGGAAGTCGGGATCGTGGCGAAGTCGGTTTCCCGCAACTCGCGAGCGCCGTTCCGAGTCCCATGGCGGCAATAAAGCGCTTTCTATTCATTGCCTTACCCTATGGCGCAGTGGATCTTTTTGTCCACAGTCGATCTAGGAAGTCGCGCTCGATGCCGCCCTGGACTCGACAGGAGCCCCGCAATGCCTTCCTTCGAAATACGTGTATTCGCTCGTGTCTTGCTCCCGAGGATCAATCGCCCAGGGAGCCCCGACCTCGCAAAAGGACTTGCGCTCACGGAAAGCCCTCATCGCAAAATACTCGACATCCTCGATCGCGTCGAACACGTCGCTCGATTCGTCTTCGACACTCAAGCGAAACTCAGGCCCAATGTCCTGGATAGGACAAATATCGTGGACCGCATTTACCCATTTACAGGTTCCTTTCGCTTGCTCGGTTGAACACAGACGTGTCGTATTCCCACCCACGTGATCCGTAATCGCATCGAACATCAAATCGCGTATCTCCAGCTGTCCTGGAGATTTCATTACACTGTAATCACTGCCCGATCGAAAAGTATGCGTTCCACAGAAACGCCAATGAAAAGTTCCCTTCGTACCTGTAACCACAATTTCCGGATCGACTCGATGCATACAGCCATGACTCAGGATGACTGCCGCTTCCAGCCCATTCTCCATATGGGCCACCGTACGCACGGTATCGAAGCTCTCGATAGGCTTGCATCGATAGAGCTCGGCGCTGACGCGCGTTAACTCCGCCCGATCCTCCATTCGATCGCCCAGCCAAAATAGAATCAGATTGGCCATATGCGAAAGCCCGTTGTGCAATGGGGAGTCCAGTACCCACGATTCCCCATCGTGTAGTTGACCGCTCCATTCGTTCCGAGCATAATAGTTTCTAGAGCGAGGCCAGAGCCCAATGCAATCGACGCGCTGCAGGTCCCCGATTTCTCCTCCCAATAACCTTCTCTTGATCTCCCAGGTTTGCTCCAGATACGAGTGCTGAAAACCTACGCCTACCGCAATCCCCGTTTCGCGTTCCACCGCTTGAATGGCCTCGACATCCTGCAAGGTGGGCGCAAGAGGCTTTTCAACCAAGACCTGCAAGCCTAATCTAAGGCAATCGATAGTCATCTGCTTGTGAAAGCCGATTCCCGTTGGAATGCAGACCCAATCCAAATTGAGTTTCTCGGCTTCCAACATAGCCCGATAGTCTTCGTAAACCGGAACGCCAAGTTCATCTAATTTCCCGATTTGCTCCGCGGCATCTTGTGGATTGATAATCGTTACCGCGCTCAAAGTGACACGGCCTTGGCTTGCAAGCGCATTCAAGCAATCGAAATAGGCATGCGCATAGCCCGTCACGCCAATAAGTCCGACACGAAACGGCGGCTTTGGCCTGATAGGAGTAGGCGAGGAAGATTCGAAATTCATATTGCGAAGGAAAAGGAGGACCGGAGCGCTCCCGAAAAGGCCAGCAATCTCAGAGGATCCACTTCGCCTATCCTCCAAACTTAGCCCTCCGTTCCTCGGAGGTCATCAAAAACGTGTTTTTCCGGTAAAGCGGAACTGAGCGCCCCCACATTCGGTTTTCGAATTCGGGAGACCTCAACAACGCCGCTAACTATTGCTAACCAGTAGGTTAGCTCTAAGCCGGACTAAAATCCTTCTTGTGCAGCGTTTCGACTTCTATCTTCGTGGCCTCGCTGAACGAAGGAAATGCGGCCGCTTTTACTGAATCGCGCATTTCCTCGATTGTTCGAGCTCCCGACAGGGCTAATGACACGCCTGGCTGATCTAACACCCAGCGATAAGTAGCCTGCGGCAGGGTTTCGATCGGGGGCTTGACTAGTCGCTCGGCTAGAATTTCGGCATAGTCTACCCGCTGCTCGATTTCCTCCCTAGAGTACCTCGCATTAAGACTGCCTTCCGGGAAAAACGTGTTCTTGCGAATCGCTCCGCTTAAGAAGCCGTTAGCCATGCACTCACGGGCCACAACGCCGCATTCATTCTCCTCGGCAATTTGGATCAAAGGACGCGTCTCGCGATTGAAGGGACTCAAAACGACCTGAATCGCATCGATTTTTCGATTCCTCATCCACTCCGCCGACATTTTCTTCGTATCGTCATACATGGATACGGAGTGTCCAAGAAAGCGAATTTTACCTTCCTCCCGAAGCCGCCCCAAAGCCTCCCACACATCATCGTGGATCTCCTTTTCCTCAAATGGCGAATGAAAGAAAAACAAATCGATACGGTCAGTCCCCAGTCTCCTCAAACTTGCCTCGCACGATTGCAACGCCTCTTTCGCGTAAAATCGGCCAGGAACGACATCACGCGCAGTCCTCCCGAATTTCGTAGAGATCAGAACTTCATCTCGGCGGCTACCCAAACCTCGACCCAAAACGGTCTCCGCCACTCCATCCGCTTCTTTGTTTCCGTATAGCGGGGCCGTATCGAAAAAGTCGATTCCCACATCGATCGCTTCGTTCACAAGATCGACAGCTTCGCGATGTTCGACGTCGCCATACACGCTACTTCCCAATGCCCAGGTCCCCAGGCCAATCTCAGAGCATTTCAATCCAGTGCGTCCTAGTATCCGTTTTCTCATTTCAAATCAGGCGTCCTTCGCTTCTTCAAGAAGTCTTTCAACAAGCGGTATGGCATTCTCCAAAATAACCTCCAACTGTGCACGGCCTCGATCGGCCGATGCTTCACGAGGATCCTCTCCCATCACGCCGTCGCCATCTAAAGTGAGCGGTCGATTAGGCAGCGAAGACGTATCGACGCTCGCAGGATCGAACAGCAACTGAAAGGAGGTCTCAGTCGCGCCCGCGTGATCGCCCTGAAACGCATCGCCCAATAGTCGATTGTCCGCCCAAACTTCGTAAACCGTTTTCGGCGCCGACAATCTCGCTCGCCGGACCGCCTCTTCCAGCGCATCGATTTGCTCCTGCGGATAATGGCCCGTCATAAGAATTACGACCGAGAACCCCTCGTCTGCCAATTGCAGGCAAATCTCTTCGGCAACTTGCGCCGCTAGGCCTTCCGAAATGTCTATCGAATGCGCGAACCCCTTGAACGGCTTAATGGTATTCACGCCCAAGGGAATCGCAGGCAAGACCACTCCACCCGTCCGTTCCGCAATCGCCAGGCATATGTTCTCCGCCTTGACGTTATCCAAGCCGATCGGGGCATGCAGACAATGCCATTCCAAGGCGCCCCAAGGCACGAAGGCGACGGAAGCCCGGTCGCGAATCGCCTCGATTTGATGAGGTCGCAAATCGCCATAACGCCCCCAGGTCGGCTGTGACGAATGGGCATCAGTCAAAGAGGAAGACATGCCCGCAACCTGCAATCTAGATCGAAAACATCAAGCGTGGCTTGAAGAATACCGTAAACATTGCTCTGAAACCGGATCGTTGTCGCGCTTTGGATGAATAAGAAACCCCCGCGAGCCTCTCGCGTGGCTACGGAAGCGATGCGAATCTAGTCGGAGAAAAGGTAGCCACGTCGCAGCGCGAAGTGGAATCCGACAACCGCCCTAATCGACCCCCGCTATGGCCAACAGCTTGCTGCCTGTCAATCGTTGCTCAGGCTCCAAACTATGCGGCGTCTTGCCGCCGTGCTCTGCTTCCAATTCTTTGAAGCGCGATCGGGTTTTTTCCACGAAATCTTCAACAGGACCTTCCTCTCCAAAGAGCTTCATTATCTCCGGAAGCCAGCGATGGCCATAGCGCACGTGCTGTTGCTCGTCATTCCGATCGAATGCCAACAAGGTATCCGCTTCGAAATCGCTGAGCTCTCGCACTCGATCCATAACATGGGCTTTGGTACCGAAACTGCCCGCCTCGAATTCCATCGTCATCATGGCGTAGCGCTCTGGCGGCGACATGTGAACGAGGATATTATACAGGTCGAGCGAATGCTCCAAAGTCATTAGATCGACGCCCAGCTGCGGCAACTGCCTGAACCCGAAAGCGCTGTGACGGGATTCGTCCCACAAGTGACGCGCTAAGTCATAGTGCATCTCAAAAGGAGCATCCACAGTATCGTAGAAAACAGTGGAGAGATAATCGACTGCGTCCAATTCCATCATCAGCCAAACGTAAATCATTAAACGAATCACGCGGGCATCCGTACTCGGATCTTCGAGCCATGGGCGGACGATCGGATTTGAATTGGGATCGAAACCGAACACGCTCGAGCAAACAGGATACTTCCCGCGATTGCAGGTTTCAGGATGGCGATAGGACACTCCCTCGCTTCGCCACTCGAAATCGCTCGGCAACGAATGGGTTTCACGCTCCCCAATCCATCCACCCAAAGCCGTCAATGCCGTCTCCAAATGAGCCTGCCAATCGCCCACCTCCAAGGAATCAATATAGGGAGCTATCTCTTTCGCGTGCCGCTCCTCGTCCAGAATAAACTCTTCGACCAGCTTGCGCGATGGCCAATCCGCCAATTCATGAGTCGCGACCAAATATTGGCGATACGCTTCGAGCAAAGCCGGCTTCAATACGCGGTAATACCCGGCAACGCCTTCCATAGGGTCGTCGGTTCGAATCGCCTCTTCGAAAATCGCCCGAAAAGCATCACGGGTGGACTCACCCTTCCCAAAGCCGCTCAACTCGCGACCCCGCTCACGAATAAAGCGAGCATGTCCTGCAGATTCCCAAACGTGCTGGCAAAGCAAATACTTGAGCTCTACATCGCCTACGCGGCATATGAATGTCGTCGCGCAGCGCACGAACTCTCGTTCGATCTCGAAGAGCTTGCGCAGCATACGAGCCATTTCCTGAACCGCGGCCATGCGACCAGTAGCAGCTCGAAGCGCGTCTTTTTCGGAAGCAGTTGTCTCCATATCCAAATACCGTTCCAAAACGTATTCTACCTCAGCATACACGACCGCGCTTAGCGGCCTTGGAATGTCCAGGCGGATTCTCGCCAATCCACCGATCGTCAATCGGTTCGCTGGCCTTCTGATACCGACTGTCGCTCGATATGCGAAACTCGTTCTCCGTAGCATTATCGACTGCCGCATGGACGACGAACATGCCGAAAGTCAAAAAGTCTCCCGCTTCGAATTCGGTCGTTAGCCAACGACCGCCAAACCGATTGCGTACCATCGGTGGATTGTGTGAAAGCGTACCGGTAAAGGTCCAACCGCCCTCCTCTGCTCGCTCTTTCTGCTTGGGTTTGTTCTCGCAATAGCTGTCAACATCGCGATACGCGTAGTTCTTGAGCAAATCCATCCGCTTGTGCGATCCTTCCAGGATCATCAACCCGCCAAGCTGGAATGGAATGTCCCCATAAGGCAGCCAACAGGTCAAGTGGCGGTCCGTTCCCCGACCCATGTAAGGGAGATCCGAATGCGGATTCGTTCCCTTGCCCGGGCCCATCGCCCTTAGCCAGGTAAAGTCGTAGTGTCGAATCGGCTCGCCGAAAAAGCCCTGATAGAAATCCGTCAGCCTTCCTGAATACAAAAGCGACTGAACCGCTTCGCATCGGGCCGCAATTTCGGGGATGAACTCCAAGGTGGCCTCGGGTAAGCAACGAGACGCTTCAATTGGGTAGTTCGGGTCCAATTTGTCTTGCTTCGCGAGCTCCGCCAAAATCGCCGCCCTCGCCTCCAGGACCCTCTCCCGATCAAGGTAACCCTTCATGTAGAGATAGCCATCCTCCTCCATTCGACGTCGCAATTCAGGAATGTCGTCGGCGACATCGGCAGAGCTACGCAAGCGGCCAATCTTGTCGTTCTCGGAATCCAAATCGTGGTCGTAGGAGCGAAGCGGAGGCAATTCGGTTATCAAACTCATATCAAGGGACAGGGTGATTCGACGCACTATAGCGAAATTCAACTCGGTCAAAAATGGTTGTATTGGGAATTTTTTTGTATTTTTTGGTATGAATGCCTTCGCTTTCCAGAAAACCACCCGAATCTTGGCTCAAAACCCCAATTACCAATGAAATCGGCACACTATCATTGGCAGGTCGCCTGTGCGATTCACCCGGAATCGATACTCAATCCATGCGTATTTTGGGAAATTTCGCGCTTATTGCATTAGAGAGTGGATCTGGCTATTATTGCGACGCGACGGGGAAATCGACTCGGCTTTTCCCGGGCGATTTCATCATCGTTTTTCCAGAACTAGCCCATGCGTACGGACCCTTGAAAAACAGCCAATGGTCTCACTCCTATGTCGTTTTCAATGGCCCTCAGTTCGACCTCATGCGTCAAACTGGAATCTTGGATACAGAGTCGCCTATTTGGCATCTCGAGCCTATCGAGTACTGGAGCGCTCGACTCGAAGAAACCCTGGGATCCCAAATCCGCACCACTCAAAGCGCGACGATTCGAGCCGTTGCTCAATTCGCCTACCTTTTGTTCGATATGGCTGCCTCCCAGCAGGAGTCAGCGAACGCCGCTCGAAACGCTTGGTTGGAGGACAGCTTGCATCTCCTCTCCGGTCCAAGCCCAGACGGTTGGCTTACACCGCAAACAGTAGCCCGATCAGTAGGATTGAGCTACGAGAACTTCCGCAAACGTTTTTCCAAAGAAACCGGTGAATCTCCCGCTCATTTTCAAAAACGGCGACGCATTGAATTCGCCTGCGCAGCGATTTATCAAAATCGCCATTCCTTCAAACGATTGGCCGACGAGCTTGGCTTTTGCGACGTCTTCCACTTCTCGAAAGTATTTCGTCAAGTTACTGGCGAATCACCATCCGCCTTCCGCAAAAAAGCGCTTGGTGGCAACCGATAGAATATCCCCAGCGGCGCCCGAACATTGCGCCACTCGAGTCCCTCGAGTAGCTACGACGCAGAGCGGCGTAGTTTTTAGATAGAGAAGCGCTCGAATTCCTGTCTTACGATAATCCGATCCTCGCCTCGTCGCGACCTTCCCTTCAATCTATATACTCGATCTATGCCCAAACAAGCAGCCAAGCCGCTACCTAAACTCCAGCTTTGCGCCGCGGAATGGACGCTTATGGGCCAGCCTTCGAAGTCCCGGGAATGGTCGATGGACCGAAAAGTCCGGGCCGCCAAGGAGGCCGGCTTCGTCGGTTTCAGCGCAGGAGGAACCCCCGAGGTCGGCGAGGCTTGCGCGAAACACGGCCTCGAGCACATCGGTATGGTCGACATCGGATCGCTCGGAGAAGTGAAAGCCAAACTCGATCGCTTCATCGTCACCGGAGCGACCCACATCAACATTCAGCTTTGCGACCATGATACGCCGATTCCCAAAGCTACGACCATCGCCCGCAAGTGCATCGTCTACGGACAGTCTATTGGCCTGAAGCCCGTCATCGAATGGCATCGGGATACCTGTACCGAGACCCCTGAAAAAGCGCTCGCTTTGATCGATCAGTACCAACGCAGGTATGATGCATTATTGCCCGTCAATTTCGACTATTCGCATCCGGCAGTCGTCAAACACCTCAGCCCAGAAGCCTACTGGCCTCGCCTTTCGGAGTACCGACAGGACTTGCTCCATCGCAGCGAGCTCATTCACTTCCGCACCTTCACCGGATCCCATTGTCAAACGCCCATCACCAACGGTCGCGGCAAACTCGATGCGGATTTCGTCGATTGGAGGGACTTTTTCCTGAAGCCAGTCTTGGAATCATGGCTCAACGGTTCGCGTTCAGGCGGTACGTTTTGGGCCGTCGTCGAGTTGGGGCCCAAAGGATCCGGCTATGCCCTCAATTGTTTTCCGAACGTCTGGAAAGACGCCATTATCGCTCGCGCGGAGATCGAGCGCATTTGGCGAAATCTGATCCGAACACGAAGGGCGAAAAAAAGATGAGCGAATCCATAGAACGACCTTACCCAAGGAAATGAGGAAGCAATTAACTACGGCATCTTCATTGGTTTACCGAACAATGATCTAGAGATGGAAAATCGGGCTAGTGGAGACTCTAGTTCAGTCCTTATCTCGATGCTCCGAAACTGCTGGCGACATCGAAATTGAACGCTGCGTTTTCCTACTTTTCCCAACCTGGCTCGCCTGTGGAACTAGCAATACTCACCGACGAAATATCCCTCGACCTAGATGAGGCCTTGCGCGAGGGCCATCAGCTTGGATTTAGGAAGTACGAGCTTCGATGCGTTGATTCCTATGATCATCGCGTACCGAATCTGAATGAAGGTGTCGAGGAGCGCCTTGCGAACGAAATCCAGAATGGATCTATCGAAATCACCGCCTTGACCCCGGGCTTTTTCAAGCTAGGGCTGGCAGAAAAAGACACCATCAAACAGCAGTTGGAAATCGGCCTCCCCAAGACCTGCGAGATGGCGAACCGACTGAAGGCTTCCCGCATTATCGTGTTCGGATTCATGAGGAAAGATGGTGGTCATCGCAAAGACACGCTTCCTTTGCTCAAAGATGCTGGCAGTATCGCCGCGAGCTTCGGACTGGAACTCTCCATCGAAAACGAGCCAGGTTTCTTTTGCGACACGGGGGTCAACACCGCAGAAATCGTTCAAGCGATCGGCGGCGACAACGTAGGAATCAACTGGGATCCCGGCAATGCGGTCAGCTCCGGCGAAGCCGCCTATCCCATTGGTTACGAAGCCGTTCGCCCCTTCCTGCAAAATGTCCACATAAAGGATACCATCCCCATCCCACCAGATAAATGGGAGAACAAACTTATTGGCGACGGAGGCGTTAATTGGTTCGGACAGCTCAGAGCCTTGCTCGAAGACAAACCGATCGATTATCTCACCTTGGAAACGCATGTATTTCCCGTTCTCGAGTCCACTCGCGAAGATGTGCGTCGACTCAAGATTTTGATGGACGCTATCGACGCCTTGAACGAAGGCGACGATTAGACATGCGTCACAAAAAATGAAAGTGGGCATCACCGGTTCCGATGGAAACATCGGAACCACTCTGAGAGCGGCGTTGGCAAGCGAATACGAATTGCGTCTTTACACCTTGGATACAGCAGACTTCGACTCCACCAGGGCAGACCTTTCCAATCCTGAGCAAATCCAAGGTCTTTTCGATGGATTGGACTGCCTTGTTCATCTTGCCGCAGATATCAGCGTTCAGTCTCATTGGGAGAGCATACTTCCGAACAACATTATCGCTACGCAAAACGTCTTGGCGGAAGCTGTTCGAGCCGGAGTAACGAAGGTCGTCTTCGCGAGTACGAATCACACCCAACACGGCTACTGCATGAAAGACGGCAAGGCCTATCTAACAAATACAGGATCCGACCGCAGCATCAAAATAGACGACCCTGCTTGTCCTGATTCAATATATGGAGTGTCGAAACTGTTCGGCGAGAACCTCGGACGCTATTACTCAACCACTAAAGGACTCCAGTTTGTCGCCTTACGCATCGGGTGGACCCCAATCTTGTCCGACGATCCCGACCATATGGACGGAACGATCCAAGAGGACCACTTGCGGGCGCTCTACTTAAGCAGACGCGATTGCGTTCAAGCTTTCCAACGCGCGATTGAAGTGGATACCGATTTCCTAATCGCATACGCTACGAGCGACAACCGCCAGTACGGAATTTTCGATCTAGAAGAAACCAAGCGAACGCTGGGGTTCTACCCACAAGATAGTTCGGATCGATTCTAGCAACACGGCCTAGGGCCAGATAGCGATTAGGCGTTCACTAATCGTTTCGCGTCTCACGAAAGCGGCGTTCTCCAGAAAAATCACACACGAACTCGAATCTCCCTTAGAATCGATTCATTGGATACAAAAAGCTTATTCTTGGCGATACGCGCTGAAAACCGGCCACTTTGAGTCTCAATGCGCCATGCGCCACGCTCATACTTCCATTCAGCGTTCGCAGAGCGGTCTTCGCTAAGAGCAAAAAGCGTCAATACCCGATAACGCTTATCTCGCAAGCGCGTTTCCACATACGGTTCTCTCCGTTGCTCCAACAACGTCCCCGAGCGATCCGTATCGAACGGAGGCGCATATTCATGTCGAAGCATCCGATGATCGATCACATTGCCTTCTAGAATGGATACTCGAGACACCAGTTCCGCCCCGTCAACTTCGACCCTAAAAGCGCCATCGCTAGATGGACTGGCGGGAAGCGCTGTATGCCAGCGCAAGGAAATTTCCTCCGCTCGCTCCAAAACGCCTTCGTCGTAGACTACTGCGACCCCTGGCAGCAAATGAGCCACCGTTCTCCGAACTGATCTTACGCCTTCGTAGGCGTTGCTTAAATCCAATTGCCAATATCCACCCTTGGAATCGTCGAACTCCGATTGCAAAATCCTCCCACTCACCGCCTCGAAATCGATTAGCGTTTTCTTGCCGCGCTCGTGACTTGGACTGAGCTGTTCGCGTCCGCCAAACATGGGCACATTGTGGCCTACAATGGAAGCGTTATAGTACTTCCAACGATTCTCATCAAAAAAGTCGGCAGGATAGCCGCTCGGCGAACCGGGGTCGATAATAGCTCGTTTCCCCAAAATATCGATACACACTTGCCCTACATCATTGTGAGCGTGGTTATGGTCGCGCTTGGCTTTACCATATACAATCATCGTCGGCTCTTGCGGATTCCAATCCGAACGACTGAAAAACTGAGCTCCGTTGTCGTAAAACGCCCTGCCTCGAGGGATTTCCCCTTCCGGACTTTTCATTTCGATGGTTGGATCGTACCAGAGCAAGAGGTAGGGGTTGTCATTCGCCTTTAGGTGTCTCGAACAAAAATCCTGCAATATCGGATCGCGGGTCGCTGAAGCAATCGCCGTCATAAATTCGACCTCAGGCGGGGCATCAACCCAACCATCCCCAAACGCCGCATAGCGCCCAGGCGGCAAGGTGGAATATACCGTCCACTCACCCGTTTGAGGAAACGGGTGTTGGGCGATTGGATTCGAGCCGCCGAGCGAATGATAGTAATACGCGTAAAAATAGATCACGGGAATCCGAGTCGCGTTCGAATAGGCGACCGACTCATTGAACTCGCCTCCCTTGCCGTAGATCGAAAGGTAACGACGCATCCTCTCCAGAGACATGTCGATCAACCGCTCCGATTCCGGGTGATCGTCACCGAGAGCCATACCTGCGACGCCAAGACCGCCGACAATCACCGTATACCAATTATTCAAGTCGCGCGACCACCAAGGGTTCTGCTTCATGCTTTCGAGGTACGGCTGAATGCCACGTCGATCCAAACCTTCGATAATTCGGTCTCGCTGGCCTTGGTTCAAATACGAATAGAGCCAGTCGTAACCAATTCCCACATCCTGCGAGAGCATTCCCGTACGCAAGTCAGTGGGGAGGCCGAACCGCAAATGGGCCTGATCAATCCAATCGGGCCAAATCGATTCGTCGAACAGAGCCCACATTTGCTCTAACGCTGTTTCGCGGTAACGAGTGTCTTCCGTTATGAGCAGGGCCAAAGCATTGCGCAGGATACGCTGCCCCGCTTCCTTGCATACCGTATAGTCCGGGTTATTCTGTCGCGCCGCCGCCTCATTGCGCCCTGCGAAAAGCGACCGGGCCGTTAAGGGTTCCGAGCCCAGTTCCGCGTCGCAGCGCGTCTGTATCCGTTGCCAGATTTCGCGAGCCACGCCCTTGCGAACCGAAGCGCGAACATCCTCCACCGTCCGGAGTCCCGCCCCCCACTGGGAGCTGACGAATATACTAGGATGCCGTTTACCGTCGCCGACTCTAGATTGAGCAGCCGCCGAATCGAGACCCGCAGCAGCGGCAAACCCTAAAGCGGATAAACGACCCAGCGCCGTCCTTCGATTCATGTTCATTTCCCACATTGCAAGTGCCCAACTTCACGCCAAAATACCCTCTACGCTCAAAAAATTGCCACCGAAGCAGGTATTTATCGTAAACCTAAAAGGAAGTCGATTACCCAAACTGCGAACGGCAAAAATCGCCTCAAACAATTACCTGATTCTATATGAAAATCGCCCAACTTTTGGAAGCCGCCTCCGCCATCGCCTACCTAAACGACGACATTCCCGTCGAACGCACCGCAGCTGAGCTGATTCGAACGGCGGCGCCAAAAGCGAATGTGACTGGCTTGGACCAATCGCCGAAAGCGAATGTCGTCCTTGGCGTTTTGGATTCAGATACAGCAAAGCAAAAAGGGATCCCTTCGGAAGGCAGAGAAGAGTGGATGTACGCGCGGATCGCAAACGGCGCTATCGAGCTCTACGTCTCCCATACTTGGTTTCTTTATCGCCTCGCCAGTCGCCTGATCGACGAGTGGATCGACGAAGACGAATCCGCCTTCGCCGATGGCAAGATTCTGCAAGCCGCCTTCAAGCATCTGCGTCCAGCCTACGATTCCCTTTTGAACAACCATGCCCGCACGGCAAGAGGATTCGATGCCGAGGATCATATCCGAGAAATGGCGCGCCAAGGCTACACTCATGTCGAAGTGAATGGATACGCCTCTCACTTCCCCTATGAAAAGGCCGCCCCAGGAGAACTTCTGTATTTGTTCTACACCTACTGCCCAGCCCTCGACCAATTCGTGTACAGCAAACTGAACAAGGGCATATACCCATACGACTATCTGCAAGCGAATCTGAGAAAGCTCAGGCATTCGGCCCAACTAGCGGAAAAGTACGGTCTACGAGCCGGCATTCTCTCCTTCGAGCCCCGTTCGGTACCCGACGAATTGCTGGCCAAGTACCCGATGCTGCGCGGCGCTCGCGTCGACCATCCGTTGCGGAGCTTCCGTCCCCGGTACAACCTCACCACGGCCCACCCCGTAGTCCTCGACCACTACACGGAGATGCTGAGCAAGATCATGCAAGCGGCCCCAAACATCGACTACATGACGATTTGGTCCAACGACAGCGGAGCTGGTTTCGAATACACGAGCTCGCTCTACGTCGGCCGCAACGGCGGTGGCTACGTTATTCGAGAATTCAAAGGCGACGACGCCATCGCCGAGGCAGCCGCTGCCAACATTATTCGATTCATGAAGACCATCCGCAACGCCGGCCGGACCGTGAATCCGAAATTCAAGTGCGTCCTGCGCAGCGAAATGTTCTACGCCGAACAAGACCATTTGTGGGATAGCGTAGAAGACGGGATCGAGCTCGAAACCAATACCTTGGTCAGCAAAGGCTTCGACGCCGACTATCGGCATCCGAAATACGATTGGGCCAAGGAGTTCACCTTTTCCGGTCTATTCAACCAATTCGATGCGAGAGAAAAGCCCAAGAAGGAACTGCTCGAGTCGAGAGGCTCCAATGCCCATTTGTACTTCAGCCCCGGATCCTTCTGGAACATGGAACCCGTCAAGGCTCCGATCTACCCGAAAATGCTATGGGAAAAGCTACGCGACTTGCATGCTCAGGAAGCCTCTCATATCGCGGGCCTCTGTGGGTCTATCCCAGCAACGCTCGCCCCCTATAATATCAATCAGGAAGTAATTCAGACTTTCCAGAACGAGCCTAGCTTACCGTTTGACGACTTGCTTCTTCGCAAGGCTGTCAAATGGGTTGGCGAAGAAGGGGCAGACCGGCTCGTAGAGCTCTGGATCCATGCCGACGAGGCCTATCGCAGCTTTCCCGCTCCCGTTAACGTACTGGCGATTTGGTGTACGTGGTACCGCATTTTGGTTAGGCCTTTCGTTCCCAATTTCGAAGCTCTGAGCGAAGATGACCGGGCCTACTACGAGGATTTCCATCTTGGGCACGTCAACAATCGCATCCGCACCGATTTCAGAAGGGAAATCAATTTCGAATTCTGCACGCCCGAATACGCAGGCAAATGTCGATCTGGAATGAGTGAACACTGTCTACCTGCCATTGCCAAAGCGATAGAGCTTGCTGAAGCCGGTCTAAAATCGGCCCAAGCAAGCGCAAGGGACGTTTGGACACACCATCTTGACCGCCTTAAAGGCAGCCAATCTTGGCTACGTTCCCAGAGGAACATCGCTGCGTGGATTGAAGGGGTTCATGGATACATCGAAACTGAGGACTCGAAAGAGAAAGAGCGCTGTCGGCGCTTAGTTCGAGACACTGTCCTCGACGAAAAAGAGAATGCTCGGTTGCTGCTCGAACATGTGGAAACCGCGACTACTGAATGGATGATCCAGTCTGAACTAGGAGAAACGACATTCATCTACGGAGACAATATCGCCGACCTCATCCGGAAGAAAATCGCGCTAATGGAAGGCCGGGAAAATGACGAACCTCACGTCGATCCCGACTACATGTGGCGAGTACCGGGCATCAATTGCTGACCTCATATTTTCGACGAACTCCTCGACAGTTCACAATATCGTATCGAGGAAGCGCTTATCCAATCGTTAGGGAAACAATTACTGATCGCAAATAAGCTCCCGGGATGCCAGCCGATCTATCACTTCGCATTCGTTTGGCAAACATCGCCCATCTGGCGAATTCATTCTACCCTCTAGGTTTCGCAACCGCGTCGATCGACCCAAATCAAGCGATCGCCCATAAACCGCAAACGGTCCCCCTCTCGGGGAAGGGGACCGCTCCGAACGTCACACTATAATTCTACGCTGTTAGGCACTTAACGACTACTCTGCATCAACTACCGGCTACCTGTAAAAAATTGCCGCGCCCAGCGGATACGCGAGTTTGGAAAAAAGCCGACTCCCCATATGGAAGCCGGCTTTGAAACTAGAAACCGAATTCGATTTCTAAGAATTTAGAAATTGAACGTCGCCGACGCTGAGATCAAGCGGCCTTCTTCTATACGGTAGAAGCGGCTACCGTCCGGATTAGCGACGAACGGAATCAGACCATCATTATTCGTGAGATCCTTGATGTTAAGCTGTATGTCGAGGGAACGATCATTCTTCAGCTGATAAGTCGTCCGAGCGAACAGATCGATGTAATCTTTGCTCGGAGCTTTGAATGGTTGATTGATATCCAAAGCGAGGTCACCCAGTACGTTGGTGTCCACTCGGAATCCAATACCCGTTCTGTCAATCCAGCGATAGCCACCACCAACGGTCAGGTCACCCAACCAATTCGGAATGATGTCACTTTCATTCCCGAATTGGTAGGCGGTGTTTAAGGCGTACCGCCATCTGGCCTGTTCTTTAGCAGGACTTCCGTCTTGAAGGGCTGCTCGGGCGACGGGTTCAACAATGCCAGTCTGGGCCCGATCAGCGAGGGTCTGGGTGGCGCCTGCATCGATGAAGTAATTCTGGGCGAAGGTGCTATTCACCCAATTGTCGAGGACGAATTCGTCAACATAACGCCGCATCTCCGGGTAAGTGTTATCGGCAACCGTTTCTTGCTCGCCCGCCGTTAAGAGTATAGTCCACCGGTCAATCGGATTGTAAGCGATTTCGATTTCCATACCCTCGGCTTTGAAGTCCTGCGTTCCGGTGTCGGAAGAATTCCGATTGGAGGTCGCAGCTTCGGGGTTATTCCAGTCAACTTGGAAGCCGCTGGAACCGATCACACCATCAGGGGGCAGCACTGCCTGGACATCCGCAACAGAGAAGCCGGCGTTAGCAGGATTATTCACTTGGTGGGCCAGACCCGTCAGGATCGATGCCGATTGATAGAGGGCGCCTTCTTCGAAACGATTGTTGACCACGGCGGATTCAAAGAAGTTGAACCGGGCGGACAATTTACCGTCGAGTCCTTCGACGATAAATCCCATTTCTTCGGTAGTGCCGGCAGTGGCAGGGACGGTATCGTTGAAGATGGTTATATTGCTGCCCGTGGGCCGGAAGTTGTCGGCTTCACTTGTGTAGACCGAGAGCTCGAAAGGCATTTTATCGCGCAGGAACGCAGGTGTATGGACCATGATCGAATACGAAGTCGTATCGTCGTCAGCAGTGGTCTTATAAGGTCCTTGAGGTCCAGCTACGAAGACAGGATCGAGGGTGTCCCTGATGTCCCGACGAGCATTCCCTACCGAGCGGCCAGGCCCATCGGCTTCAGTGGCCTTATCGTTACGCCACGTTCCCGTAAGGACCACCGTATTGTCCCATAGAGAATGCTGGCCAACGAGCACCTCTGATTCAACCTTTCTGATGCTCTTGTTCGCGTGCGACGCTGCGGGCCAACTGTTGGGTTGAAAGAGCGTGTTAACGGTGGAGTCGAATTCAACGAATTGTCCGTCGGTGGGATTCCAACCGGTGAAGGTCGCGGGGATGGGCGCAAGCTGCAAGTTGCTCCGTTCCCGACCAAAGGGAACAGCTCCAATGCCAACTCCAGAGAGATCGCTGAGGGAGTTGATGTTTAGGAAGTTTGTGTCGTTCTTGACCGGAAGGGCGAATTGTTGACCGCTCCGGGCAGACACCACGTGGTGACCAGGAGTGTTAGTGGCCAAATCATAGTGGTTGAGAGGATCGGCCCGGGCCGAATAGTTCGTCTGATTGTAGTGGGTGCTCTCGTCTAGCAAACCGGTGAGAGTAAGCTTGCCCAAGAGTCGAGTCATCCAACTGTCCGCATCCATGAAGTCGTCGAAGCGAACTTCGACGTAACCTTGGAGCCGAGTAGCGTCACGATCATTGTAGGTTCGATTACCGCCTGAACCCCCACCCATGATCGGACGACCGAAGGTTGGATTCGGGATCAACTCGCCTGCTCCCGTTCCATCCGTGGTGGCCAGCAGGTATTCATTCATATCGATGTAGATCGTGCGCTGCTGAACGCCTTGGAGGGAGTTGGCATCCGCGCTTTCGAACGTCTGTTCGTTGTGGGAGAACTCTAAGCCCACGCGATTGTCGAACCAGTTGCCTTCAATGCTCGTGGTGTGATTAACCCAATCGGCGTACTGTTGCGCCATACCGCCACTGAATAGATTCGTGCGGTAGTCGAAGATGCTGCGATCCGTTATTTGGTTGGACACATGACCATTGCTAAAGAAGGGGGCCCAGCCATCTGGAAGTCTCGATCCATCGGAGCGGTAGCCGCCCGTGCGACGAATGATATTGTTCTCGTCCCAAGTCTTAATTCGCATCCACTGACCAGCAGGGCCAGTCGTAACGGGACGTTGATCTTCAGGAGCGAGCGCTCTATCGGCAGCCGTCTCTACGAGGTAATTGTGGCCACCCCGCGTCGGATTAGGATCGGTTGGATCTTCATAGTATCGGTAATAACCAACGGATGCTCCATTACCAGCAGAGAGGTGAAACACCTGACTGTTTTTCACTCCAGGGAACCAATCGGAGCCGCGGAAGATTGCCGCGCCCTCTGCTGGACTGCTAGAGATGGGCTTGCCCAAGTTGATCCAAGGCGTGATACCGTCATTGGGTAGCACGTAGTCAGGGTTGGATGAATTGCGATTGCCAAACTCTAAGTTGGCGCGAGCCGTGAGGTTAAATGGGAGTTTCGCGGTTACAGATGCAAAGTAGCGGCTATCTTCCAAGAACGCCTGCTTCTGTTCGTAGCCTTTGTCTTCGGATAGCGCCGCGACACGGATAGCTAACTTGTCATTAACCATCTTATTGTAGCGAAACGAGTACCGCTCGGTGCCGTGTTCATCGGTTTGGAAACGAACGCGACCTCGGTCGCCATAGAAATCGGCGCGGATGGTCGAGGAGTTGATGATACCACCGGGGCTACCCAGACCAAAAAGGGCCGAATTGGCGCCACGTTGAACTTCAACACGGTCGGTATTGAAGGTATCAAATGGGATATTGGTTATGAAATAATCACGGGTAAGATCAGCGCTGGCCAATCCGCGCACGCGTGTGTAACCACCACTGGGATCACCGCGTTGCTGCGCAGGAATCGGGTTCGCCCCTTGGGAACCAGAGTGATTTCCGCCCAGACCACCGACTTCAGTGTTGGGGGTGAAGATGAGAACATCTTCGAGATTGCTACTGTCGGTATCACGAAGGAATTCCTCATTCACGATAGAAATGGAAGAACCAATATCGCGCATGTCAGTACGCAGGCGAGTACCAGCGAGAGTGGAAGTCGCTCGATAGCCATCATCCGTTCCACCGGTGATTTCGAAGGGCGATAGTTCATAGACTTCTCCTTCAGGAGCGTCATCTTGGGCATTCAGTCCAAGTAACGCGAAAAAGCTGCACATAAGCAGCGTCGTTCTTAGTAGTTTAATTAGACTCATGATTAACGATTTAAGGGGTACAATTTGGATGCGGTTGGCGCGTCCTCTCAGACCGAGCGGTCTCGAATTGACCGAGACCTGTGTTCAGTTTACAGAAGGGGAACGAGCGAGTTTTGTTGATTTGATGGGTTTAAGACCAACTCCGATCGTGGAGACGTGAACGGACTCTCTAATCGGGGAAGTGTCTTCACTGCGTGCGACCATGGCGCATCCCTCCCCTAGAGCTAACTCTTTACTGTTTTACAGTAATTTCTCTGTAAAGCGCCTTTTTCAGAGCAGAATCGCTCTCTCAAGCAGGAGACTGTAAAGCGTTCGCGCCTAAATTCTGCTTTACAGATAAAATTGCAATTTTTACCGTAAAGCGCTTTACGAACCGCCATGACCGGCGAGTCGCCTACAAAAGACTGCGCCTAGTCCATCGCTTCGACTGTCCCCCCCTTCCCCCAATGAGCTCGTCCAAAACTCCCATTCGAACGGCCATCATCGGCTACGGCATAAGTGGAGAGCTTTCTCATGCCCAGAGAATTGCAGGAATCCCGGAATACAAAATCGTCGCTGTGTGCGACACTTCCGAGAAGCGGCGCAAGAAGGCGATGGACGAACTGGGATGCGACACCTACTCCAGCCACAAAGACTTGCTTCCCCTCGCAGACCAAATTGACCTCGTCTGCGTCGTCACGCGCTCGGATACGCACTGTGAAATAGCTATCGATTGCCTGAGAGCTGGAATAGATGCGCTCATTACAAAACCATGGGTTCTAGACCAGAGCGAAGCCGATCGTTTGCTAGCGGCCAGCGCCGAAAGCCGATCCAGAATATTTCCTTGGATGCCCATGTACTGGTCTCCTGAATACTTAACGGCGAAAGACCTAATCCAATCAGGACGCATAGGAGACCCATTTATTTTTAGACGCTATATATGCCAATTCTGGCGCAGAAACGACTGGCAAACTCAATCCAGCTTTGGTGGGGGCTACCTGCTCAATTGGGGAATGCATATTGTGCAACCACTCCTCGATCTGGCAAACAGTCCCGTAAAACGCGTTTCCGGTTTCCTTCAGCAATACCTTAATCCCGGAGATGCGGACGACAATTTCCAAGTGATCATGGAATTCGAAAACGGCGCCCGGGCCATCGCCGAGTTTACCGAAGCGATCGATGGGCTCCCGACCCTGATGGTACAGGGAACCAAAGGCACTATTCTTTCCAATCAAAAGAAGATCGCCGTTCTGGAAAAAGACCCCGACTCGAATCAGGAGCCGGTGCGCCATGAGTACCCAATCGGCGAAAACGTCTACGGCGACGAAGTCGCTATCTACCGGGACCTCGCCCAAACGATCCTCCATGGAACGCCTTTTTCGGCCACGATCGAGGCCGCTTACCAAGGAACGCTCGTACTCGATGCCGCGCGAAAATCCCACCACACTGGACAATCCATCTCGATTCCCGATTTCAACCTCCCTGAACCAGCAGGAAAGCCCGCTTCCAACGCTTGACTTAGCTCTCAAGCAAACGTAAATTCGGATGAGCTTGCCTTCTCACGGATTTGTCGAGCGGCCCCTGCTTTTCCCAACTACAAACTAGAAACCGAACACCCCATAAACCATGAAGAAGATCCGACCTTCTTGCAAAACCATCGCGGAAGCAGCCGGCGTTAGCCGAATGACAGTGTCTATGGCGCTGCGTGACCACCCTCGCGTCGCCCCGGAGACCCGCAAGCGGATCAAACGCATTGCCGAGGAGCAAGGTTACACGCCCGACCCCAATCTCACCGAACTCATGCGCTATTTGCGTAAGCGCGATATCAGCAAGGAAGAACCTGTAATTGCCATTTTGAACGGCCAGAAGCGACCCTTGAAAGAACTCGGGAAAGACTCGCTGTTGGTGCGACAAGGCGCCATAGAACGCGCTCACGAGTTGGGCTTCAAGACCGAGGATTTTTGGTTGCAGGAACCTGGCATGCGTCTTCAGCGGGTTATTCAGATATTGCAAACGCGAGGCATTCACGGGATCATCGTGCTTCCAGTCGAAAACCTTAATGACGTCTTCTCCCTGCCTCAGGAAGACTTTATGGGCGTCGCTACCTGTGGGGTCGCCGCTCGGCTAGGCTTCAACCAAGTGCATCCTCACTTTTATCAGTCGATGCACGTCGGCATATCCAATTTAAGCAAGAAAGGCTTCGAGCGTATTGGCTTTTGCGTTACGGAATCCGAGGACCTTCGCTCGAATCATCTTTATCAAAGCTATTTGCTCTGGCATCAGCAGAACATCCCCGAATCGGAACGCGTTCAACCGCTTTTCCGAAAAGAAATCGGCCAATCGGAATTGCTCGATTGGGTGGAAAAGGAACGTCCCGACGTCGTGCTAAGCCCTAACGCCGAACACTACGATTGGCTCAAGGGTTCAGGTCTGCGCATTCCGGATGATATCAGTTTTGCCGCTTTGTCGCCTGCTACCGAGTCGCTTGGGGAGATCGCGCAAGTACAAGTGGGCTATCGCAAAATCGGAGCCACCGCTATCGATGTGCTCAAAACCAAGCTAGCGCATGAACAGCTCGGACCGACTGACAATCCCGCCGTGACTCTAATCCGCGGCGAATGGAAAGACGGAGCCAGCGTTAAGGCGAAAAAACACGCAACTGTAGCCGCATAGCGGATACAGTCTTCCCCCTTTACGAAAACTGCGCGGAAATCCTCGCTCGGCTGGCCAGTTGCGTTGTTGCGAAGGGACGCCGCCCTAGGAAGTATCGCAAGCTTCAAGCGCGCCGGGAAGCGAGGAAACGCCCTCAGCTTTCCTTAAAAACCGTCAACCCATTTAGAGAACGATCAGACGAGGGGAATAAATAACTACTGAAGTATCCCACTACGATACAACCCCCCACTGAAATCGGGAGGAACATCAAACCATGTACACTTGTAAACTCTCTGACCATCAATGTGAGAATAAAGCTAAAGATCGCTCCAATCCAAACTCCTTGCCAGTTTGCTCTACGGGAAAACATTCCTAGCATGTAAACGCCTCCAATTCCTCCACCAATCAATCCCATCAGCCCCATAAAAGTCACATAAAGGGACATCAAATCGAATTGACTCATATAAAGAGCGACGCCCGTTCCGAATACCCCCACTAAGATCGTTATCCATTTCGCCAAACGCAGGCAGCTCTCATCCGTTACGCCCTTTTTGAATCGCTTGTAGAAGTCCACTGTTACCAAGGTCGCAACGCTATTCATGCTACTATCGAGCGTCGACATTGATGCCGCAAACAGCGCGGCAATGATCAATCCAGTGACTCCTACAGGTAATTGAGATGCGATGAAAAACGGTACCGTCGAATCGGTGTTAATCAAGAGGGGACTCAACTCAGCAGGATGAGTCTTATAAAAAACAAATAACGCCGTTCCTAAACCGAAAAATAATAAACTACCCGGAATAACGATCAACGCCATCATAAGGACAGAGCGACCCGCGGATTTCTCATTTTTGGTTGAAAGAATTCGCTGCATCATCACTTGATCCCGTGGGATAATCGTGAGATCCGCTATAGCCAAAAGGAGGAAAACCCATGCCGTCGGCGCAGCGAATTCCCAACGCCAATCGAACATATCAAGCTTGCTGTTTTCCGCTGCGATATTCCATGCGCCCACTATTCCTCCATCAATATTGAATAATATAATTCCAAAACAAAGAAGCGCCCCACCAAGTAAAACGATTACCTGGAGGACATCTGTCCAAATGACCGCCTTAATTCCTCCCAACACCGTGTAAACCGTTGCTATAATCCCCATCACAATAATACTGCTCGCAACATCGAATCCCGTTACGGCAGACAAGGCCAATGCTGGGAGTAAAAGAACCACACTCATCCTTCCTCCTATCTGGAAGGCGATACTAATCACACTACCGAGCAATCGAATTGATGGGTGAAATCTCGACTCAAGGTACTCATACGTCGTCGTCACATTTAAACGACGAATCAATGGAACCAAATAGAAGGCGACAATTACCGTACCAACGAGCCCAAACAAAGGCCCGCTCAGCCAAACCAAATTTTCTCTAAACGAAAGCGCAGGTAGAGCCATGAAGCTGATCGCGCTCGTACCCGTTGCATAAAGGCTGAAGCCGACCGCCCACCAAGGCATTTTCCGTCCACCCACAAAAAAGTCTTCGGTTCCTTTTTCTCTTCTGGAAAAATAGACCCCTATCAAGATCATGCCCACCAAATATATAATGACCATGGCATAGTCTACCCATGCAAACATCCCCTTCGCTGTAACCAGCTTAGCCATAGAGACTGACGCTCCCACCGCGCCATCGCTGTTTTGCTGAACGAACACGACTCCACTGACATCCGTTTCCGGCGGTGACTTCTCTATATACCAAGGCGCAATGGAAAGGAGATCTTGGCTCAACTCAACGCTTCCGGTAGAGACCCATTGATCGGTAATCGTATTATAGGTTAATAATTCGACCGATTTCCGATCCGCGCCAACACCACTGAAGATGATAAAGGACTGCCGAATATGTAAAGCCGATCCATCACCCAAGACGGAAGGGGGTCCCTCACGTAGGCTCCATTCGCTTTCGCCATCCTTTAGCCTGTATAATACCGTTTTCGCTACGCCTACATCCGCAGTAATCGTTTCTGCCAAAAATAACGAACCATGCTGATAAGCGACTAAAGGCGATCCTCGCCCCTCACCCGGCCAAGCAGTCATCTCTACCCATTCGCCCATGGACTTATCCAGATCGAGGCTAATCAACGTCTTCTCCGCGGTCACACTCGAATAGCCCGCTACATAAAGAGTCGATCCACTAATGGTCGCGGAAAGATCTTCTAGAAAAACAGGCAGATCCGTTAGCTCGCGCTTTTTGAGGTCTTCACCCTCCAAGCTTATTGAAAAAACCGCTTTAGAAGGACCCTCCGGAGTTACGCCACCCAAAGCATAAAGCGTCTTCTCATCCGAGGCAAATGAGGCATCCGCCAGAATGAGATCTAAGCTCGCCTTCTCCCATTCCGTCCCTCCGTCCCCGAGAAGATAGGCATCCCTATTCCATCGTTTTTCCCCATCCACATTTTCAACCCCCCCGAAGGCCAGAGCATTTCCAGAGACCTGCCCGAGGTTGAGCCCCTCAACAGAAAATGGCAGATCCGGATAATCAACCTCACCGACGGAAGTAATGTTTCTGGCTTGAGACAGTCCGGGGAAAACCAAGCACAAAAGCAGAATCGGAAGCGATGAAATGGAGCGTATTCGCATTTTTATGGAATAAGGGTCTGGATGAGGTAGATGATCGGAGCGGGAAAGGAGGTTTCAGTTTCCGAGATTACGAGCTCGCCTTCTATTTTTAGAGTGTGTCCTAACTAGAAACAAAGGAAGCGATTGACCGAACGAAACGCAATTCCCTATTCGTTCGATGCCGCAGTTCAATGGGACCGAACGATATACAGTAAAACGAGCCGCTCATTGGTCAGGCCCATTCCTAGCCCATCGTGGAAAAGGCGCCTTGCAATCGCTCGCGTCCTTACAGGATCGCGCAAGTTCCCACAACGTCCAAATTTACAAGAACCCTTCAGCCACCCTCTCAATCCTCCCATGCCTAGCCTCACCTACGTAAGAACCGGCCGTCCGGAATTCGACGAACTACCTTCCCGCATACGGGATTTCCTTGCGCAGGATACCATGGACATGGTCATCGATGGCGCCCCCATCCGTGGCTATCGTTCGCCCGATACGCCCGCTGTCTGGATTCGAGATCACTCCGACATGATGAGAGGTTTCCGGCATTTCGAACAGGATCTCACTTCGGCAGTCACCCACTTCGCCGAAACCCAGGCCCGCAATGGGCGCGTCTTCGATTACTTTACTGTCCAACCTGAAAAGGTCCCTTGCGAACGAGAAAATTGGTGCAAATACGTGCGCGTGCCCGTTGAAGCGGATGTCGAATACCGCTTCATCAACGCCGCCTTTCTAGCCTGGCAGGTCACTGGCGACGACGCTTGGATCCGCGACCTGCTGCCGAATCTCGAAAGCGCCCTCGAATACATCTTCAGCCATCCTTGGCGCTGGAACGCCGATCTTCAATTGGTCAAACGTCCTTACACCATTGACTCCTGGGATTTCGCTTACAGCGCCGGCAGTCACGATTGGCTGCAATTCCAAATCGACGACAACACCTTCTGGGGCATCATGCACGGCGACAATAGCGGCTACTATCAAGCGTGCTCCCGTCTCGCGACGATCTACCGATCGCTCGGCAATTCTCAGCGAGCGAAACACTGGTCGGACTTTGCCGAAGGTCTCAAGCATCGCATGAACGACGTCTGCTGGAATGGCTCGTTCTACACGCACTTCGTCAAGGAAACGCCGGTCACGATCGAAGGAGTCGACGAAGCATTGCAGCTGAGCTTCAGCAATCCAATGAATATCAATCGCGGCGTTTGCTCATCGGAACAAGCCATCTCGATCCTTCAGGAATACCGCGATCGCAAAGCTTCGACCCAAGCCTTCGCCGAGTGGTTTTCCATCGAGCCCCCATTTCCAGATGGGATCTTCGGCGACGATAAAATCGTGGGCGGCGCCTATTGCAATGGCGGCATCATGCCCTTGGTTGGCGGAGAGCTTGCGCGAGCGTATCTAGAAAACGGTTTCGAGTCGGAAGGCATTGAAACGCTACGCGCCTACCACCAGTTAGTTTCCAAGAACGACGAAACCTTCCTTTGGTACTTTCCCGACGGTACGGAATCCTCCATCGACACGAGTACGAGTCCAGACGCAACTCCTACCGATGGTTGGGGATCGAGTTCGATGCTCTACGGTCTCGTCGAAGGGCTGGTCGGCGTTCAAGATCATGAGAAGCAGTTCGAAAACGTATCCCTTTGCCCCCGTTGGGCGGCTGCAGGTCTCGCGGAAGCGGAGGCCAGTGTCGGATACGAACAGTCTGGAGCGTCGATTCGCTATCAGTATCGACAAAACGATAGCGGCATCCAACTCGCCATTGAAACCAAGCGATCCTCCATCGCCTTCAAGCAACTCCTGCCGCAAGATGCCCAAGTTGCTCGAGTGAGCTGCGACAACGCCGACATCGATTTTCAGATGTCTCAAATTAGATCCAGTCGCTACGTCCACTTTCAAGCCGATATCGAAGATGGCGCGGACGTAACGATTCGGTTCAAATAGCGATTCCATATCGCGCGGCGACGTAGCTACAATCGTAGCCACGTTCAACACGTAGCCACGCCGAAGTCTCGGCGTGGTAGGCTCCCGCAAGCCGACCGCTTATACCGGTTTACCATAAACTCTCTCCTGCATGGGTTTACCATAAACTCTCTCCTGCATATCGAATATGCGAAAATGCGATTCAATGCGAGAGCGACAGCAATCGAAAATCGACGGCGCCTCGAACGACTCGCAATGCCCGAACTCCACTACCTCAACTCGATAGACTACACCGTTCTCGGTCTGTACATGGTCGCGATTCTAGTAATCGGGTTCTACGTCGCTCGCTTCAATCGTGAGACGATCGACTATTTCAAAGGCGGCGGCCGCGTTCCCTGGAGACTCTCTGCGGTGTCGCTGTTCGTCTCCGGCTTCTCTGCCTTCATGTTCGTGGGAGCTTCCGGCATCGCCTACAATGATGGGGCCGGAGCGGCGGTCCTCTTCAGTTTCGCTCTACCCGCCTACCTGATCGGATACTTCGTTTTCGGACCGCTTTGGCGGCGTACCCGAATCGACACGCCGCTCCAGTTTCTAACACGGCGCTTTTCCCAAGGCACCACCTACTTCTACACTTTGCTCGCCGTCGTGCCCAATACCTTGGTCTTGGGCATCATGATCTACACACTATGTATTTTCATCTCATCGGCCTTGGGCATCAACGAGACAGTTTTCAATCTGGGTTTCGTTCAGCTGGAAGGCTTCGAATTCATGCTTCTCATTACAGGGGTCGTTATCGTCACCTATACCACTCTGGGCGGGCTGTGGGCCGTAATGGTCACCGACGGCATTCAATTTCTCATCATATTGATCATCACTCTGATCATGACCCCTATCGCTTTCTCGCTCGTGGGCGACGGCAGTATTCTCGATGGCATCGCCCGTATCGCCAAGGAAGCTCCGGAGGGATACTTCGACTTGAAACTGACCGCCAAACCGCTTCTATTCTGGCCAACCTGGTTTATATACATAATTTTTGGATACAACGTAAATTGGCACATCGCTCAACGCTACTACAGCGTCGCCGACGAACGGGATACCAAGAAAATGGCTCTTTGGTGCGGAGGACTTTCATTCGCATTACCCATGCTTTGGATACTGCCGATATTCGCCACGCCCGTTCTCTTCCCAGACATGGCCGCGCTTTGGCCTGACTTGGCGAAACCAGAAGAAGCCTCGTTCGTCACACTCGCCCTGGCAGTGCTTCCTCACGGTTTGCTCGGTTTGCTCGCCGCAGCGATCTTCGCCGCGACCATGAGTTCGACCGACACCATCTTCAATTGGCTCGCCGCCGTTCTTACCAAAGACGTTTATGCGCCGCTCGCTCGAAAGATCACCGGCCAATCGCCCAGCGAACGCCGACAACTCTGGGTAGGAAAATTAGCAGTCGCTTCCCTCGGAGTGATCGCCATATGGGTTGCCTTCAACGTCAAGCGCTACGGCGGCGCTTTCGACGTCTATATGAAAGCCGAGTCGATCTATAAGATCACTTTGTTTATTCCTGTCTTCATCGGCATCCTCTTCACAAAGACGCCTTGGTGGTCCGCCATGGTCGCCGTTTCCGTCGGCGTCATTGCCGCATTGATCGTAGGCGTATTCGCATCCCTGCAAAACGATCAGTCTATCGGCTTCATGAATATCCTGTTCGCCGACATCGAAGTCGTCTGGTTCGGACTGGAACTGACTCGATACGAGCTCAACGCCTTCGTCGGGATTTTCGTAACCGGAACGGTCTTCATGGCATCGAGCCTGTGGAACCGGCGCGAGGGAGCCTTTAAGGAATCGATCGAGTCCTTCGAACGCGACCTAGCCACCCCCGCCTACGCCGAACCCGATACCTCGATCAATACCGAAGGACTCAAGGCGTATCGACTTATGGGATACTTAGCGATCGGAATCGGCTCTCTCATGCTCGTTTTGACTTTCTTCAGCCTCGATCGAGGACCTTGGCTCAACGCCATTGCAGGCATTATCGCAATCGCAATCGGATACCTAGTTCTCAAAGCCGTTTCACGCTATCGAAACCGAACAAACCCATAACTTCAGATGCATCACACTATGAATCGACGCGAATTCTGCCAATGGAGCGTGGCCGCGCCCGCTATCGCCACGCTCGGCCCCTCCCTACTGGGGCGCCTGCACTCGTTTGGCCAACCGACCAGCAATCGACTGTACTTCGACCGCAGCGATACCGGACGCATCAAAGCGAATACTCGTTCGCCTTTTCTCGCCCCTCTATATCAGGAGTGGTCGAGCCACCCCCCCAGCGCGCTAGGAGAAACCTTGGATCGTTTCGATTCCAGCGGCGACATCATCCGCGACTTTCTAGCTGCCCTGGATACACTTACCAAGAGCGCTCTTACGCAACTCGTTGAACCTGATACGGAACGAAGAGAATCCATACTCGCTGGCCTGGAGCGTTTCATCGAAATCCCCAACTGGGACTACTTTCACGATGGGCCCAACAATCCCATCGGCATTCAACGCGCCTCAGCTGCCATCGTGCGCCTGCTCTTCGCCCGAGAAGTTCTCGATCGAGACATCGATTCCGACCTAGACAAGCGGCTGCTCCAAGCAATCGCCGAAAAAGGCTGCCTCCCTTGCTATCGAACTGTCTACGGTATGGATCATCCCGATACGGTAAAAGGCTGGCAATTTGACGAGCGACACGCTGGCTACTACGATATCGACATGTCACGTTGGCCGACCATCCTCGGCGGCAACAATCTGCGGGCTGCCCCCTCCGCGGCGCTCGGTCTCGGAGCGATCGCTTTGCTTGAATCGGACCCGCGCGCCGGTCGATGGCTGGATACCGCCGTCGCCAGCTCGCGCCGCGTTCTGAATCTCTTCAGTCCGGACGGCAGCTACTTCGAAGGCTTGAGCTATGCGGGGTACACGCTGCGCACAACCCTCGGGTTTTGCGAAGCCCATCAGCGTTGCGTCGGCAATATCGATTGGGCTCAAGAGGCGAACATGAAGGGTATAATCGAATTCACCCTTGCGAGCCAAATGGGCAAGCAAACGGACGGATCCCCGGATATCGTAAACTTCAGCGACGCTCGCAACAGCATCTATCCCTGCGTAGCTTCTTGGATCGCTCGGCACGCCAATGACCCGCTCGCTCAATACGCCGCGGAAGAAGCGTCCAAACCATTCTACTTTCTAGATTTCCTTTGGTACGAACCCAAACGCAAGCGAGCAACGCCGCCCAAGCGACTCGAGAACATAAAGAACGACTTGGATTGGGTTCTTTGCCACAGTGGTTGGGGTCCTGACGATGGCATCGTCGCATTCAAGAGCGGAGGCCCCGCCAACCACGAACACGCGGACAGAAATTCGTTCATCTTCAAGATATACGGCGAACGTCTCTTGAATGACAATTTCGGCGCCGCCTACGATCGGCGACACGACCACTGGCTCCTACGACACACCGCCGCCCACAACGCGGTTCTCGTCGACGGGAAAGGAAACCACTATCACGATGGCATCGAAGGTACGAACGAAAGCCTATCTTACGCCAACATCACCCAGTACCAAGATCGTGGAGACACGGTTTGGTGGACCAGCGACGCGACTCCCGCGTACCGAATCGAGAACGAACATATTTTCAAAGTCGTTCGCACCGTTCTCTACGCTAAACCCAACATCGTCGTCGTGCTCGACCAGATCCGATTGCGCTACCGGCCCCAGCCCGTCGAAATCCGCTACTTCCCCGACAACCGCGACAATCGCGCGATCCTCAAGATCGATGACAATCGATTCCAAATCCAACGCCCACGAGCCATGTTGCAAGGAGAGGTCTTTTCCGATTCGACCGCTCGAGTTTACCAATCGAAACTCAACCTGCCAGAAGAGCATGGCGAATTCCCCTATTTGGCTATCGATGCAGACGAAGCGCTGTCGCACGATATTCTAACTGTCATGTCGGCATCGCCTTCCAAATCGGCTAGATCGTCTAAGATTCAAGCGAGCGCGACGGAAGATGGATGGCAGATTAAAGTCGGATCGCTCAAAGCCAACATTTCAATCAATACGCTGACTCCAGAAGTCTCCATCGGCTAATCATTCGACATGCGGATTTCGGATCTCTAAAAACGCCTCACTCAACAGTGACTCCCAAGCATCAATCCGCATTCGAACGCGCCCTTGAGTCGATCCCTTGGGCAACCCAGACCAATGCCAAGCGACACGACTCCGATGGAGTGACCACTCGACCGCCTTTCATTAAGCGAGCGAAGGGCTGTCGGATGTGGGATTTGGACGATAAAGAATACATCGATTTTCGCTCCGCGCTAGGACCCATCACTCTCGGCTACGCGTATCCTGAAGTCGACGACGCTGTGCGGAAACAGATAGAAAAAGGGATCCTTTTCAGCATGGCGAGCCCCATCGAAGTCGAAGCCGCCGAGTCCATCCTCAATACCATTGGCTGGGCCGACAAGATCCGTTTTATGAAAACGGGAGCCGATGCGAACGCCTGCTGCCTTCGTCTCGCCCGGAGCTACACAGGACGCGATCATCTACTCACGAGCGGCTACCACGGCTATCAGGATTGGTTCACCCTCGGATGGGCCAACCCAGGCATCCCTGAAAGCCTGAACCAGTACGTCCATGCCATTGACTACGGAGACCTAGAGTCAATCGAACGGATCTTCTCCGAATGCGGTAACGACCTCGCAGCGGTAGTCATCGTACCCGTCGAGTGGTGGCGAGAACCATCCAAGGAATATTTGGAAACGCTTCGAAAGAAATGCGACGAATACGGAACGCTGCTCATTTTCGACGAAGTGCTTACCGGATTCCGATTGGGCAAAGGCGGCGCTCAGGAATATTTCAGCGTTACGCCCGACCTAGCCGCCTACGCGAAAGGCATCGCCAACGGTTATCCCCTATCCGCGTTTGCCGGTAAAGCCCAATACATGGACACGCTCAATCGTACGACCATCACCACTACCTACGCCGGCGAAACGCTTTCTCTCGCAGCGGCCAAAGCGGTTATGAACATTATGAATCGCGAACCGGTGATCGAACATCTCTTCGCAATGGGCGAACGCCTTAGAGAAGGCTTTGATTCTCTTTTCTCCGAAACGAATTTTCCCGCGAAAACCGTCGGACTCTCGCCTGCGATTACAATTCAGTTCGAAGACGAAGTGGACCTACACTCGCCTCTTAGAGCATCACTCTTCGACGAACTCTACAAACTCGGCATATTCGCTAATAAAGAGTGGCTCGTGAATTACTCTCACCAGCCCGAAGACATCGATAAGACCGTAGAGGCAATGAGCAAAGCGATTAAACAAATCGCGAAGTAGGTTCGAGTTGAAATTCCACGCGAGTCTCTCACGTAGCTACGATTATAACGTAGCCAGAATCACCTCGTAGCCACGCCGTGGCTTCGGCGTGGACCTTGCCTCCTATCGCAACCAGCGATCCAAATTCTCCCGCACAAAGGTATCGTCATTAAGGCTCGGATACGAAGAATAGACCCTATCCAGTTCCTCGAGCTGCCCGGAAGAAAGGACCTCATTCGGATTCAAGGTCCACACTCCCTCAAGCAAACCTTGGCGCCTCAATATTTCATGAATGCCAGGAATGCAGCCCGCGAAGCTATTGGCCGTGTCGAATATGGCCGCATTCGCATCCGTCAGCTGCTGAGCCCGTGTTAGCCAGCGTCTCTCAATCTCCGATCCATTCTGGCGAGCGGCCTTAATCTCATTCAAATCCGAAACGGCCTGTCTCGTCCACACGGCCCATTGACCTAGCAAGCCTCCCCGAAATCGAATTTTGGGAGCGCTTTCTTCTTCGCCGAAACGTACCGGCGTCAAAAGGTCCAACAGAATGTTGTCGTCATTGCCTGTATACAAGGCGATGCTCTCGGACCGACCCGACTCCGACACGGCTCTCAGAACATCCAAAGTATCATAGCGATTAAAGGGCGCGGTCTTTATCGCCACGAGATTTTCGATCTCCATCGCCTGTTGCCAGAACTCGAAATCCAATCGACGTCCACCCACCGATGGCTGCAAGTAGAATCCGAATACCGGGATGATCTCAGCGACAGCATTCAAATGTTCGATCATCTGCCCATTGGATGCGTCATTGAAGGCGCTCAAGCTAACCAGAGCTAGATCATAACCAATCCGTGAAGCAATCGCTGCCTCCTCGACCGCCTGCGCTGTAGGACCTACCACGCCAGCGACTTTCACTAGGGAAGCCGCCTCCTCGGAACCTCGCTCTCTCATCGCGTCCATCGCCAGAGCCAAAACCGGTTCGAATAAGCCAATTCTTGGATCGCGAATCTCGAACTGGGTTGTGTGCACGCCAACGGCCAATCCGCCTGCTCCCGCATCGAGATAGTAGCGCGTCAACGCCCGCTGGCGTCGCTCGTCCAATCGTCGCGACGCATTCAATGCCAACGGATGAGCCGGGATTGCCACGCCATCGAAAAGGGCCTCGCGCGCGAATCCTGTCAGACTGTTGTTTCCATTTTCCATTAACCCGAATTAACAGCTAGAATTTCCCGTCCCGTTTCTCGAAACCGGTTGGTTTGCCATGGGTTTCGCCACCCGACTTCAACCAAGCGACCACCCACTCGATCATTGTATTCAAGTCTACGGATGGCCTCCCAAACAATTCATGGGAACGCGATGCGTCGCTCAACCAGGCGGTTTCCGCTTCTTCTCCTTCGAAATTCGGCGCTACCCCGAAGTGGTTAGCGAAACGCAACGCAAGCTCGCGAACGGGAATGACCTCTGGGCCCGCAATGTTGATCGGCATCGCGGGAGAGCTGGCCAAACTTAGGCATTGGACAATCTGATTCAGAGCGTCGTTTTGCCAGATTACATTCACGTATCCCATGCTAGGGTCAATTGTTTCGCCACTCATCGCCTTCTGCCCAATATCCAAGAGAACGCCATAGCGAAACTCCACTGAATAGTTCAATCGGATCAATACGACAGAGGTCCCGTAGGTTTGCGAGATCTCCTCGAACCGCCGCTCGCGCCCCAAGCAAGACTTAGCGTATTCGCCTACTGGATTCATTAATCCATTTTCCTTCGAACCTCCCGAACTCGGTTTCACATACGAGTAAACGCATCCCGTGGAAAACGCGACGATCTTCGATTCCCGGAATCGATAGCTCAATCGGGACGCCACCTCTACATTGATCTCCCAAAGCAGACTCGAGTCGTCAGAGGTTCCGAACTTAGCGCCCACCAAGTAAAACACAGTCGGACAAAGCGGCAGACTCTCGACAAAATCGTCATTCCTAAAATCGCCTCGCAAAGTTTCGATTCCCGCTGCTTCGTAGGCCTCGCTGTCATTCAAGCTAGCGAATCGAGATGCGGCGATCACTCTACTGCGCTTGCCCAGCGTTTTCAAAGATCGCTGCAGCATAAGGCACAGATGGAGCCCCATCTTTCCGCCAGCCCCCAAAACGAGAATATCGCCCTCCACTTCCCTTAGGGATTCCAAGGTCTCATGTTTGGGAGTAGCGAGAAACGCGTCGATTTCATCCGCTGGGCAAGGCAAAGGAGGAATGCTCTCGAATGGACTCATGGCTCGCCCCTTCCCGAAAGGCGAGACAGCCAACGTTGCAGTGTCGCCACATCCCGTTTGAATTGCTCCACGCTCCCCGCTTTCACGTGTTCAATACTAATCCAACGGTCTGCAGCTGAGTCGAGAAGGACCTGCAGGTACTCTCCCCATTCGTCAGCGCCCTCGGACAACTCCAACGCGTCCGGCCAGCCGTTCTCTGCAAAGTAATTGCAGTGCACATTGCTAATGCGATTTGCGAGACGCGTGATTCCCTCCAAGCGATAGGCATGTCCGACTTGAAGCGGGGTTTGCCAAAGCGTTCTAACATTCGGATGATCCACGGCATCCAGCAAACGCTCAGTCGCTTCGTGCGTATCCGTTAATGAATTATCATGGTATTCGTAATCGATACGAATGCCGCGTTCGCTTGCCAGTTCTCCTATCTCTCGCGACCGGCTTACAATGCGCTGGAAATTAATTTCGCCAACATCCGCCGATGCGCGTCTACCTGCCCAAACTCGGATCGATGGCGCGCCCATCGCCTCCGCTGTATCGAGAACAGCCTCAAACTCCGGGCCATCGCCAACGCCCTCCTCCAGACAATCGTCGAATCGGTAATAGGATCCATAAGCGGAAATCTCCAAGCCTGACTCTTCACAGAGTCGTTTCGCTCGCGAAGCAGTTGCGAGATCCCCGTGCGGCGCATGAACATCCCCTCCCCATTCGACACCTGAAAGACCAACATCGGTAACCAATACCACAAGCCCCTCAAGCGAATGTTCGCGGAAGGTAATCGATACCAATCCTGTCTTCATTGTCGATTCGCTCATGCCGAACTCCTAACCACTAGAGATAGAGCTTAATTCGCTTGTTCTCATTGCGAAGCCAAATCTCCATCCTTCTTACCGTAAAGAGAGTGATTGCTCCAGCCCATTACCCTAAGCGAAAGTACACTTCAATGTTTCGATTTGCTAACTATTTGCTGGAATCAGTTCATTTCGCTGCATCTATCTGCATCTCCTTGGAAATCCGCCTGGCAGCAAGATGCTGATAAGCAACATCAAGTGAAACGAGATGAAATCAGATGAACGCTCCTAGCAGGTTCGAGTCCCCCCCTGAGCACCAGTAGCATTGATTATCAACGGGTTAGGATTTGATTAGTGGGGGCGACAACACCTTTTCATCCAACAAATCGATTTATCCGCAAATTGCTGCTCATCAATACCTTGCAGGATGAAGTTACTCAACGCTAGCGCTCTTTTTTGTCGATTTGCTAATTCGAATTAGCAAATTTTCCGGAAAATTCCCAGAACGGCTGCTCACAAATCAGCTAACAATTCGGTATTCGCTTTTAGGCGACAGACCCTATCTCAAAAATACCCTATCACTCTTCGCCCAATCTAGAACCGTAACGCTCGCGAAATTCGTATTTCGAAAATGATGCTATCTTCTGCGTCGATGATGCCATCGCTTCGAGCGGCAGATATTTCATGAATGAAAATCGATGAGATTTCTCGAAGCTGTCTGCATCCTCCGACATTGCGACTTCAACCGCGTCTCGAATAATCTGTAAGATCTCCCGATCAGTCTTCGGAGTCGCCAGCTCCAAAATATCGGCGAGATACTCTCGCAGCACGATTGCGAGCAACTTGACGTGCTTGATGTCCTGGCGACCCTCCTGATCGAGCTCCAACGTATTTGCTAGCTTGGCCTTCAACAGCACATGGGGAAGCGGCACAAGAATCTCATTTCCAGCTACCTCCACCAACGCCCTGGCTTTCGCAAGTTCGGCAGCCGTGACGCCTTTCACGCTTCTTAGCGCTTCCAAAATAAAAGGTCGCCCGTCCATATCGATCTCGATCTCTCCCAACACGATTTCTCTCGGAGCGGCGAACCGAACTTCGACCCCCAGTTCCCTGCCAAGCCAAAGCATAGCGTTTCGAGTCGCATAGATATCCATGTCCGAACTTGTCAACGGTTCGTGTGGAGCGATTTCGGATGCGGCTCGGTCGCAGTAGCTCAGCGCCCAAACGTTTACGGCATGGCCGCCCACCAACAGGATCGGTTCATCGGATCTCTTGAAGGCTGCGAAGACCTCGCTGAAATCCTCGACTGGCCTTGGTCCGCCTTCCATCAGGCGCCGAAAAGCTTAGAGACTCGGATTTTCGATTCGCTGTACGGAGCATTGCGGAGCTGCATCTCGTGGCGTGTAGCCTTTCCAGTCCGAATGGCAGACGCAGTTTTCCTTCTCTCCCTCGACTTCCGAGCCGAAAGAGACTCCAACGTAACTGGAAAATCTGTCTTTTTTGAGGGCATAGCCAATCCTAGATAACGGATAAATCGCCCGATTTATCAAGCAAACTCCTTTCCACCCTAAAAGCCAGCCAACCATCGAAATAGAAGCAGATTTGCTAATTATTTGCTCGAATCAGTTCATTTCGCTGCATCTATCTGCATCTCCTTGGAATTCAGCCTGGTAGCAAGATGCTGATAAGCAACATCAAGTGAAACGAGATGAAAATAGATGAACGCTCCTAGCAGGTTCGAGTCCCCCCCTGAGCACCAACGCAAAGCGTTGGACGAATGGAGGGGGACGAGAACAAAGTTCGACGAAGCGCAGCGGAGATGGGCAATGCAAAGCATTGGGACGCAGTCCTGAACGCGCTAAGCGGGTTCATCAATCCCCCCCTGAGCACCAGGCTTCGCGAGGCGCAAGCCCTAGACGAAGCCGGACTGCTCAGCCAATCTATTCAGCTACGCCCGGGCAAGCCCTCTTCCTGCTTCACCGCCGCTTTTGTATTGGCGGTCTGGAGTGGGGACGAGTTCCGATCCCGCTCAGCGGGAGACAAGACCGGATCGCAATGCGAGACCGGAACACGTAGTTTGACGAAGCGACCCCAGAGGTGCGGAGATGGGATCCCGCCTCGGCGGGAGCCCGAAGGAATTCGAGCAATCCTACGACACCCGTTCGTATATCAGAAACACTTGACACCCGTTCGGGAATCAATCATGAATCATACCCGATCGTATATGAAAAATACTCTAGAAGCACGGATTTCCAGCAGCAAAGATCTCGGGGTCATTCTTGCGCGAGCGCGAAAAGAGCGTGGTCTCTCGCAACGTGAAGTCGCCACTCAGCTAGGCGTTACCCAAAAATGGATCTCCGCCATCGAGCAGGGCAAGTCGCGCGCATGGATCGATAAGGTGCTAGAGCTATCCTATTTTCTCGGAGTGCAGATCCACGCAACTACCGCGAGCGCTAGATCATCCACCTCATCATCCAACAGCCCGGGCATCGACGATCTTTTGAACAATGAAGGTTAAGCCAAGCGCAGAAGAGCTCGCCGTCTATCTCAACGAGAGCCGCATCGGCACCCTCGCCCGTCTCAAAGGCGGCAAACTCCAGTTCATATACGACGAAAGCTATCAGTTAGGAATCCCTCTATCCTACTCGATGCCCATCGCCGACCGTATCCATGAAGACGCTATAGTCCGCCCCTTTCTCTGGAACCTCCTCCCCGACAACACTCGCCTCCTCGCCACCTGGGGACGACAATACCAAGTCGACCCCGGCAACGCCTTCGCCTTGCTCAGGGAAATCGGCGACGACTGCGCTGGAGCTGTTCGCTTCGTATCTCCCGAGCGCATAGACGACGCCCAACGCGGCGGGCTCACTCCTATCACCGACTCCGAAATCGGCCAACGCCTTTCCAACCTTGAGAGCGATCCCGCCGCCGCTCGCTCTATCAACGACGAAGGACGCTTCTCCCTCGCCGGAGCCCAAGCCAAGATCGCCCTCCGCCTTGAAGGCGACTGCTGGTATATCCCCTGGGGACAAGAAGCGACTACCCATATACTCAAACCACCCCGCAGCGATTTTGCAGGCCACGCAGAAAACGAACACTTCTGTCTCAAGCTCGCCTCGGCGCTTGGTATGCGCACAGCCCAAACCACCGTGCAACGCTTCGATGGAAGCAAAGCCATCGTCGTCAAACGCTTCGACCGGATGATTCACCAAGGAAAACTCTATCGCGTCCATCAAGAGGACATGTGCCAGGCTCTCGCCGTTGGGCCCGCCAACAAATACGAGAACGACGGAGGCCCCGGTATCCTCGACATCATGCAAATCGTATCCGGCTCGCAACGACGCCTCGAAGATCGGGATGCGCTCATAAACGCAATCGCATTCAACTACCTCATACTCGGCACCGACGCTCACGCAAAAAATTACTCGATTCTTCACACCAGCGAAGGCTTTATTCTCTCCCCGCTCTACGACATCGCCAGTTTCGCCCCTTACGTCAAATCGCCCAAGGACGAACGTCTCGCCATGCGGATCGACGGCTACTACAAGATCGCCCAAATTCGCCGTCGTCACTTCGAGCGGATGGCCCGCAGTTGCAACTACCCTGCGAAGAAGCTGTTGGACAGCCTAGAAAAACTCGCCCTATCGATTCCCGTTGCCTGCGATCAAGTCGGAACCGCAGCGATTAAAGAAGGCCTTAACGCCACCTTCATTGAAGAATTGGTCGACACGCTACAAATACGCAGCCAACAAGCGCTCGACACCGTCATCGCATATCCCCAATAGCCCAGATTTCGAACCTATCGTCATGAAAACAAGAGGTGTCGTTCTTCCTCCAGAAAATGCAGCGACATCATTCCGGTCTTTTAAACACGAAATGCCGGAAAGGCTTCCCAAGATTACCAAACCCGATTTGCTATCTACCGAGGCGAATAGCCGACACCCCGCCATTTGCTGGAATCAGTTCATTTCGTTGCATCTACTTGGAAATCCGCCTGGCAGCAAGATGCTGATTGGCAACATCAAGTGAAACGAGATGAAATTTGATGAACCTGACTAGCAAGGGGTCCGGCTCCGTTTCATGTCCCGGTCTTGTCACCCGCTAAGCGGGTTCGGAACGCATCCCCACCCTGAGCGCTATAGTGAGCCCTATAACAACGGGGCGCGCAGGGCGGCACTGTGGGGCGGATGAGTAGCCGGAAGTAAAGCGTACCCCGGACGCGGCTAGCTTGTCTGTATGCGGCGTCCTGACGTCGTCGAGAACACCCTGGGCGCTAATGTCCGGCCACCCATGATCATCGGTCAGAATGACAATCACGTTGGGCTGATTCAAAGGCTGTTCGGCTTGGCCGAACACCAATGGCGCAGCGAAGCAAAAACCGAGAAATGCCGCGAGACAAGCATGATGATTATGTCTTATCATATTGAATACTGGTAATTTACTCGCCCAGCATGCGTTGCTCGATCATCGAGCGCGCTTCGTCGCCTGCCGGGAGCGGTTCGTCTACATAATCGTTTTTGGCGAGGAAACTGATGTAGCTGTAATAAATATGCATCAGCTCCGGCGTCAGATAGGATTCCTTCTGTAAACTAAGGGCGTGCCCTTTACCCGGAAAAACCCACCACTCGAAATCAGATCCGGCATCGATCACGCCTTGTCCGAACACTTCCATCGTTGTCATTGGGATGACCGGATCGGAGTCGCCCATAATCGCTATGGTATTGGGCAGGTTCTCATTCAAATTATGGATCGGCGACATATCCGTATCGAACCATTTGCTCGTATCCAAAGCTGGAGAACCCAGCAACAATAGATTCGGGGCAGTTTTGACCGATTCGTCGTCACCGGGGTGATTATACCCGTCAATCGTTGCCAGCGCCGCCGCAAGATGAGCGCCCGCAGAGTTTCCACCGACGGCAATCCGCTCCGGATCGATGCCCATTTTTTCGGCATTCGCGCGAAGCCAGCGCCTCCCGCTTTTGGCATCCTCCAGGCATGTCCTCGGCTTGCCGTCCTTTTCCCTGTTCATAGGTCGGTACTTGAGGGCAAACGCCGAAACCCCATGTTCTGAGAGATACCGGCTCCATCGGTAGAATCCTCTCGGACTCCCCCCGTTCCAGCTGCCGCCGCGGATATAGAGATGAGCCACGTTGGCGCCCGGAACGCGGGCGGTCGCCGGAGCAAAATAGTGCATTTCCACGCCCTCACGCAGCTTGAAGATCTCCGTCGGCGCCAAAGCGCCCGCATCAAAGGAAGCCCAAATCTCTTCCGAAAACTCACTCGCCCTCACACTGCAAACCAATGCCAGCATGGGCACTATTCCATTTATCCATCTATTCACTACAGATCCTTTCATCTACGAGAACGAAATCCGCTGCAACGCCCATTTTCCTAGAGAGTGTCCAAGCAATAGCGTAGATTTTCAAAAGCTTCGATTCACCTTTACACGAGATCCAAAACATCGCGCATCCAGCCAGCGATTCCCCTGAGCCGTTTTCGATCCCCGCCAGCAACTTCGGCAGTCGCCCAGCCTGAAAACGAAGCGCGATTCAATTCTTCGCGTACTTTCACCCAATTGACCTCTCCGCCGTCCGTGCCCGTGGCAATGCCTTTGCGCTTCCGTTTCGCGTCGCCAAACTCCAGGTGGCCACGATCTTTAATATCAAGTTTATAGATACGACTGCCTAACGCTTTGGCCCAGTGTTCGGCCGATTGCTCGGTCCAGGTAATCGTGTTTCCGACATCAAAATAGGACCGAACGAATGGCGAATCAAACGAATCGATAAACCGCGCCATCTCTTCACCTGTTTTCAGAAATGTCGCCCGAACATTCTCAATGCATATATAAATGCCCATTTTTTCAGCCATCGGGATCGCCTCCCCCACCCGGCCTTGCCAATGGCGGAAGTTTTCATCGTAAGATTTTTTCGGATCTTCACTCGCCACCACCAGAACCGAATCGCCACCGAATCGCTTCGCAAGGGTTACAGCGCTTACGATATCCGGATTCGCGGAATGGACCACTCCATGCGCCGGAAGTCCGGTCTCCTCTATAGCCTTCGAAATTTCGTTCCTATCGACCGCCTCGTCAGTTTTCAGTTCTACACCGTCAAAACCTATATCCCTCAACATTCGAAACTTCTCGCCAATACTCAATTCAGGCTCGTCAATCATGTGATACTTTACCGCGATCTTGATTCTTCCAGAAAGGGGGCCGGGCTTCGCAAGAAGCGGTAAAAGCGCAGTGGAGCCGAGAGCTGCCAACCCCGCTGAGGATTTCAAAAATCGCCGTCTATCGAAATTATCCATATAGCTACTTTTCAACCTACAGCGCAACGCCCGCTCATCAAACCCCAAAAAGAGCAGTAATGACCGGATTTCCTCAATCCCTCAATACTGCGACCTTATCCTGTTAAATACTCCTTGTTCTCAATTCGAATTAACAGGATGCGTTCTCCCGCTTCGCGGAATCACTCGCTAGATCCCGTTTCACGGTAACTTGATGCGAAAACTAACTTGGATTCATCTAGTTACCGCGTAGCGGTATCAAGTACAGCGAGTACCGCGAGCGCATCCTGTTAAAAAACCACCCCTAACTCAAGACTCACCCAAACAGCTCTTCTCGAGCTTCGCCGCGATTCGCGATTTTGAAGGGGCGACCGCTGGGAGCGCTTTCCTCGAAGTTGGGATCGATGCCGAGTCGCCAAGCGATGGTCGCATTGAAATCCGTCACGTCCAAGGCGTCTTCCGCCGCTTCTTGACCATCCTTGCTCGTAGCCCCATAGATCTGGCCTGCCTTGACGCCCGCTCCAGCCATCAAGCAAGTAAAGCCGTCGGGATGATGGTCTCTGCCCCGGTTGGGGTTCACGCCTGGCTTTCTGCCGAACTCCGTCGAGACGACCACAAGGGTCTCGTCCAGAAGTCCTTTCTGGGTCAAGTGCGTCAGCAATGACGAAAGGCCTTTATCGAGCTTATTGGCATTGGCGGGAAACTTATTATACAAATCGTTGTGGTAGTCCCAGCCAGTCAAATTCACTTTAACGAAGCGCACGCCGCGCTCGACTAGGCGTCCGGCCAGCAAGCAACTGCGACTGAACTCGTCCCGGCCATACATGTTGACGACTCTCTCGTCTTCTCGTTTGAGATCGAAGGCATCGATATCCTTGGAGCTCATGAACTTTAGCGAGCTGGCATAGGTATCCACATAGGAACGCGTATCCTTCGTGCCATAGAGGTGTTCGAAATCGGAATTCAGCGAATCCAATATATCGATACGCTTATCGAATTGCTTTTCTTCCACCGCTTGGTTGCGCTCGGCGAAATCGATTCCCATTTCTGGGTCCTGCACGGGCAAGGCAGCCCACTGCCCTGGGAAGAAGCCTGCAGTACCCGCGCGTCCATTGCCAATGCTAACGAAATTCGGGAGGCTGTCCTGCTCGCTGGTCAAGGTCTTGTTTATCCAGGATCCCAGCTCGGGGTGCGTGATCGACGAGCGCGGGTTGTAGCCGGTGAGCATCTTGTAGATTCCCGCCGGGTGAGCGCCTTGATTCGTTTTCATGGCATTCAGCACGAGGAGTTTATCCATGTGATTCGCCAAGGTCGGGAAGTAGTTGCTCACGCGAACGCCATCGACGTTGCTATTGAGGATGGTCGATTTCCCGAGCACGTCTTGGTCGACTTCCACATTGAAGCTGTCGTACTGGCTCAAGCCGCCTGCCAAGAAAATATAGATCACCGACTTCGCTTTAGCCGTCGGGGCGGGAATCGCCGCCGCATTCAGAAATGGCAGGGACATCCCGGTCAGTCCCACTCGATAAATAAACTCTCTGCGATCGATCATATCACTTCGAAAATTTGAATTCGTTAGAGTTGAGCAAGGCCCAGATGATGTCGCCCTCCGCATGGGCAAAGAGCTTTTTCTCAGACGCCTTGGGGGTCCGGCCTAGGATCGACTTCCAAATGATCGCCATGCGTTTGGAGCGGTTTTTCACGCCTTCCAAATTGCGATGTATCAAAGCTGTGGATTCATCGATAATTTCGTCCTCCAAGTCCCCGTTCATCATGTACAGAATCTGCGGAATATCGGGCTCTCGATTCGCGCTATCGATCAAGTCGCGATTGGACTGTCCCATAAGGACTGCAATCTCGTGATTGCCATCGTGGTGACGGTAGGAGGATACGCGCCACAAGTCTTTGGGCCCCAAGTCGCCATTGCGCGTATTGGCCTCGATTTCCTCCCGAACATGAAAGGCCTTCCGGCCCGGTCCTTTGATCGAATAATCTACGAAATCCTCAACGCCCATCGACTGCGACTTATCGTAGAAGTGCGTGAAGGCATCCCACTTGAACTCGGTCGCCACGTACTTGTCCGGCGTATCCGTTTTGAGACTCAAGAATGAATCGACAATCACCTCGGCTGGGAGGCGCCGAACGACGGGCCCATCCAGCACGTACGTCGGCGGCTCCACGCCCAGCGCTAGCGCCTTGCTCTGATAGATCCGACTGTTGAAGAGCGCGCTCAAGAACCGCTTGGTATCGTAATCCGACTCTTTTAGAATCTCGACCAGCTTCTCAGTCAGTTCCGGATGCTCGCCCATCTCCTCTTCGCTTAATCCCCCGAGCGGCCCGACCAATTCCGTACCCATAACCTGATGCCACAATCGATTCACCGTGGCTTTCGTGAACAGGGGGCTGTCCGGCGAGGTCATCCACTCAGCCAGAGACTGCCGGGAATTGATGCCTGGTCCGAAATTCTGATGCTTAGCCTTCTCGAGCTCTTCCTTGGTAACCGTGTAGTCCAGCTCTGGCATATCCCCAAAGAGCGTATACGCCGGAACGACATCGAAGGGTTCGCCATCATCGTACTGGTAATCGTGCGGCAGCCGCATGTATCCCGTGCCATTGCCATGAATGGCCGCGTGCTTCACGCGTACGGACTCCCGGTAGACGATCCACTCGTCGAAGTCCTTTTGCTTCAGCATTGCCCGATTCTCGGCATAGGTCGCCTTTTCCTCTTCAGGCAAGGGGTCCACTCGCAGGTAAGTCTTCGAACTGAAGGCCGCTAAGGCATAGAAATCCTGCTGCGTCCAATCCGCGTAGGGGTCGTCGTGGCACTGAGCGCATTCGATGCTCATGCCCAGAAAGGTCTTTACCGAATTGGACAGGTGATCGAGGGCCATCGGTTCGCGGGCGTAGAAACCCGTGGCCCCATTGCCCGGCTCGTAAAGCTTGCCGCTCGAATTGATCAATTCGTAGGCCATCTCGTCGTATGGCTTATTGCTGCGCACCGACTCCTTGATCCACTCCGAGAAATTGCCCGGGTGATGCAGTTTGTCGCCCACCTGCTTCACCCGAAGCAAGTCCGCCCAATAATTGTACCAATGGCTATTGTAGCCCTTGGAATGCAACAGCTCCTCGATCAAACGAGCCCGCTTGTTCGGCTGGTCGTCAGCGATAAAGCGATCGAGCTCCCCCAGTGTCGGGATGCGCCCAATGGCGTCCAAGTACACGCGGCGGCAAAATGCGTAGTCGTCGATCTCCTCCCTCGGCTCCTGATCCAGGCGTTTCAATTCCTTAGAAACGATCCGATCGATCTGACGCGCGTAAGTCTGGGAATCCGCAAAGGCGGGAGCCGACACGCAAACGAGCGCAAGCAAAGCTACAGACTGAAAGATTTTTCTCATCGGGGCACGTTTTCGCGGGGGAAACGCTAGGAATCGCCCCTTCTCATTGGTATAACAAACGAAACTTCGATTCCCGTTAAGGAAATTCTAGAAATATTGGCAGATTCCACCATTCCAAACCTTATGAAACCCGTCAAATAGGCCTTTTACAGCGATACCAAGAAAAACCCTCGCGAAAACAGACGCTAGAAAAATTCAATTAGACGCGTCCAAACCGGCGAACTTGTCGATTCCGCGCGCTCAACGCTCAAAGGGCCGAGACGCTAGCCTCGGCCCTCTGGGACACAAACATAACAAACAAAACCCTTCCCTACAGATCGAAGCCCCAGCTCACGAACCAGCGACGGCCCAGGGCGTAAGTTTCAGTCCGATCGTAGTACGTATCATCCAAAGCGTTTTGAACATTCAACCTAAAGGTATGCGTTCTCCCTGCGATCTCAGTGTTGTATCCAGCAAATACATTCGCTGTGGAATAGCCCTTCTGGTAGGCCCATTCTCTCCGGACTATGGAAAACTGTTGAATCGGACCCTGACGGTACAGCCAATTGCCTCCGACGAAAAAGCCGGTATCTGCAAAGGTGTGTCGACCCGTTATCGAAACAGCGTTTTTAGCGGATTGGTCTAGCCTTAACCCAGTCGCTCCTGGAATCAGCGACTCGGCAATCTTCGCATCGTTATGCGCATAGCTCAATATGAACTGGGTCTCGGAACTTGGCGTATAGAATATTTGAGCCTCATAGCCCGTGCTATTTTCTAGGCCAGATAGAAACGCGATCGGCTCGTCGGCCGGCGGTTCCGGAAGCGGATTGTTTTGGAGAATGTTCGTACGATCGATATCGAAGAAGGCGATGGAACCCGAGAGCTTGTTCTCGAGGAGCTCGAATTTAAAACCGACATCTATTCCTTCGCCCTGCGAGGGGTCGAAGACGAGCACCAAGGGAGGGTCTACCCGATTGTCGACACGCTGAGCATTGGGGACGAACGATTCGCTGTACAACGAATAGAAATTCAATCCTTCAACAAGTTCATAGGTGAAACCAGCCTGCACCGAGGTATTGCTAATCTCTTCCAGATTACGCTGCTCCACAGTATCGCGACGAAGCCCCGCTAGGATATTCAATTTACCCTCCATCGCCTTGATTTGGTCCATGACGAAGAAACTCGAGTTGTCTCCGTACCCAGGAGTTCCCGTGTTTGCCACAGCGCCGCCCACTCCATTCGCTCGAAATTCAATCGCGAGATCTTGGGCTTGCTGACGCGTCACATTCATCTGCGCCGTTCCATCGGGATTCTTGCCTTCGTTCGTAAGCACATTGTAAGGCGTAACTGGATATCCGCCTGGAGCGCTCGGCACCGCGTCCATCATAGCAGCCCTCAAGGCGCCCGAGCCGCCATTCAATCGATAGGTCTGATTGAAGCTATCCGATTCGTCTTTCTGGGCCCCGAATAGGAACGTGTGCGAGGTAGCCCCAAACTTAATATCGGCGACATTGAAATCGACGTAGTAGTTCGTATTTCCGCCGTCCCGGATTTCTACGTTACTAATGCCCGTGAAGACATCGTCCGGATTCGTGCAACACCCCACCAGATTGAACATATCCGAAAATTTCGTCGTATCGGAAACAGTCGCCCGCATGTAGACGTTTTCGCTGAAGTTCTGGGTGAGGTCGACAGACAGGGCATCCCCTTCCACCAAGGTATAATCGCGATCAGTGATAGGACTGTAGTCTTGATCTACCGGTTGCCAGCGATCGTTTGGAGCGAAGCCGTTGCCGACGAAAGGATTGCGCGGGCGAATGAACGCATGGTGGCGCTCTTGACGCGTGTACTCGACGTCGATCTGAGTTTTCTCTGTAGGCTTGAAAGTGAATACAGGCGTAAAGAAACGTTGATTGTGCCAGCCTCCTGGTCGCTGATGCCCGCCTTCGTCATAGGATCCCGTAAAGCGGAATAGCACTTTCTTTTGCTCGTCCAGAGGTCCGCCTGCATCCCATTCCACGCGCCGATTGGATTCGGATCCAAATCGGAAATTCACGCTCGCATGCTTATCGTTCAAGGGCTTCTTCGTGATTATATTCACGAGTCCACCCGGATCGGAGAGACCGTACAATACGGCCGCTGGCCCTTTAACGATCTCAATTCGATCGATCATCGACGAATCTGTGAATCCTTTGTAAGGGATGCGATTGCGCAGATTAAGCGAGGAGCGAAATCCGCGTATTGTGAAATTCTCATTGAAGTTTCCCTCATTCCGAGCTCGTCGCGTTATCGTCGCGTCATAAACGACGGCATCTTCGACTTTCTCATACGAGAAGTCTTTTAAGAGGCCTTCCGTAACGACCGTAATCGGAACAGGAATGTCCTTAATCGCAGTATTTATTCGAGTTCCGCTAATAGAGTTGGTAGCAGAATACCCGTTAGTGTCGCCCTGAACCGTGAATGGGCTAAGGCTATATACTTCGTCTGAAGCATCGTCTTGAGATGATGCAGTAATGATCGTCGCTAATAGGACGAAAATGGATACAACGGTACGCGTGTATCCACGGGTTCGGTTAGTCGTCAAGCAGGACATAAGATAGGTAGTTTTTCGTTGAGCGTTCGGAAAACGATTCGAACGCAATGAAGAGTTGCGCCTGACGAAACCTCAGGTCTATACCTTTTGATTTGGACAAGTTGAATAAATTCGTTTATCCATTAATTAGATCATATTTACAGTCTCTCAGAAAAGTGGATCACCTGCCCTTTTCCCGCTTCTACCAACCAGCATATGCCCACCATTCGCCAAATCGCCATACAAGCCGGCGTTTCGAAATCCACCGTTTCCCTCGCTTTGCGCCGCGATCCTCGCTGCTCGAAGGACACAATCGAACAGGTCTCGAAAGTCGCAGACGAAATGGGCTATCGTCCCAATCCCTTAGTCAAAGCGAACATGGCCAACATGCGTCTGGGCAAGCGGAGCAAAAGCGTTCGCTCGATCCTCGCCTACTTCTACGACTATTCTCGCGGATCGCCCTACGAGCTCGAGAGTTTCAAAGGAGCCAGCAAACGAGCCGAAGAACTCGGATTCGCCTTGGAACCCTTTTCCTACAACGAACCAGGTCTTAGTCCCAAACGCCTCCATCAGATTTTGCGAAATCGCAATGTGCAGGGCATCCTGATTGGAGAAAACGACTCGCCTGTAATGCCCATCGAATTCAAATGGGACGAGTTCGCCGTTGCGGCCATCGGCTACACGATTCAAGACCCGAAGGTCGATCGAATTGGCTACGACCACGTTGAAAACATGAATCAACTCTATCAGGATCTTCGCGATCGAGGCTACTATCGTGTTGGACTCGCCATCCGGGCGGATTTCGACGATCGCATCACCCACTCGCCTATCGCCAGTTACCTACGATACCAATCCGAGCAAGGCATGAGCGATCCCCTCGATCCCTTCGTCGAAAGCAAGAAATGGAATCAGACGAACTTCCTGAAATGGTTTCGAGCCAACCAACCCGACTGCATTGTCACCGTAGGCAATGAAATCAAACCTTGGCTCGCGAAAGCGAATACCCGAATACCCGAAGATGTCGGCGTTTTCTCGATTTGGGGAAACCTACTGGAAGAGGATCTCGACTTCAGTCATTTTCACGTGAGCGTCGACCAGCTTGCTCGAACCACCGTCGATGTCATTTCGGATCAATTGAATTCGAATTCGCGCGGCATCCCCCAACAACGTCGCAGTATCCTCATCGCCGGCGAGGTCGTCGATTTGAACAGCCTGCGGCCTCAAGCGGAAACCTAAAGACCCCAGGGCGTCCCAATGGTCGCGGTAGTTCAGACAGCTTCGTATCCAAGCTTGCCTGCTAAGGCGCCAATCGGCTCTACTTGAGCATGCCTGACACCGAACAGCGAATCTATTGGCACCGCGACCTGCCTCCGCTTCAAGATCGGATCGAGGGAGAACACTGGATCACCGCGAAGAGCGATGTGATTCCGCATTCCCTAACTCACGACAGTGAAGTCTGGGGACAATGTTTTCCCACCCTCGAACGCAATCTCGAGAAACGCCTTCTCCAAGAGATCGAACGGCAAGGCGGACACTGCGCTCATATTCTTGACGAACGTATCCGAAGAAAAACACACCACGCAGATGAGACCTGCTGGCTCGAAGGCGAATACTGCTACGTGCTCTATCTAGCGCCTGCCGATGACGCGCCTGCAAATTCTTCGAGCAAAGATGAGTGAGCATTGCTTTAGCCTCTGCCCCAGCCACGAACGCTCCACTGAAGGACATTTTCGTCAGTTCCTATGCCAGCAAAAACCGCAATGCATCCTCGATGCATTTCAACTTGTCCAAGAATTCATCGCTAGCGATTCGAACGCTCCAGTTCGATAATCGAGCTTCAAAACAGTCGATGCGCTCTACTTTCCACCCAGCCTAATCGCCTCATGGTAAATTCTCCCCCCAATAAGCCCAACGTCCTCTTCGTATTCGCCGATCAATTTCGGCGCCAAGCCACGGGCTTCGGGGGTGAGACCAATATCCAAACGCCTCACATGGATCGACTGGCCAGCGAGAGCATCGATTTCGTAAACGCGATCTCAGGCACCCCTGTCTGCTGCCCCGCTCGAGCTTCTTTGCTCACCGGACAGTACCCGCACCATCATGGCGTCATCATCAACGACGTCCCCATGGACCCCAATGCGGAAACGATGGGCAAGCTCTTCGCCAAAGCGGGCTACGACACGGGCTACATCGGCAAGTGGCACGTCAATGCCAACGGCCGCAACGCTCCGATCCCGGTCGAGCGACAGCACGGCTTCCAATACTGGAAAGCGCTGGAATGTAGCCACGATTACAACACATCCTACTACTACGAAGGTTCCAGCGAGGAGAAGAAAACCTGGGAGGGCTACGATGCGATCGCCCAGACCAACGACGCCATCGAGTATCTGAAATCGCGCGACAAGGAGAAACCCTTCCTACTGACCCTTTCCTGGGGCCCGCCTCACGACCCCTACGACACCGCGCCTCAGGAATACCTCGACCACATCGACGAAAACGAAATCGAACTAAGAGATAACGTTTCCGACGAAGACGCGGCCGAAGCGAGAACCCACCTCCGAGGCTACTACGCCCATATTCTCGCCCTCGACGATTGCCTGAAAAGGCTCTCGGACGCCCTTGACGAAACCGGACTCGCCGAAGACACGATCTTCGTCTTCTGGTCCGACCACGGCGACATGATCCTCTCCCACGGGGAGTTCTTCAAGCAACGCCCCTGGGAAGAGTCCATACGCGTACCGCTCCTTATCCGCTACCCGAAGCAATTCGGACGCCAGGGCATGAAACCGTCAGCCTTCATCAACACTCCCGACCTGCTGCCAACGCTGCTTGGCCTGTGCGGCATTGATATTCCTGCCAGCATCGACGGCAGCGACTACTCGTCCTACCTTTCCAATTACGCTAACGACAACTCTGGCGACGTCGAAGCTCCCGCCAGCTCCGCCCTGCTCGCCTGTCAATCCCCCTTCGGTCAGTTCACTCGCGAAGTCGGCGGACGCGAATACCGAGGACTGCGTACCGACCGCTACACCTATGTGCGCGATCTGAACGGCCCCTGGCTACTCTACGACAACGAATCGGACCCCTTCCAGCTGAAGAATCTCGTCGACGATCCCTCCACTCAGGGACTGATCGACCAGCTCGATCGCGAGCTCGACGAAAAGCTGACCCAGCACGACGATGCCCTCACTCCTGGCATCGAACTGTTGAAGAAATTCGGTTACGCTGACGACGTCGACGAAACCGGTACCATGCCCTTCTTCGACGAGTGGAACCCAGCTACGACTCAAGCATGACCGACGCCTCCTCCCCGAAAAGTCCCCAAAGCCAGGAGCGCGTCACCCTGCTCCAGAAATTCGCCTACGGATTCGGCGCCTCCGCAGACATGATCGGCTTTCATGGGCCCGCCCAGCTCATCATGCCGGTTTATACGCTTGCCCTTGGCGTAAATCCCGCGCTTGTGGGCCTCGCGATTGGAATCACCCGCGTATGGGATGCCTTTCTCGATCCCCTGATGGGATCCATCTCAGACAAAACGCAGTCGCGCTACGGACGGCGGCGGCCCTACATTTTCGCAGGAGCTATTCTAGCAGGCCTTACCTTCGCCCTTATGTGGCAAATTCCGACCGGCTGGAGCGACACCGCCTACTTCACCCTGCTCATCGGAACGCTCATCCTCTTCTACGCTGCCTTCACCGTATTCACCGTGCCCTATCACGCGATTGGATACGAAATGACAAGCAGCTATCACGAGCGAACCAGTGTGATGTCCTACCGCATGTTCTTCAACATGGTCGGAAACATCTCCGCCGGATGGCTTTTAGCGGGCACCCAGTTGGATTGGTTCGACAGCACCTTGGAAGGCGCTCGCTATATCGGCCCTCTAACCGGACTCGTTTTCATCCTCTTTGGAATCGCCCCCGTTTTTTTCATCAAAGAGCGAAGCGCCGTGCAATCGAGCGCCGCCAAGAAGCAGCTGCCGATTTTCCGCTCTCTCTTAGCGACCCTGAAAGATCCATCCTTCCGTATCCTGATTATACTGACCGTATTGATGCTATCGGGCTGGACCTTCGCCACGTCCATAATCGTCTTCATCAACGTTTCGTATGTGTTTCCCGGCGACCTGAAAGCCTCGTCTATCTTGGTAGGAAGCATGGGAATGATCCAAACCGCAGTCGTGGTAGGCGCTCTCATGCTCGCCACTCGATTCTCCAAAAACGTCGGCAAAAAAGGCATCCTGAAGATCTCCTTTTCCATCCAGTTAGTTCACGCTCTCGCCGCCTGGCTCCTCATCACGCCCGACCATCCCTACCTTCAAGTCGTCGCCTACGCCATTGGAGCCGCAGGCAACATGACCTTCTTCCTCATGCTGCATTCGATGACCAGTGACATTTGCGACGCCGATGAACTCGAGAACGGCACCCGCCGCGAAGGCATGTACGGAGCCGTCATCACTTGGATGCAAAAATTCTGCGTATCCGTCGCGGTAGCGCTGGTTGGGGGAGCGCTCGTACTCGTCGGTTTCGACCAAACCGAGGGAGCCATTCAAAGTTCCCAAACTGCCCTCTCCTTACGCCTTATCTACAGCGGCATCTTCGTTGTCATCGCCATCGTCGGCCTCTCGCTCTTGCGTCACTACACGCTTACCGAGAAAAAAGTACTCCAAATTCAAGCCGATCTCGCGGAACGCAAAGCCGGTAACGAGTGAGGTTCGGAAACCGCCTAAACTTCGACGCGCCACCGCAAGAACTGGAGCCCGATTCGGTTGAGGGAGGGGGAACAACCGTCTCCGCTCTTCGAGCTACGCCGAAACAAGTCGCTCGTTACGCGCCAGCGTTTTTCTAACAGGGCTAATTAGCAACTCACATAAATTCGATTTTTCCTCATGAGAATAAAAACCTGCCCTCGCAACGCGAGGATGGTCCGGTCGACTTCGCGCCGGTCTTGTCGCCTTCGCCTCGGAAATGCCCGCGAAGCAGATCCAGCGCAGCGATGTTCTACCCAACCGAATTACATTTTAAGACATCGCTCGTTCCTCGCTGGATCCCAGACAAGTCGGGGGCAGGATCCGACTTCGTCGGGCAGGTTTTAATCAGGTCATGGAGCAGAACTATCAATCTCCTATAGATCCTAAGATAAATTAATTAGCTCTTCGTCATAGCTCCTACATTCAGAATCGCTGCCAGAGAAATCCTGCCGCGGAACCCGCGTAGCGGGAGAAGCGATCCTGCCCTGTAGCGAAGCGAAAGGATCCAGCGAGGAACGAGCGATGTTGATAACGAACTCGTTCAAAGGCCACATCACCCTGCACCGCAGCCAACTCAGTAGCCAAGCCGAGGATTCGGCGTGGTTTTCCACTGAGATGAGGATTTACGATTCCTTAGTCTTATCCAATATCGGCAGAATCCTCACTTCACAGCGATCTAAACATAATGACCCCCGAAGCCAACGAAACCGGCGGCCAACTGCTGCAGCTCTTCGCCCGTCACAATCGGGAACTGCGCGCTTACTCGCGTTTGATCCTCCACTCGGTCGATGCGCTCGACGACGTCATGCAAGAAGCCAGCGTCGTGATCTGGGAAAAGCAGGCTCAACTGCGAAATCAAGCGGAGTTTCTTCCCTGGGCCAAAACCATCGTGCGCAACATCAGTTTTCGCTACCGGCGATCCGCCGCCCGCGATCGACACGTCTTCAACGACGATCTGGTAAACCGCCTGCTGGGAGAAGACGATCTCGAGTCCACCGACAACGATCAATCGGCCCAGGAGTACGCCGCCCTCATGTCCTGCCTCAACAAGTTCCCCGAAGAGCGTAAGCAATTGCTTCTCGCCCCTTACCGCAGCCCCGGCGCGGTCAAGGAACTCGCCGCCAAGGCTAACCGCTCTCCAAACAGTTTATACAAGCTGCTCCAACGCCTACGCATCAAATTGATGGGCTGCGTCGAAAACGAATTGAAATCTCAACCCGCGTAACGATGAAGCCCGAACGAATCGATGCATTGATCCAGAAATGCGTTCTCGGAATCCAAACGGAATCCGAAGCACAGGAGTTATCGAACTACCTGGAGCGAGACGACTCCAAAGACGCCCGTCGCAAACTGAGGCTCGCCCTCAAAGCCGACGCCTATCTCCAGGAAGCGGCCGCCGAATTGGGCGACGAACCCCAGGGAAGTGAACACGCCTTGGCCCGAAAAGTCACGACCTTGAAGCGTCAGCTGTGGACCCAAGGAGGCATCGCCGCAACCATCGCGATTGGCTTCTTCGCCTGGTTTTTCCTTTCCGAGTCCCCTCGAATCGAAAGCGAACTCGGGGTGGCCACCGTGCTCCGAATCGAAGGTCAGGGCCTTGCCAACCAAGCGCGAACGCTCGCCCCTGGCGACGCCCTGCAAGCCGGCGACGAACTCGAGATTGAGCAAGGACTCGTCGAACTGGTTTTTCGCGACACCGGCGTACATGCCATCGCCACCGCCCCGCTCTCCCTCACCGCCAACAGCTCCAAGCGCATCTTCCTTCACAATGGAGACGTGAAACTGACCGTCCCGCCACAAGGAATCGGTTTCATCGTTGAAACCGCCGAACGCGAAATCACCGACCTCGGTACTAGCTTCGTGGTGACAGCTGTAGCCGGTGGTTCCAAAGTCTTCGTACTCGATGGAGAGATTTCTTTGGGCGAGAAGGATGGCGAACCGGCTCGACTGATGAGCGAAGGCGAGATCGCTTTTTTTGGCAGATTGATGAAGCCGCAAGAACTCATCAAAAAGGTCGAAGAGCTGCCAGCGCTTTCACTTCGTCCCGCAACTTCAAGCGAGGGTGGCTTCAACGGATTCGCCCTCGGTTACAAAGAAGAAGACATAACGCGCGTCCTGAGCCAACGTGAAGCAGCGCAAGCGGATTTCATGGGAAATAGAATAGCCCCCCTTCTTGTATCCAAGTTCCAAGACAGAACAAGCATCGACGGCCTCAGGCAAAGCGAGCCGCTCCGCTTTGGCGGTATCGCCGGTTCCTACCGACAGTATCCGGAAAAAAGCGGCCTCGTCCCCTACTCGGCCCAAGCCGGCTGGATCACATGGTACAACGGCAAGGTCGCGCCTCCGAGCAAGGGTCGCTATCGTTTCTGGGGCTACGCCGACAATCACCTCATCGTCGCCATCGACGGCAAGCCCGTGTTCGACGGCTCGCGCTACGATTCCTCGCTGCGTGAGCTCGCAGGCATCACGAGAGAAAACCATCCCGACCTGCCCTGTATCAACGCCCCCGCCGGTTTTGCCTCCGGGCCATGGATTGAACTCGGCGACGATCCGGTCCAATTGGATATCCTTTTTGGCGAGCTCTCCGGCAATAAGAGCTTCGGTCTCCTGCTCGTCGAACGAGAAGGCGAGGCCTACGAAGAGACCTTCTGGGGCCAACCCAAGTGGCCGATCTTCCTCACTGAAGCCCCCAGCG
>Ga0066825_10000018_pt1 | contig 76719 bp, 68 predicted proteins | sample ETNtaG_6_FD_65608 | JGI IMG/M metagenome (GOLD analysis project Ga0066825, IMG submission 65608) | Marine microbial and viral communities from oxygen minimum zone, Eastern Pacific Ocean - ETNP201306SV45 | ecosystem: Environmental > Aquatic > Marine > Oceanic | place: Pacific Ocean: Eastern...
AAGATGAATACGCAATGGTTGTCGTTCTCGCTTCGAAAGGCTATCCCGGAAGCTACCCAAAAGGAGAAACCATCTCATTCCCGGACTCCGTGGGCGAAAACGAGTTCGTCATCCATGCAGGTACCAAGGCTGGCGAGAATGGGTCCGTCCTCACCAATGGAGGCCGCGTTCTCGGCATAACGGCCTTGGGAGCCGACTTGCAAGCCGCCTCCGACAAAGCCTACGCGCTCTGCGATCGAGTCGATTTCGAGTCGAAGTACTTGCGTCGCGACATCGGAGCCAAGGAGCTCAATCGGGCCAAGCAAGACTAGCTGCCCCCAGTCGGCCGCTTCGGTCGAGTCCGCGCATCCCGACTGCTTGAGAACAGGCAGCCCAGCCGTTCAGCCAAGTTGGAAGAGAAAGAACTCGTATTTCTTGACCGCTGCAAACCGATCGGCGTCGAGCAATACCTTTTGGGTCATCGCCTTCTCGTATTTGCCGCCGAACAGCCAGCAAGCGATCTTCCAAAGGAACGGATTTCGTTCGCGAATCTTCTCTGTGAGGATGTCCCCTCCCAGGAGGATCTTGTCGGCCCACTCGTCAGCGATTTCGAGCGTCTTACGAATATCCGGGGTTATGTCGCGACGTTGGAGAATATCGAAACGGCTTTTGTTCGCCGTCTCTAAGAAGGCGTCATAGTCGTGCCCGCTACGGGAAAGTTCGCCCGCGTTCGGATCCAGCACGAAATAGTCGCAGACCATTAAATACCCGCCTGGCTTCAAGGCGGCGGCCGCCACTTCGAACACCTTTTCCATCGGAATGTACTGACACGACTCGCTCATTATGATGACATCGTATCCACCTTCCAATTGCGAATCTTCGAATCGCGTAAAGTGAAACGGGGCATCCACTTTCTCGGCGAAAACCGCTTTTTGATTCTTGTCCGGCGACAGACCCTCAACTTCGTAGCCGCGTTCCTTCAGATTCAAGCACAGTTCGCCCGTCCCGCAACCGACATCGAGAATCCGTCGACTGCTCTCAGGAATGCTCTCGATGAGAAAGTCTTCGTAGCGTTTTTGAGCTGCTTTCAACGATTCCATCGTCAACTCGTCCTCCGGCAGCCACATGCCATAGTGAAGCCGCTCCAGGCCAAGAACTTCTCTGTAGAATCGCAGGGAGCGATCATTTTTGGCCTTTTCTGCGGAGGGAGCGTGTTTACTCATATAGTGGGGATCGTGAAGGAAGGAGGAGGGAGGAATTCGCACATCAGACGCCCCTCCTCGCGTTGTAAAGCGAAAACGCGTACTGAAATCGTCTCGGCCGACTCCCTCTCGCTCGGCGAAAATCTTTTTGTAGGATTTTCATAATATTCCCGCTTGATTTCGAGCCGAGGTCTTTATCCTATCGAGCCCAACAGATGGCAGAGTCGAACTATACCGAATCGAGCATCAAGTCTTTAAGCCCACGGGAGCACATTCGTCTGCGACCGGGAATGTACATCGGAAAGCTTGGCGACGGTTCCGCGGCTGACGACGGCATCTACGTCTTGCTCAAGGAGATCGTCGACAATTCGATCGACGAACACTCGAGCGGCTACGGCAAGCGTATCGACATAACGATTGGCGATCAGATCGTTGCCATTCGGGACTTCGGGCGCGGCATTCCGCTCGGCAAAGTCGTCGACTGCGTTTCCAAGATCAATACGGGCGCCAAGTACGACAGCGAGACTTTCCAGAAGAGCGTTGGACTGAACGGTGTCGGCACCAAGGCCGTAAACGCGTTGTCCAGCTATTTCATGGCCGAGTCCTATCGGGACGCCAAGATGAAACAGGCCATTTTCGCGAAAGGAGAGCTCGAAAACGAAAGTCGACAGAGCAAGACCGACGAGAAGAACGGCACCTACGTCGAATTCACTCCCGACAGCAAGATCTTCAAGTCTTTCGATTACCGACTCGAGTACGTCGAGACCATGCTTTGGAACTACGCCTACCTCAACACGGGGCTGACCCTAAGCTTGAACGGCAAGACCTTCCGATCCGAAAACGGACTGAAAGACCTGCTGGAAAACAATCTTTCGGGCGACATTCTCTACCCTATTATTCATCTCAAGGGAGAGGACATCGAAGTCGCTATGACCCACGGCACCCATTACGGCGAAGAGTACTTCTCGTTCGTCAATGGCCAGCACACGACCATGGGTGGCACTCACCAGGCGGCTTTTCGCGAAGCGATCGTCAAGACCGTGCGCGAATTCTTCAAGAAGGATTACGACGCTTCCGACATCCGCACCTCTATTGTATCTTCGATATCGATACGCGTCCAGGAACCGGTTTTCGAAAGCCAGACCAAGACGAAGCTCGGATCCCAAAACATGGGACCTAAGAGCCCGACCATCCGGAACTACGTCAACAATTTCATCAAAAAGGAGCTCGACCTCCATCTCCATCAGAATCCCGAAACCGCCAAGGCGATCCAACAGAAGATCATCGCCAGCGAAAAGGAACGAAAAGAGCTATCCGGCATCCGCAAGCTCGCTCGCGAAAAAGCCAAGAAGGTCAATCTTCATAACAAGAAGCTGCGAGACTGTCGGGCTCACCTGAATACAAAGCACAAGCAAGCGGATCTATCCACGCTATTCATCGTGGAGGGCGACTCAGCGGGCGGCTCCATCACCAAGACCCGCGACGTCAATACCCAGGCCGTCTTCAGTTTGAAAGGCAAGCCGCTCAACGCTTACGGACTGAGCAAGAAAATCGTCTATCAGAACGACGAATTCAACTGCCTGCAAAGCGCCTTGGACATCGAAGAAGGACTCGACACGCTTCGCTATAACAAGGTGGTGATCGCGACCGACGCCGACGTGGACGGTATGCACATCCGTCTTCTGCTAATCACTTTCTTCCTCCAGTTCTTTCCCGACCTCATTCGCCAAGGACATCTCTACATTCTTCAAACTCCGCTATTTCGCGTCCGCACGAAGAAGAAAACCGTCTATTGCTATTCCGAGATCGAGAAGGACAAAGCCCTGGAGACATTAGGAAAAAGCGCCGAAATCACTCGATTCAAAGGTCTGGGCGAAGCTTCGCCTGACGAGTTCGCTACCTTCATCGGCCCAGAGATGAAACTCGATCCAGTCACGATGAACCAATTACACAACATCGACTCTCTCCTGAGCTTCTACATGGGCAAGAACACGCCCGAACGCCAGGGATTCATCATCGACAACCTGCACGTCGAAAAGGATCTCGTTGAGACTGCCTCCTGACTCTCCCTATCCATGAGCCCGCGCAAAAGGAAAAGCGACTCCAAGCAAAACACTTTCGATTTCGAATCGAACGACGAAAAAGCTGTCGATGCCGCAACGGCCGAAGGCAAGGGCGGATCGAACGACGAAGCCCCTCTCGCCAGCGCCTACAAGAATTGGTTCCTCGAATACGCTTCCTACGTAATCCTCGATCGAGCGGTCCCCGCCATCGAAGATGGATTGAAGCCTGTGCAGCGACGCATCATGCACTCGCTCAAGGAGCTCGACGATGGACGCTACAATAAGGTAGCGAACGTAGTCGGTCACTCCATGCGCTATCACCCTCACGGCGACGCCAGTATCTACGCTGCCATGGTCGGAATGGGACAGCGCAATCTACTCATCGATACGCAGGGAAACTGGGGAAACACTCTGACAGGCGACGGAGCCGCGGCGGCTCGCTACATCGAAGCGCGTCTCTCTACATTCGCCCGGGAAGTGGTTTTCAACCACAAGACCACTGATTGGCAATCCTCCTACGACGGTCGCAATAAGGAGCCCGTCAATCTACCCGTCAAATTTCCGCTCTTGCTAGCGGAAGGTTGCGAGGGCATCGCAGTCGGTCTCGCATGCAAGCTGCTCCCGCACAACTTCAACGAAATCCTCGAGGCCTCTATCGCTTACCTGCAGAAAGAGGAGTTCGAACTGTATCCGGATTTCGAGACAGGCGGCGTTATGGACGTCTCCAATTACAACGATGGCTTACGTGGGGGACGCATCCTCGTGCGAGCGATTTTCGAACAGCGATCCAAGTATCAGGTCGCAATCACCGAAATCCCTTTCGGCACGACCACCAGCTCGCTGATAGATTCGATTCTCTCCGCCAACAGCAAAGGAAAGGTCAAGATCAAGAAGATCGAGGACAATACCGCGGAATCCGCCGAGATCCTCGTCACCTTGCCAACTGGAGCCGATGCCGCGGCGACCATTGACGCCCTTTACGTTTTCTCCGATTGCCAGACTTCGATTTCGCCCAATGCCTGCGTTATCGAGAACGACCAACCGATTTTCATCGGCGTATCCGAAATCCTAAAGCGCTCTACCGATGCTATCCGCTCCCTGCTCAAGCGAGAGCTCCAGATCAAACTCGGCGAACTGGAAGAGAAATGGCACTTCGATTCGCTTGAACGCATTTTCATCGAGGAACGGATTTACCGCCGCATCGAAGAGTGCGAAACCTGGGAATCGGTCATCGAGGAAATTCACATCGGACTCGATCCCTTCAAGAGCAAGCTCAAACGCGAAGTCACGGATGACGATGTCGCCCGCCTGACGGAGATCCGCATCAAGCGAATCTCCAAGTACAATTCCTTCAAGGCCAACGAGGTCATCAAAGCCACTGAAAAGGAGATTCGAGCGACCAAGCGCAATCTTCGAAAGCTGACTCAGTTCGCCATCGATTACTTGCAAGGTTTATTGGACAAGTTCGGCAAGGGCCGCGAGCGCAAGACGCGTATCGAAAGCTTTGAGACGATCAAGGCAACCGAAGTCGCCTTGCCTACCGAAAAGCTCTACGTCAATCGCGAGGATGGCTTCATCGGCACAAGCTTGAAGAAAGACGAGCTCATAGGCGAGTGCACCCAACTGGACGACATTATCTGTTTCTGCGGCGACGGAACCTTCCGCGTCTCTCGCGTAGCCGACAAGGTCTATATGGGCCAAGACATCGTGCACGTCGCGGTTTGGAAGAAAGGCGACGAGGAGACGATCTACGACATGGTCTACCGCGACGGCGCTCGAGGAGATTCCTTCGTCAAGCGCTTCATGGTCAGCGGGGTCACTCGAGACAAAGTCTACGATCTGACCAAGGGAACGAGGGGATCCAAAGTCCACTACTTCCGAGCGAATGTCGATGGCGCTACACGACCGATTATGGTGCGGCTGACCCCTACTTCGAAGGCCCGCAATAAGGAATTCGAATACGACTTCGGCGAGCTCGCTGTAAAAGGGCGCGGCTCGAACGGCAATCGCCTCACGAAATACGCGATCAAGTCGGCTCGAGCGCTCTTCGATACCGAAATGGCGCGTCGATAGCCTCCAGCGAGCCCGCGCCCAAACCGCGCCACGGGAAGAGACTGAAACGCTTTCCCCTGCTTGAGGCCAGGAAAGCTATCCGCATAAAGGCGTTCCGACCGGATCGCGCCGCCTTCTCGAAAGCCCTCCGCTTGTCGAATCCAAACCCTGCCCTCATTCGTATAACTCTATGATGCAGGGAGATTTCGCGATCCGGCAATAATTGCCCAGGGTAATTGCCTAAACGCTCCGATCCATTCCAGAAAAGGACCGTTTTTCGTCGAATCCACGAGAACTTCACGCATCTTTGACTGTCTAGAAACTAAGAAAACGGGCAAAATAGCCGATAGCTAGAGGAACGACAATTGGCTCTGCCACGGAACTGAAGAAAGGAGGACGCAATGACCACAATAGAAACGCAACTCACCATTGGGGATCTTGAAACCTACATCGGGACTCAACTGGAAGATCCGCGCTATTCAGGCATCGAAATCGACCCTATACTCGATATTATCCTCCATTCGAAGCGTCGCCTCGATAATGGCGACTACATGCCGCGCGTCGTTTCGGAGGCTATGGCAAGTGTCGACGAGTACCTTTTCGACTACTCCGAGTTCGAAGCCTGCGCGATTTAACCGCCTCGTTTTTATCTCTCTTTCGCATGGGACGCTGCATTTTCGCTGCGTCCCATTTCATTTGTTCAACCGTCTCACCAACTCAGCTCGGCATAGTGATCGTGCAGCCATTTCTCGTGCTCGCGGAACCGGGGACAAGCTTCCTCTACCAATCCCCAAAAGGCGGGAGAGTGATTCATTTCCTTCAAATGCAACAACTCGTGGATGACGATGTACTCAGCGGTTTCCAGAGGCGCCAGTATCAGGCGCCAATTGAGCGATATCGAGCGACTCTCCGAACAAGAGCCCCAACGCGTTCTTTGATCGCGGATACTAATGCGGCCAACCTCGAGATCGAAGCGCCGAGCCAACGCCCGTGTCATGCCGACCAACTCATTCCGGGCCAGTCGACGCAAATGATCGGCGAGCGGCCTTGCCAAATTCATCGATTCATCGGCCAGAAATATCCTCTCGTCTCCGCACAACAGGACCGGTCGTCCCCAGTCCTTAACTACTTCGAGAATCACCCGTTCGCCTCGAAACCATATCGAAGCGCCCGGAACAATCGCCCGATTCCTAATTTTCTCTCGAGTCTCCTTTCGCTGCTGCTTGAGCCAGCTTTCATGTTCGCGAACGAATTCCCAAGCTTCCCGCTTAGTGCCTCCTCGGGGAACGGTCACGACGATTTCACCGGCGTCATCCACCTTAGCAATATATCGACGCGCATTGCTACGCCGACGGAACACGATCTCCTCCTTTCTCAAAGGATCTTCCCGTACTTCCAAAGGCGTTTCCCTACTCATAACCTTGCGTCCGAGCTTCTAGGCTGGACACCGTGGACGCAAGCCATAGCTGATAGAGTCTACCTATGAAACGCCAGATCTCGCTTGCCGCTTTATTCCTAACCCTAATCGCAGGCTGCTCTCAACAGCCCGCCGAAACTCAAAACGCGTCAGACCCCGAACTCGCCAAACGCGTTGACGCCCTCGAAGAGTCAGTCGATCTGCTAATCAAAGATCCGGAGCTCGCCCGGATTCGCAAAGATTATCCCGACGCCCTAAGCACGGACTCGGGCCTTCACTACATCGTCACCAACGAAGGCAGTGGCGACTCGACTCCCAACAAAGGCGATTCGGTTACCGCGCACTACAAAGGCACCCTACTCAACGGAGTGAAATTCGACAGCTCCTACGATCGCGGCGAGCCTTTCGTCTTCCAAGTGGGTCTCGGAAACGTGATCAAAGGTTGGGACGAAGCTTTCCTCGCCATGAAGAAAGGCGAGAAGCGTACCTTGATCATTCCTTCTAAACTCGGCTATGGATCGCGAGGCGCCGGCGGAGCGATTCCACCCAACGCGACGCTCGTCTTCGACGTAGAGCTGATCGCATTCGAGTAACGCTAGATCAGCGCTCGCCACAGCAACGGCGCAAAAGAAACTGAGCCACCAAACAACTCAGTGGTCCGGCTGCTCGACACAGCCTTCCTCCTTAAGCCTTCAGTCTTACCTAGTGGCAGCCGCAGCCGCCCCCTCCACCGCCACCGCAGCAACCGCCCTCGTCGGCTTGGTGGACGTGGCCGTGGTCGATCTCCTCTTGAGTGGCCGGACGTTTCTCGACGACCTCGACATCGAAGATCAAATCGACGCCCGCTAGCGGGTGATTCGCATCGAGTTTCACATCATCGCCGTCGATCTCAACCACTTGCACGATGGGCGCATGATGGTCGCCCCCCGCTTGGAAAAAGTCGCCCACTTTGATTTCGTCCGCTGGCAGCAGCGATTTCGAAACTGTATTGATCTGCGATTCGTCGCGAAAGCCGTAGCCCTTCTCCGGACGTACGATCACTTCGTTCTTCTCGCCTGGTTCCATTTTGGCGAGGCCTTCTTCCAATCCCTCGATGATAGCCCCTGCTCCCTCAAGATAAGCCATTGGGCGATCTGAGGTCCGATCCAAGATCTCGCCCGCCTTATTCTTCAAAGTGTAGTGAAAGCCGATTACGTTTCGCTCCATGCTCGGCGTTATCCACTGGCGCCGATCAAAACGCAACTCTCAAGTCGCTGTCCCATTCCGCTCACGCTTTACCCCGACAAGCGCTGGGATCGCAAACCTGTTCGCGGGCGCTATTTCTCAGAGCGAGAGCCGACTCCTCAAGAATACCTCTACCTCGGACAATTCGAAGGTCCGCTCAACCGATCTATTGAAGCGATCGAACTCCCCTTCCTCGGACCCGAATGCGATAACGGGTTTTCCATACCTCAACGCCAGTTCGACTTCGCTCGCCGTTCCATCCCCTCCCGGCAAGGCCACAATCGCATCGGAGGATAGGATGTTAATATGATTCCGAGATAGATCGCCTGTCCCCGAAGCTCCGCTATATGGCAGATGCGTGTAAATCGGAGCTTCGATGTAAGGATTGGGATAGCCCTCTTTAGGTCGATCGCGACGTTCCAAGCTCTCGCAAGGAATGACGCCGATACATATGCCCCGAACGCCTTCATACTCCGTAAACGCGCGGCTCGTCGCCGTCATCGTCCCCCTGCCGCCTCCCGTCAGCAAATTCACGCCTAAAGACGCGATCAAGGCGCCCAAGGGTTCGGCCAGGCGCGAATGTTCCTTCGAACCCGAGCCCATTACGCCTACCGTTTTCATTCCGAAATGACCCGCTTGCCAAAGACCGGGAGCCTCAGTCGGATTCTCGATCGAAATCGCGTGTCCGTTCTACGCAACGCCGCCACTTGGCCATCGCCGCGGTTCGAGCCTCCTCATCGCTACGCGAATCGTAATGCCGACTCTCTTTCCACAAAAGTTTCAGGGACTCCTTCGAATCCCACACGCCCACAGCAAGACCAGCCATGAACGCCGCGCCAAGCGCTGTCGTTTCCGCAAGTTGGGAGCAACGAATCGTAACTCCCAGCAAGTCCGCTTGCGTTTGCATAAGAATACCGTTCGCGGAAGCCCCTCCATCTGCCTGCAAGGATTCCAATCGTCTCCCGGAATCCACTTCCATCACCTGAGCCACGTCCGCTACCTGATACGCGATTCCCTCGAGAGCGGCTCGAGCGATATGGGCCCGTGAACTGCCACGCGTCAGTCCCAGAATAGCCCCACGGGCATAAGGATCCCAATAGGGAGCGCCGAGACCCGAAAATGCAGGGACAATCGTCACCCCACCCGAATCCTCTACCTCCGCAGCGAGCGCTTCGACTTCGGACGCCGATTCGATAATCTTAAGCTCATCACGCAACCACTGTATGAGGGCCCCGCCAATGAATACGCTGCCTTCGAGAGCGTATTCGATTTTCCCATTCAATCGCCAGGCCACCGTGGAAAGCAGCTTGTTCTCCGACTCGGCAGGTTTCTCGCCGACGTTCATTAAAATGAAACAGCCTGTTCCGTAGGTATTCTTGACCGAGCCTGGTTCGAAGCAGGTTTGTCCGAAAAGCGCCGCTTGTTGGTCTCCTACAATGCCCGCTATTGGCACGGGCGTATCCATTACAGTGATCGATGTCTCCGCTAGCGCGCCGCTCGAGTCGACGATTCGCGGCAGCATGGACTCGCGAATGCCGAACAGGTCCAACAATTCCCCATCCCACTCGCAGGATTCCAGATTCATGAGCAATGTTCTGCTCGCATTCGAAACATCCGTTACATGAGCCGCTCCCGCCGAGAGCTTCCACACGAGCCACGAATCGATCGTACCTATCGCCAGCTGCTCCGTCTTTGCCAATTCCGCAACTTCAGAGTTCTCTTCCAAAAGCCACTTCATTTTCGTACCCGAAAAGTAGGGATCGGCAAGAAGACCCGTTTTCTTTTGTATCCACGATTCCCTGCCAATTTTCTTTAACGAGTTGCAATAATCGGACGTGCGCCGATCTTGCCATACAATAGCATTCGCCACGGGTTCGCCCGTTTCGCGATTCCAAGCCACGACGGTTTCGCGCTGATTGGTAATGCCAATCGCAGCAATATCGCCCCAGGAAACATCCGCCTTGCTCAGAGCCTCACGGGCCGAACCGATCTGCGTCTCCCAAATTTCGTTAGCATCGTGTTCCACCCATCCCGGTCTGGGAAAAATCTGGCGAAATTCTTTCTGCCCGACGGATACGATTTCCGCATTCTCGTTAAAGAGGATGGCTCGCGAACTGGTCGTGCCTTGATCGAGGGATAGGATGAATTTCACGGAGGGAGACTAACGGGGTCGAATAGAAGGGATCAATGTCGATTTCACTCGTCGGGCATCACAGGCATGAACGGGTTCGTCATTCGCCATCGTCGAGCAATTTCTCGATTCTCCGCTCCGCTTTCCTCTTGCGCATCGGAACATCCCTTCGATGATGTTCCGGGCAATGGCAGACGAAAAAGCGAAAGTGGGCATCATAATGGGAAGCAATTCCGATTGGCCGACCATGAAAAACGCTGCGGATGCGCTGGATTCCTTCGGCGTTCCCTACGAGGCGCAAGTCGTTAGCGCTCACCGTACTCCGGATAAAATGTACAGCTACGCCAAATCGGCCCGCGAGCGAGGATTGCGCTGTATTATCGCTGGAGCAGGAGGCGCCGCCCACTTGCCAGGCATGGTATCCGCCATGACGACGCTTCCCGTGCTGGGAGTGCCCGTAGAATCGAAATCGCTCAAAGGCATGGACTCGCTGCTTTCAATCGCCCAAATGCCAGGAGGGATTCCCACTGCCACGTTCGCCATTGGAGCTCCCGGGGCCAAGAATGCAGGACTCTACGCTGTATCCATTTTGTCCTTAAGCGATGAAGACTTGGCAGCCAAGCTGGCCGAATACCGACAAGACCTGGTCGCCAAAGTCGAAGCCATGGAGCTGGAATGATCGCGCCTGGCAAGACGATAGGCATATTGGGCGGAGGACAGCTAGGCCGGATGACCGGTCAAGCGGCTCGCGAACTGGGCTATGGCTTTGTCGTATACGAACCTGGAGCGAATTGCCCCGCCGGACAAGTAGCGGATGCTGAGATCAACGCGGCCTACGACAACGAAGAGGCCTTGGCTCGCTTCGCCGACTCGGTCGATGTCGTCACCTACGAATTCGAGAATGTAAACGTCAAGGCCTTGAATTTCCTCAAGGAACGGAAGCCGATTTTTCCTAACCCGAATGTCCTTCGCATCTGCCAAAACCGCGAGCGCGAAAAGACCTTCCTTAAGGAAAGCGGATTCCCTCATGCTCCTTTCGCGGTCATCGAATCCGCTGACGACCTGGAAGACGCTCTAGCGACCATCGGCAAGCCAGCGGTATTGAAAACCGCGGACTTCGGATACGATGGAAAAGGTCAGTTGAAGATCGAAGCCGACTCCACTGAATCGGCAGCGGATATATGGGGGCGATTCGATGGCCAGCGAGCGATTCTAGAAGGCTGGATGGAGTTCGACCTCGAAGTGTCCGTAATCGTCGCCATCAGCGCCAATGGCGAAGTATCGGCATTTCCCGTCGCCGAGAACATCCATACCAACCACATTCTGGACTTCTCGATCGTTCCTGCTCGAATTGATAAGGAACTCTCTCGCGAAGCGGTCGAATTAGCGACGGCCATTGCTCGAAAGCTCGATGTAGTCGGATTGATCGGCGTGGAATTGTTCGTCCTTAAAAATGGAAGCATTGCGGTCAATGAAATGGCCCCTCGCCCACACAATTCCGGCCACTACACAATGGACGCGTGCATCACCAGCCAGTTCGAGCAGTTCACGCGAGCAGTTTGCGGATTGCCCCTGGGATCGCCTCGACTTCGCAGTCCTGTGACCATGGTGAATATCCTGGGCGACGCGTGGCAGGAAGGAGACCCCGCCTTCGCCGAACTTCTCGAAGGAGGCGCCAAACTTCACCTCTACGGGAAAACGGAGCCTCGAGTCGGGCGTAAGATGGGTCACTTTAATGTCTTGGCCGATACGGCCGAAGAAGCCTTCGCCACAGCTAAAAGCCTGAAGGCCGCGCTGTGACGACTTGTCGAGAGCGAGAAAAGAACGATCCCTGCTATCGTTCCCCCGGCATCCCCTCTCCTCCCTTGCATTCGTATCGATAGATGCTAGAAGATCCCTCGACGATAATGCAGACAACGTACCGCGCCCCATTCGATTCCAGCAGGGAAAGGATCCCGGCTCACCTGACACTGATCGCCAGGAAGCATAAACAGGACGCGATCCTAATGCGAAAAACGATAGACGAAGGGAGCGTCGCCTAAGAAGACGTAACCCATGCTAATTTCGTTCGTTTCAGCCGTCGCTTTCACAATCGGAGCGTCCTTCTATTGTTCAATGATGGAGGCGCTCATATTGAGCACAACCACCGCTGAAATCGAAGATCTCAAGAATCGCTCTCCGCGTAAAGGCGCCGGGTTGGAGAAGCTCAAAATAGATCTTTCGGATACGATCTCGGCCATTCTAACTCTCAACACGATCGCCAACACCGCCGGCACCGCCCTGGTCAGCGGGCTTGCGGTCATCATGTGGGGCAATGCCATCGTTGGAATCATAACCGGCGGCATGACCATTGGCGTTCTCATTTTCTCTGAAGTCATTCCCAAGAACTTGGGAGTCGTTTATCGCGTACAGCTCCATCCCTGGATCGTGGGACCCTTGACCGTTCTCAAATGGCTCATGTACCCAATCACCTACATGACCAACCTTTCCGTGCGACTCGTCGTCAAGGACGATGCCGGGACCGATCCGGACGCCGATGAAAAGGAAATCATACTCCTGGCGGAAAAGGGAGCTAAGGAAGGTCGCCTTACATCCGGCGAGTCCGACATGGTCACCAACGCGCTTAAGCTGGATGATGTTCTTGTCAGCGCCATCATGACGCCCCGCGTCGTCGTCACCGCCTTGGAAAAACATCTCACAGTTGATGACGTTTTCAAGACGACTCCCAACATCCCCTTTGCCCGCATCCCCGTTTACGAAGAGGAACTCGACAACGTGGTAGGCATCATTCGAAGGCGCGACCTCCTCAAGCAAAAAGCGGACGACCATGACCTCGTTAAGATTTCGGACATCATGGAGGAAGTTCGTTTTGTTCCGGAAACAGTGACCGCTTACACGGCCCTCGAAATCATGCTCAAATCGCATCATCAACTACTCGCGGTAGTCGATGAGTTCGGATCTCTTGCTGGAGTCATTACGATGGAGGATATCATGGAGTATATTCTAGGACGGGAGATCTTCGAAAAGGACGATGTCGCTATCGATATGCGCGAACTGGCCCGCAACGAGCACAGCAAGGCCAATGATCCGCTGCTCAGCGAAGAAGCCGTTTCCAAGAAAAGCGACTAGTCCGTTCCAAACTCAGGTTTCCCATGTCTCAACTGCTTGGATACTACACTCACAACCTGTCTCCGTTTCTGCTTAAACTCGGAGAAAACTGGGGCATTCGCTACTATGGCGTCGCCTACATCCTTGGTTTCGTCATCGGGGCATGGCTGCTAAGCCGATACTACGAGAAGGGTCTTTCCCCTTACGACCAGAACCAGCAATCCGACCTATTCATCGCCCTGATCGCCGGAGTCGTACTAGGCGGTCGGATCGGCTATTTCATTTTCTATACGCCTGAGCTCTTCCTCTCTGAACCCTGGAAACTCTTTTTCGTTTGGGAAGGCGGCATGGCAAGCCATGGAGGATTTCTCGGCGTGGCAGCAGCCGCGTATTGGATATCGAAACGACACAAACAGTCGTTTTGGCTAACCGCCGACCTCGTGTGTTCGCTCGCGCCCGCAGGACTGCTGTTCGGGCGTATCGCCAACTTCATCAACGGCGAACTGTGGGGCAAAACGACAACGGTCGCCTGGGCCGTTATCTTTCCCGACGCAGGCCCCCAGCCAAGACACCCCTCCCAACTCTACGAAGCCACGCTCGAAGGCCTCGTCTTGCTCGTCTATACTCAGATTCGGATCTGGAAGACGCCCATTCTCAAGAGCCGCCCAGGCGCTTTGGCGGGCGAGTTTTTCTTCGGCTACGCCGTTCTTCGCATTCTAGGGGAGCAATTTCGCGAGCCCGATGCCGCGCTTATTTTCGGCCTCAGTCGAGGCAGTTTTCTTTCGATATTCCTCGCTCTGGCCGGAATCTGGATGGTTTGGCGAGCGAGAGCTGCTAAGAAAGATGAAGGCTTAAAGCAGAAGGCTTAATGGTTAGCAGTCATCGAGGTCGGGCTCCTCAACCGGCCTTACCAGATCTGACTCCTTAAGCCTTATGCCTTCAACCCTTCGCCTTAAATCAATACCCTAACCACAATCTCATGGCCACATTCATAACCACACAGGTGGCTATGGCCGCGGCGACATCGTCGATTACCACGCCGAAGCCTCCATAATATCGCTGCAATCGTTTTATTCCGAAAGGCTTTAGGATATCGAAGAGTCGAAAGACGAGAAATCCGCCGATCAAAACAGCTGCTCCGTGACCCGCCAGGATATAGGCTTTGAGTCCTATAAAGCAGATAGGCATGGCGACCACTTCGTCCAATACGATCTCGCCGGGATCTACCTTATTCAAGCGTTTCTCCGCCTCGCCGCAAATACCGATAGCGAAGTAACAGGCTGCCAGCATGAGCAAGGTTCCGAATATTGGCCCGGAGGTGTAAAAGAAGACCAGATACAAAAGGACGCCCGCGGCGGAGCCCCAGGTTCCCGGAGCCTTCCACTGGCCGATACTGCCCAAAGTAGCGACCCTGAGAACAACATGGGTCGGCCACAATCGGGGCCATTTAGGATTCGAAATCATAGGAATTGGGCCCCGCTAGCTCTTATCTTCGGAGAACACAAGCTCGCCGTATTTCTTGAAGTACTTAAAGCCCGAATACAGGGTCATGAAGACGCACAGGATGAACAAACCCACGCCTAGCCAGTGCAATCCGTTGGCCGCTTGCAGGGTCCAATTGTCTTCCGAAATTCCCAAATCCTTCACTACCACATCTTCTAGCAAAAAAGCGCCCACCGCGAGGATCTGAGTGACGGTCTTTTGCTTTCCGGAACTTTCCGCCGAAACGACAACGCCCTTGGTCGCCGCAACGAGTCGCATGCCCGTAATCATGAATTCTCGGCCGAGTATGAGCAATACGAGGAAGATGTGAACCTGGCCGATATCGACTAATGCGATCATTAGTCCCAACATGAGAATCTTGTCGGTCAAGGCATCCATCAGGATGCCGAAATTCGAGACCAGCCCCTGTTTGCGAGCTACATAGCCATCCGCCCAGTCCGTAAGCCCAGCGATCACGAAAAGTATAAAGGCGCCGCTCGCTGCGCCCGTCGCCTCGCAACGCATCAGCCACACGATGACGAACATCAGTGGAATGCGCGATAAGGTCAGTAGGTTGGGCAGATTCATAAAGGGGCACTCAATCCCTTTCGCCTCTTAAAGTAAAGCTCCGCCTTGAAGGCGCGTAAACATTTCGTTGCAAATGAGAAAGGGAACGATTGTTTTGGAAAATTCCACTATGAGAGTTTGCATCTATCCAGGTACGTTCGACCCCGTTACGCACGGCCATTTAGACGTACTGGAACGAGCCTGTCGCTTGTTCGACAAAGTGATTGTCGCGATCGCCGAGAATCGCGGCAAGCAGCCTTTCTTTTCATCCGAGGAACGCCTACAATTGGTAAACGAAAACCTGGAACGCTTCCCCACCGCCTCCGCTAAGGTATTCGACGGACTTTTAATCGATTTCGCCAAAAGCGAAGGGGCTTCCGCGATCATTCGGGGACTGCGAGCGGTTTCCGATTTCGAGTTCGAGTTCCAAATGGCAAACATGAATCGCCACTTAGGGCCCAATATAGAAACGATCCTCGTAATGACGAAAGAAGGCTACAACTACACCAGTTCCACTCTCGTCAAGCAAGTGGCCGAATACGGAGCGGATGTCAGCCAGTTCGTTCCCGAAAACGTCTTCGACGCCTTGAAGTCGAAACTTTCCGACTGACTCGATTGAAAGGCAGGGGCCTGTGAAGACTAGCTCCGCTCGTCCAGAATCTCCAGCAGCTCTCCATAGACCTGCGGATTGCCCGTCACGTTTGCGAAACCTCTAATCTCAGGATGTTCATCGCGGTCATTGTCCGCGAAGAATCCATACTCTGCTCCAGCCTCTATCGCAATCAGCTTGCCGCCGCTAAGGTCCCAGGCCTTCAGGTCCTCCTCGTAATAGGCATCGATACGCCCGCATGCAACCCAACAGAGATCGAAGGCGCAAGATCCCGAACGGCGTACGTCGCGACAGCGCTTGCGCACTTTGCCCAAGCGACCCATCAGTCGATCGATCCCTTCCCAGCCATGAGGAAAGCCGGTCGCCACTAGACTGCGCTTCAAGCTATCCGTCTGGCTAACCTGAATACGATTTCCATTGAGATAAGCTCCCTGCCCTCGAATCGCCGTAAACGACTCCCCAAGCGCCGGGCAGTTGACCACTCCCACTTGAATCCGCCCTTCGACGCAAAATGCAATCGAGATGCAGAACTGGAAATGGCCGCGGGCGAAACCGACCGTGCCATCGATGGGATCGATGATCCAGGTAGGTTTCTCGATATCCGGACGAGCGGCCGCCGCATTTTCCGATTCCTCCGTGAGCAGCTGATGATCCGGATAGCGGGCCTCGATCGCCTTGCAGATCGTTTCGCTGGCCGCCAGATCGGCTTCCGTTACCAATTCCACTTCCCGTTTCAAATCCTGCTCCAAACCGCCCGCCGATCGCATTTCCATCACCATATCGCCCGTTTGGGCGGCTAGCTCGGCTGCGAAGTCGCGCAGTTCTTCCAGGAACTCCTTAGTTGCAATTGAAGCGCTCATAGTCAATGGGCCGACACAGTCGCCGCCCACCGCCATAGGGTCAAGGCCAAGAGCGCGCTGGCTTGGCGCCGATGAAACAAAGCGCCGTCAAGCGCCCGGTTTCGAGGGCGGACTCTTCTTGGCAGGCGGCAGCAATTTGAGAATCGCCTGTTGATTCAGGTACCATTCGCGCAGCGAGCGCGACAGCATCGAATCCTCGAACTTCTTGAAATGGCCGATGTTGAGCGATTCCTCAACCGACTTCTTAAGACTTTCGTGCAGCTTCTCCTTCGCTTCCTTAGACCAAGCCTGATAGGATCCCGTCTTGTCGTTCAAGGCCTTAGCCGCTGCCAAGCGCGTCTCATGCTTGTACTTGAAATCGACAACCTCCACCAATGCCTTGTCTACCTTGCCCTTGATCCGCGACTCCTTGTCTTTGGCCGTAAGCACTGCCTTAGCGAGTTCCTGGATACGACCCTCCAACTTCGAAACGGCATCTTCGTCTTCAAGCCCTCCATTGGCTTTGACCGCCAAATCGCGCGGCGCTTTCTCCAAAGACTTCAGAATCTCGAGCAAGACCGCTTCTTCGAGTTCGGCGAAAAGCGCCTTGCCCCGTTCCAGGATGATTTTCTTTTCTTCCTCGGTCCAAGTATAGGTTTCGTCATCCAATCCTACGAAGGTCGAATACGTCGGCGCATCCAACAGCTTTTCCAAGCGTTCCGACATCTTCTCAGCTTCGACCTTGGGAGCAGCCTCCACGCCTTTTGGGTCCTTCTTGAGCTCGAGCTTCAATTCGACCGGCAAATACGAAAAAGCGACGCGATCGATGCCGCCTAGCTCTTCGAGTTGATCGTTCAGGTATTTCCAATGGGCTTGCCAGCGCTCCTCCTGATTGAGCTCGCCAATGAAATCGAAGTCATTCTCCACTCGGCGGGAACGAGTCTTGGACTCGAACCAAGATAGAATCCCCTTGAAGGATCCGGCGATCTCGCGGGCATAGCGAGATACGCTTAAGTTTACAGTCTCCAATGGTCTTCGGTCTCGCGGATCCTGCGGCGCCCGAGCGCGAATGAAAGTTTCGATCACACTGTTCGGCAACAGTCGGATATCGCCCGAAATTTCCTGGTAATTCGCCAGCAAAGGATCGACCCCGTAGTCGAATCGATTGACGTCCCCGAAGATATTGGCATCGGGATCCGTTCCGAAAAGCATTTTCTCTTCTACAACTGACTTGTCGTCGAAATAGCCCCATTGAATCGCCGCCTTGTCGTGCTCCATCGGCTCCGTTTCGATCTTCATCTTCCATCCTTCGAATACCGCTCCCTTGAATGCGGTATATTCCATGCTGGAACTCGAAGCGCTCTCGTTCTTGTACTTTTCCAGGTCCTCGCCCGCAATGTAATCCTTGATGAAGGCATCCAATTCTTGAGGGCTCAGGGTAGCATCCAAACTACCGGCGAAATTGTGGCGCAGGCCAATAACATGTCCCACTTCGTGAGCCGTCACTTCGCGCACATAATCCTGCGACAACTTCAAGACAGCTTCGTCGGTCAACTCTGGATCCGCGAGCAACTCTTCCAATCCCTCCGAAAGCTGTTCCGCGAATTCAACGGGATCGATGCGACATGCCGATCGGAAGCCAAACAGAAAAGGAGCCCGTTCATCCTCTTCCCCATCGTCCTCAGCCTTTTCGGCCTTTTCCGAAATATCCGTCATGGCGCGAATCAAGGCCCGGGCTCGTGCCTTGCCAGAAATGCCGAAGACGCTCGTCATAAACGCCTGACCGTGCATCGCCTGACCCGTCCGCGGGTCCAGCAAGATATCCGCGTAGGCGAACCCTGCGCTATCCCAAGGCACCCACTGGATGACATTGTGCCCCGCGCTGGGAGCGGTGACTCCCTCGGGAGCTTTCTCCGCGCGAACGATGTCCTTTCCGAAAGCGCGATTCCAATACAGAATTCCTTCCTTAACCGCTTCTTCGTATTCCTCGGGCGTATTCGCGCTGTAATGAAAGACGATGGGTTCAGATTCATCGAAGCGCCCCATTTTAACCGTTTGACGCCCCGTCGAAAGTTCGATTTGAGGCTGCGTCTCCCAGAAACGAGCGTAACGCGTCTCAACCGGATTCATTTCCTTCGCCTCGAATGAGCTTTCTTTATAGGGCGATAGAAAATACCGCAGCTCCAAGCGAGTTTCCCGGTTCTGATCGAATGCCCGATTGCGGGCTTGTACGGTCTGTCTCACTACAAGCCGATCCTCCTCGCTTGAAACGCCGAATACTCGCCCTTGAGGCAGTTCCGCCGCCCGTTCGCTCGCCCCAGAATCGAAACGCCTAGAAGACGAATACCAACCCTTATAAATAAGACGACGCATTCCCTGATTGAAATCGATTACAACCTCATTGCTTGTCTTCGAAACCACCGGAAAGGTCGCCAGCAATCGGCGAGCAGGCAAATCTTCGGTCACCACTTGACCACGAGTCGACTCGTAGAGGTCCACTTCGTCCTCATAAGCCTCGAAGATTACGATTCTTCCCAGGAGGCCCGTACCCGTCGGAGCCCCTGCCTGAGGGATCACCGAGGTCGAAAGCAAGTATTCCTTGCCGAACGCGGCGCTGGGAATAGCGATGTGACGATCGCCGGATGGTTTAAGCGCCGGACCCACTTTTTGGGCGCAGGCGACTGCGGCAAACAAAAGTGGAATTAGGGCAAACAGTCGGAGTAAGTTCATCTAGCGGCATGTTAGGACGCTACCATTGAGAATCGCGAATAAAAAGGAACGCATTTACGCCCGAGCTTGCTCGCAAGCTCCAGCAACCCCCGACCCCTGTCTTCAACTTGCCTTGCCTAGCAAACAGTCAATCTCCCGCCCAACTTCCACACAACTGAAAGGCTTCTGGAAAAACGCCGAAAACCCCGCTCGATAACTCTCGCGAGGGGAGATCTTAACACTGCCCGTCATAAGAATGACCGGTGTCGATCGCTCTCGCTCCTTGACCGTATTCACTATATCATAACCTGTTCCATCCTCCAGATTGAAGTCCGTTACGAGCGCTTGAAAACGACCGGTATCGTTCTCGTAGATATTCAGAGCCTCTTCAACCGATCCAGCGCCCGTCACGACATAACCCATCTCAGCGAGCGTCATCTTCATCATAGATCGGATCATCGGCTCGTCGTCGACTACCAATACTTCTTCCATTTTCTTTCCTTCCCTTTTTGCCACTGACGAGCTCCCTAATCTCGTCCGTTATTCGAAAAACGCTTTGAAGCGTCATTCGATTACACGCTAAGACCCCTCCCCATCCCTTTTGCTCCCAAACGGATACGTATTACCGCATTTTTACTGTCGGCGATCCAAAAGCGATCCGCGACCTTCGATCAACTCGGACGTAAAAAAAAGCGGCCCCTAAACGGGACCGCTTTGAAATTAATCGAATCTGGAATGGATTACATCATGCCGCCCATGCCATGATCGTGACCGCCTGCAGGCGCTGCAGGTTCCGCTTCCGGAATGTCGGTGATCATACATTCGGTGGTGAGCAAGAGACCCGAGATGGAAGCCGCGTTTTGCAGAGCCGAACGCGTTACCTTGGTTGGGTCCACAACGCCAGCCGCAAGCAGATCTTCGTACTGGTCGGTAGCAACGTTGTATCCACTGTTTCCTTCGCTAGCGAGGATCTCCTTGACGACAACCGAGCCTTCGACGCCTGCGTTTTCGCAAAGCTGACGGATAGGACCGGCAACTGCCGTCTTGACGATCTGAGCGCCAATGGCTTCGTCGCCTTCGAGCTCGAGGCTGTCGATAGCCTTGGAAGCGCGGATCAAAGCAACGCCACCGCCAGGTACGATACCTTCTTCGACTGCTGCGCGGGTCGCGTGCAGAGCATCCTCAACACGAGCCTTCTTCTCCTTCATTTCAGGTTCGGTAGCCGCGCCAACGTTGATGACCGCAACGCCGCCAGCGAGCTTAGCCAAACGCTCTTGCAGCTTTTCGCGATCGTAGTCGGAAGTGGTTTCTTCGATTTGACGACGGATTTGCTTAACGCGACCTTGGATGTCGTTTGCGGAACCCCCGCCTTCGACGATAGTCGTATTTTCCTTGTCAACCTTAACGCTCTTGGCTTGGCCGAGGTCGCTCAGTTGAACGTTCTCAAGCTTGATGCCGAGGTCTTCGGTGATGCAGCGTCCACCAGTCAAGATAGCGATGTCTTCGAGCATCGCCTTGCGACGATCGCCGAAGCCAGGAGCCTTAACTGCGCAAACATTCAGCGTTCCGCGAATCTTGTTAACCACGAGAGCCGCCAGTGCTTCGCCTTCAATGTCCTCAGCGATGAGGAGGAATGGCTTGCCAGTCTTGGCAACGGATTGGAGCAGAGGAAGCAGATCGTTCAAAGCGCTGATCTTCTTCTCGTGGATGAGGATGTAAGCATCTTCCAAAGACGCTTCCATCGACTCGCTGTCAGTTACGAAGTACGGCGAGAGATAACCCTTGTCGAACTGCATGCCTTCGACCACGTCGAGGGTGGTTTCGATCGACTTAGCTTCTTCAACGGTAATCGTGCCGTCCTTGCCAACCTTGTCCATCGCATCGGCGATGATGTCGCCAATGGTCTCGTCCCAATTAGCTGAAACGGTCGCAACTTGCTTAACTTCTTCGCGAGACTCGACCGCCTTGGAGAGTTGAGAAAGTTCGGCAACCGCCGCTTCGACAGCCTTGTCGATGCCGCGCTTCAAATAGATCGGGTTGGAACCCGCAGTAACGTTCTTGAGACCAGCGCGGAAAACGCTCTCTGCGAGAACAGTAGCCGTGGTGGTACCATCGCCAGCAGCGTCGGAAGTCTTGGAAGCGACTTCGCGAACCATCTGAGCGCCCATGTTTTCGTACGCGTCCGGCAATTCGATTTCCTTAGCGACGGTTACGCCGTCCTTAGTGACGTTCGGCGAACCGAACTTCTTGTCGATAACGACATTCCGGCCTTTCGGGCCCAAAGTCACCTTAACTGCCTTGGCAAGCGTTTCCACGCCCTTGAGGACGCTTTGGCGAGCCGCTTCATCAAATAGTAATTGTTTAGCCATTGTAATTATTCTTTAGATACTATTGGTTAGTTAATCCAAACGGTAACATCCGCTTACGCGATGATGCCGAGGATGTCGTCTTCGCGTACCAAGAGATAGGTCGCTCCGTCGATCTTGACTTCAGTTCCGCCGTACTTGCTGGTGAGGACGCGATCGCCAACCTTCACATTGAAGTCGACTGGCTTGCCGTCGCTGTCCTTGGCCCCAGTACCGAGGGCGATTACCTCAGCCTCTTGCGGCTTTTCCTTGGCAGAGTCCGGGATGATGATGCCATCGCGAACTTGCTCGTCTTCATCGACGTGCTTGATCAGCACGCGATCTCCTAGTGGTTTTACATTCACTGCGCTCATATTCGAGTTATTTACTGATTAGATTTATTTTGGGTTAGACAGAGTGATAGGATGTTTAACGAGACGCATTCGTCGCCGAACGCCTCTCGAAAATTAGTATTCGCTTAGGCCTTTTTCTCTTCCTCGTCTTCGACGACTTCGAAATCGGCATCCACGACTTCAGCTTGCTTGGGCTCGCTACTGGCCGCTTCGCCACCATCGGCAGGTGGAGGAGGCGTCGCGCCACCGGCAGCGCCCGCCATATCTTCCATGTTCGGCATGCCGCCTTCCGCCGCTGCCGCTTGGTAAAGATCTGCGCCGAGCTTGTTTAGGTCCTCGAGAGCCTTTTTGATCTGCTCGGGATCCTCGCTCTCCAAGGCCTTCTTGGCATCGCCAATAGCCGCTTCGATCGGACCTTTCTTGTCTTCGGGAAGTTTGTCGCCCGCTTCGCTCAGCATCTTTTCCATTTGATAAATGGTGCTGTCGAGTTGGTTGCGATTTTCGACGACCTCCTTGCGCTGCTTGTCCTCTTCGGCGTGAAGCTCCGCGTCCTTAGTCATCTTGTCGATGTCCTCTTCCGAGAGACCGCCCGACCCGGTAATGGTAATACGCTGATCCTTGCCCGTGCCCTTGTCCTTGGCCGAAACGTTCAGGATACCGTTGGCGTCGATGTCGAAAGTGACCTCGATCTGCGGCGTGCCGCGAGGCGCCGGCGGGATGCCGTCCAAGTGGAATGTGCCCAGCACCTTATTGTCGGTCGCCATAGGACGCTCGCCTTGCAGAACCTTGATTTCAACCGATGGCTGATTGTCCGCGTAAGTAGAGAACACCTGAGACTTCTTTGCGGGAATGGTCGTATTGCGAGGTATCATTGCTGTCGATACGCCACCTGCAGTCTCGATACCGAGCGTGAGCGGAGTTACGTCCAACAGAAGAACGTCGCGAACGTCACCCTTCAATACAGCCCCTTGGATACCGGCGCCAATCGCCACTACCTCATCGGGGTTAACGCCTTGGTGAGGCTTCTTGCCCGCAAGCTCTTCCGCGATTTCGACAACCTTTGGCATGCGCGTCATGCCACCCACGAGAACAAGCTCGTTAATTTCGGAAGCTGAAAGCTCGGCATCGCGCAAGCAATTCTCAAACGGCACGCGGCAACGAGCGAACAAGTCGTCGGTGATCTGCTCGAGCTTAGCTCGGGTTAGCTGGATGTTCAAGTGCTTCGGTCCAGACGCGTCAGCCGTGATAAACGGCAGGTTCACATCGTAGGTCGTCGCCGAAGACAAAGCGATCTTCGCCTTTTCTCCTTCTTCCTTCAAACGCTGCAGGGCCATCGGATCTCCCTTCAGATCGATGCCATTCTCGCTTTTGAACTCATCGACCATCCAGTCTATGATGGTTTGGTCCCAATTGTCGCCACCGAGCATGGTGTCGCCATTGGTCGCCTTAACTTCAAAGACGCCGTCGCCGATTTCGAGGATCGATACGTCGAATGTACCGCCACCCAAGTCGAAGACGGAAATCTTCTCATCGCTCTTCTTATCGAGCCCGTAAGCCAACGAAGCCGCAGTCGGCTCGTTAATGATGCGAAGCACATCCAAACCGGCAATTTTACCGGCATCCTTTGTCGCCTGACGCTGGCTGTCATTAAAGTAAGCCGGAACCGTAATGACCGCTTCCGTGATCGTCTCGCCAAGATAGGCTTCCGCATCCGCCTTCAGCTTGGCGAGAACGAATGAGGCTATCTGCTGCGGCGCGAATTGCTCGGTCTTGTCTCCTACCTGGCATTCGATGAAGGCATCTCCATTGTCCGCCTCGACGATGCTGTAGGGAATGCCCTCCGCCTCATCCTTTACTTCCGCAAACTTGCGACCGATCAACCGCTTAGCGGAGAAAATCGTATTTTTCGGATTGGTAACCGCTTGGCGCTTAGCCGCCTGACCCACCAATCGTTCGCCTGTCTTAGTAAAGGCGACAATCGATGGCGTCGTGCGCGCGCCTTCAGCATTCGGTACAACGACCGGCTCATCGCCGTCCATCACCGCCATGCATGAATTTGTAGTACCTAAGTCGATTCCTAGTACGCGTCCCATGCCGCCCTCTTAGCAGGCCCTATACCACCAACATCATTTTCGTCTTTAGCTCCTTACAAACAACAACTTAAACTCAATTTTAACCCGTGTTCGAACCTGACTCATCCTGAAAAACCGGCCAAAGTGTCACACCCGTGTCACACTTGCTGCAGGACAAGGAACCTCGCTGTGACACATTCTCTCTTTTCGCTGCAAGCGAAACAGCTCGCTCAAGCCAACAAATGCGATCGCTTCTCCGCAAGAACCGCAGTCACCTCATCGAGCGACAACGTGTTGATGACGTTTTCGGCCGTCAACCAGCCCTTCCGGGCGACATTGACTCCTGCTTCGACGAAGGCGAAATGTTCGGGAGCATGAGCGTCGGGATTGATACTGGTTCGCAGACCTTTTTCCGCTGCCCGTCGCCAGAAGCGCCAGTCCATATCGAGCCTATAGGGATTCGCATTCAATTCTACGATCACCCCATTCGCGATCGCCGCATCGACAATCTTCCCTACATCCAATCGGTAGCCCTCTCTTCTAAGAAGCAGCCGTCCGGTGAGATGTCCCAGCATAGTAGTAGCTGGATTCTCGACTGCGCGAACCAACCGGGCTGTCATCTCCTCCTCTGACTGAGAGAAAGAGGAATGCACGGAGGCCACCACGTAATCGAGTTTCATCAAGACCGATTCATCCAAGTCCAAGGAACCATCCGGCAAGATATCGCACTCGTTTCCTGAAAACACATGAGTCGAGAATCGACCGCCATCGTTAAGGGCCGCAATCTGATTCATTTGCTTTTCCAGTCTCTCCTCGTCCAAACCATTGGCTTGAAAACTGGCCTTGGAGTGATCCGCAACGCCCCAATATTCCCATCCTAACATTTGAGCCGTTTCCGTCATCTGCTCCAAGGTAGCTCGCCCATCGCTAGCAGTCGTATGATTGTGGAATGCGCCTCGCAGCGACGTCGGTTCGATCAATTCTGGAAATCCATCGCCCTCCGCCGCCTCGATTTCTCCCATGCCTTCGCGCAGCTCAGGGGGCACGAACTCCAAATCCAATAAGCCGAACAGAGCGTCTTCGCTGTCTGCCTCCAAGCCTTCTTCGAAGGACTCAGCCTCGACCGGCTTCAACCCCCACTCGCTCAAACTCAATCCGCGAGCCAAGGCGCGTTGCCGCATCAGAACGTTGTGATCCTTAGACCCCGTGAAGTGGTGCAGAGCAAACGCGAACTGCTTTGCAGGCACGACCCGCAAATCCGCTTGCAAGCCGCTTTCGAAACGCACGCTCGCCTTGGTCTCCCCTTTAGCCGTCACTTCCTTGACTCCCTCGATCGCGACGAACCAATCCATGATCGGTCCGGGACTCGAAGAAGCTACGATGAAGTCCAGATCTCCCACGTGCTCGCGCTTTCTACGCAAGCTGCCCGCGTGGGAAGCCTTTTCCACTTCTGGCAATTCGAGCAAGCCCTCCAATATGGGATCGGCGACTGCCCGAGCGCGCCACCATAGGTGACGCTTCCCATATGCTTCTCGATTCTTGATGCCTTCAGCGATTTTCTCCTGGGATTTCTTCCCAAACCCCTTCAAAGGAGCGATCTCATCCGCTTCGCAGGCCTTTTGCAGCGCTTCTATACTATCGACCCCAAGCTGCTCATGCAGGACTTTGATTTTCTTGGCGCCAAGTCCCGGTATTTCCAGCATCAATACAAGCCCTGGTTCCACGGACGCTTTCAAATTCTCATAGAACTCTAGTGTTCCTTCTCGGTAGAGCGTTTCGATCTTTTCGACCAGAGCTTTGCCAAAGCCCGGAATGGATCCCAATTCCCCGTTCTCGATAAGCTCGCCTAGATCTTCCTCGAGAGTTTCCAGTTTTCGGGCGCCATTCGAATACGCCCTAATCTTGAACGGGTTCTCTCCTTTCAACTCCAGAAGAGTTGCAATGTCATTCAATACATCCGCTATTTCGCGTTTCGTCATACTTCTTTCCAATGATCTCCCACAGACACGCTTGTTGCGACTAAAATCGCTTACCAACCTCCTCGCGCAAGCAACCGACACGAACCTTGCCCGCCTCGTTGCGCGGCAAAGAATCCACTTTCAGCCAAACCTTCGGCAATTTGTAGCGAGCTAATTTCTCGCCGAGCGCTTCGGAAACCGCCTTTTCGGTCGCTTCCGAACTATTGGATACAAAAGCCACCGCCAAACGCTCTCCCCACTCGGAATCTTCAATTCCAAATGCCAAGCATTCATCCACCAAGCCGGACCGGCTCAAAGCCAGCTCTATTTCCTCAAGATCGATTTTCTCGCCGCCCGAAACGATGACTCGATCGATCCGTCCCAGAACCGTCAAGTTTCCGTCCTTATCGATAAGGCCTCTGTCGGGAGGGCAAAATCGTTCGATCGTTCTCTCTTGTTCGCCCATGTAACCACGAAACAAGGACGATGATCGAATCTCGATCCTGCCAATCGTTCCTGGATCGACCTCGCTACCCGTCTCATCCAAGATCGACAGCTGTGCATGCGGCAGCGGTCGACCTTGCCCCACTCCTCCTTCAAGAAAAGCGGAATGTTCCAAAGTCGCTATCTGCGCAGCCGTTTCCGTCATTCCGTAGGTAGGGGCCAGTCTCAAGCCTGCTTTTCTGGCGGCCTCGATTTGCCCGACCGCGATCGGTCCCCCGCCGACATAAATCGCTCGATAGCAACGCATGGCTTCCAGTGTCTCAGCTCCCTTTGAAAGTCGCTCGAGCTGAGTCGAGACCAACGAAAGATAGCGTTCGCCATCGTCGTATTCGCAGAGCGTCTTATGAAGCGATAGAAATTCTCGCGTCGTTCCGAATACAATCCGCCCTTGCGTGGCGGCAGTTCGCGCCAACTGCATGAATCCGCTCACGTGAAACAATGGGAGCATACAGCACGAGGAGATTCGGTTGGCGCCCATATGCTCGATCAATCCGCCGGTAGCCGCTAGTAGAGTTTCCCATCGATGCATAGCGAAGCGGATCGCGCCAGAGGAGCCGCCCGTAGGGATGAGAAATCGGGGTCCTCTCGTCACCCCTTCTTCTTGGCCGATTCGACTCGAACGCTTCTCGGCAACGAAGCCCCCTCGCCCATCGTCGCGAATGCTCCAGGATGGTTTCGCCACATCGAGAGCCAATTCTCGTTCGTTGTCAGTCCAAGACGGATTGAAGAACGCTAGGTCCAAATCAAGATTGCCTAGCGCGGAGAAACAGGAGCAAAACGCCTCGGGGTTCTCCAAATCCAGAGCAATCGAAACGCGCTCGCTTCCTCCAGATTCGCAAACAGCGTCGACAATGGCCTCCGCCTCGGAAAAGCGATCGCTCCAAGTATCCGAAAATTGGGGAAAAAGTTCTCCTTCCCTCAAATCGCTGAAAAGCCTTTCTAAATCGAATTCCACAGCTCTTCCAATTCGCCTAGGTCAGGTAAACTATCTGCCTGCAGAAACGGTCCGATCACAAGACCCACATTGCGATCCGCGAACAGATTCTCTACGCCGAACCCCAGCATTCGCTCTCTTTGCCCCGTCTCCAAGGCAATTGACAAGGCTGCAGCTGATCCGATCTTAGTTTCCAGCGAGCTGGAAAACACCAAGGATGCTGCGTCACCCTCATTCAAAGCTTCGATCAATTCCCATCGGCTTCCCGCCAAGGACGGCTTGATTACATAGAGCCCTTCCCAATGTTCGTCTCTCCAGCGATGCAAATCGTCCGCAGACAGGATTGACTCGTCAAGGGCGAGCGGCGTTGGATAGTCGCTCGAAAGAGCAATCATCAGCTCTTCTTCCCCTTTGGGCAACGGTTGCTCCAGGAATTCTACAGGCAAATCGGCCAAGGCTTCCAGCCATGCTCTCGTTTGGGAAAGCGACAGACCGCCATTAGCGTCTAGCCGAATTCCGATTTCCCCGCCCGTTCGTTCGACAATTGCTTCCAAAGCCCGTCGCTCTCGAACGAAATCGCCCTTGCCTATCTTGAACTTCAAGCCACGGTAGCCCGCTTCCAGACGGCGTTCCACCGATTCCAAGTCTTCGATTTCGCCAACCAATCCGCAAATGGGCCAGGGACGATCGATCGAAAGCTTATCGCTCGGCTCTTTTTCCAGCATCGTCAAGGCCGACTCGATTCCGAACTGCAGGCAAGGCGAGGATCGAATCGAAGGGCGGATCTCTTCGTATTCAATTTCTCCTTTCAACTCCGAACATTCAGCGGCGCAGGAAACGAAGGATTCGGTACCGAAAGACTCGATAGGCGCCGCTTCCCCAAACCCAACTCTCCCATCCTCGTCTCTCAGCCGAATCAACACGCCCGCTCGCTTAATCAGCGCATCCGAGGCCGTCCGATAGGCATCGGCAAAGGGACGGCGATAGGCTTTGAAGTCGAATTCAACCATGGGTTGCGACTCAATCGAGCGGCGCTCTAATAGGCCACCTTTTTTCGAATCGAGCATGCAAAATACTTGATTCGCTAATTCAGGCTATCTATGCCGGATTATGGCCAGTCCGAGAGCAGAGAATTTCGACGAAAACGACTTCTATCAAAACGCCGATGCGTTCTTTTCCTCCGATCGAGGAACCGCGCTCACCTATGACGACGTCTCTCTCGCAACCAACTATAGCGAGATACTGCCGCGAGATGCCAAGCTGGAGACCCGTATTTCCGACGGCATCGCTCTTAATATCCCTATCATATCTTCGGATATGGACACGGTCACCGAATATGAAATGGCCATCGCTATGGCAAGCGCCGGGGGCATGGGCATCATCCACTACAACATGCCGTACAAGGAGCAGGTTTCCCAGGTAACCCGCGTAAAATACCATATCAACGGCTTGCTTCCCAACCCGATCACCGTAACGCCTGACATCTACATCGGGGACGTTCTCGATTTGATCGACGAGAAAGGGTACAAATTCAAGACATTCCCAGTCGCGGAAGAGAATGGCACTTTAGCGGGTCTATTGAGCAGTCGAGTAGTCAAGGAACGCTACCGGCACATTAAAGTGTGCGACGCTATGGACTCCGCAAACAAGGTCCTAACTCTCAGCGAATCCGAAATCAAACCCGACCCGATCGGAGTGGCGGATCGGTTTTTCAGCAATCACCTTGGCATCAACAAGATCTTGGTCGTAGACAACGATAACAAGCTAAAGGGTTTGGTCAGCATTTCCGACATCGAGCGCATCATGTCGGAAAAGCAAAGCGTCCTGAAACCGTCCCGAGACTCCGATTTCAGATTGCTCGTAGGCGCAGCAATATCGACGGTATGGAAACCCGACGGAACCCTCGACAAGGATGCTATCCTCGAACATGTCTCCAATCTTCGAACCGAGCGCGTGGACGCGATCGCCGTTTCCGCCGCGCACGGGCACAGCGCAGGGATAGGCCAGGTCGTCAAGCTGTTGCGCAGCGAATTCGATGATCTCACTGTCATCGCCGGAAATGTAACATCCGCCAGCGGCGTCGAATATCTCGCCGAATGCGGAGCCGATGCGATCAAGGTTGGCCAAGGCCCCGGCTCGATCTGCACCACGCGCGTGGTTGCGGGCGTGGGCATCCCCCAATTGTCAGCGCTCTATTCCGCTTCCAAGGGCGCAGCGAAAAAAGGCGTCCGCATCATTGCCGATGGGGGTATAACCAAATCCGGAGACGTCGTGAAAGCAATGACTCTCTCCGACTGCGTCATGCTAGGCGGATTGCTTGCCGGAAGCCGCGAAGCTCCTGGCGAAATAATCGAAATCAACGGGACGCTTTACAAACAGTACCGCGGCATGGGCAGTCTGAGCGCCATGAAGAAAGGCAGCGCCGCTCGCTACGGTCACGACAAGAAAGACACCGCTCGCAAGCTCACCGCCGAAGGCATCGAAGGCATGAAGGAAGTGCGCGGCTCAGTGGTCAACATCCTTGCTGAAATGGCAGGTGGACTTCAATCCGGGATGGGGTACAACGGCGCCAAAGATCTTCCCGAGTTAAAGGAGAAGGCTCGATTCGTCCGCATCAGTTCTGCGGGCATGAAAGAATCGGCTCCTCACGACGTCATCGAAGTAGCGAAGCGAGGATAAGAGCGCCCCCTCGCCAAGCAGCCTGACAAGGGCGTCTTCGCTGGAGGGACCTTTTTTCAACCTGCTCTTGCGCAGGGCTCAACTAATAAGAAGCTCAACTCGCTTTTACTCGATTCAATCAGGCCCGATTCGCACGATTGCCGTTTTGGGCCGAAGCAGCCGGACTGCGCTCTCCCCCAACATTTATCGTCAAAGACAATGGCACTCACAGATTTCAAAAGCAGGCTCATCGCCGATTGCGGCATCAGCATGGGCGATGAAGGCAAAGGCCGTCTCATTTCGGAAGTCATCAGCGAACTCTCGTCATCTACGGGAGTGGACAACCCGGTCGACATCGTCATCAAAGTAAACGGCGGGGCAAACTCCGGCCATACGGCAGGCGGGTTGAAACTCAACCTTCTGCCTGCTGGCGTAGTCGACCAAAGCGTCAAGACCCTTGCAATCGGCGCTGGCGTAGTCGCCGATCCACGAAAATTCCTTTGGGAACTGACTCCAGTGGATGCCAAAGGCTATCGCGTCACCGAACGCCTGGCGATCGACGAAAGAACCATGGTTTCCGACCTCACCCATCGCTTGCTCGACCTCGCATGGGAATGGTATCGCGTTAACGTCATCAATGAAGAGCCCCGCGGCAGCACGGGTCGCGGCATCACCCCTTCCTACAGCGACGAGGTCGGTCAATTTCAGATTTACTACAGCGATTTCTTGTACCAACGATCCGAATACGCCGAGAAACTGACTCAAAAGGCGGCTCGCGCTTGCTCGATCATTCAGCATGTTTGCCAGGTGTCGGAAAACGCTTGGGATGGATTTTTCGAAACGCTCACTCAAGCGGAGCTCCGAGCGAATGCGGAAGCGATCGAAGAAGGGCTCTTCGAAGAAGCGGAATTCGACTTCCTTCAATTCAAAGGCGACGCCCCATTCGCCTTGAATCTCGACCGTCTCGTCGAGGTTTACTGGGAAGCAGGCCAGCGCCTCAAAGATCGCATCGGCGACGTACGCGAAGTGGTTCGCCAGACCGAGAAAAACGGCAAGTACGTTATCGGGGAATACGGGCAAGCTTACTGGCTAGACAAGCGTCAGGGCTTTTCGCCCAACGTCTCCGCATCCCACACCTACGCTCCCGAGTTTTTCAATTCAGCCTGTATTCCCGTTCAACCGTTGCACGTCTTCGGCGTAGCCAAGGCCTACGATACCAAGGTAGGCACGCACGTCTTTCTTACTCAAGTAGCAGGAGAGCATCCACTCTTCAACCGCCTACGCAAACTTGAGTTTGGAACCTCGACGGGGCGCCAACGAATGGTCGGTTGGTACGACGCGGTAGAAAAAGCGGATACGCTTCGCTACGGCGGCTATGACGACCTTATGATCAACAAGATCGACGCCCTCGGTCATGGCGATGGCTGGAATGGGAATCTGAAAATCTGCGTCGCTTACGAGGACGAATCAGGGAATCGCTACCAGCGCGTACCTCGAAACGATGTGCTAAGAAAAAGGCTCAAGCCCGTCTACCGAGAATATGCAGGTTGGAGCGAGGACATCTCTCAAGCTAGAAGCTGGGATCAATTGCCTCGCAATGCTCAAGCCTATGTTGCCGGAATGGTACGAAGCGTACTCGAATCCGCTTATCACGGCGAAACCTGGCCCGACCAGTTGCCTAACCTTCGTTACTTGGGAGTCGGACCTATGCCGTCTCAAATTATCAAGGACATTCCCGAAACGCGGGCGCTTATCGAGTTGGACCCGCCAGCGTAACGGAGCGGAGCGTTCTCAGGCCGCAGGGCAAGCGAGCCGCAAAAGGCGATAGAGCGCCTCCAATCGCGGCATTTCCACGCCGGCTAAGAGTCCCTGCCTCAGAGGCTCGCCCCAAATGGCTTCAACCTCTACGGCCCTTCCCGCTTGGTAGTCGACCAAACTCGACGGCGCGTATTCGCCCATCGTTCGCGTCATTTCGATGTTCTCCTCAATGAGATCCCGCGATAGCTCCATTCCCAGCTTCTCGGCGGCTGCCACGATTTCCTCCATCAGGCCCCTTGCCAATCCGCTCAATCCTTCGTCGGAGACGATTACGTCCGTAGTGACTCCGCCCGCAGCAATGGAGAGCCCATTGAACGGTACGTTCCAAACGAGCTTTCGCCATTGCATGCGACGCAAATCGTCGGAAACGCGGCAAGTAACGCCTGCTTCATTGAATAAGCGGCCAATCGCCTTAGTTCTTTTAGAGGCTGGTCGCCCTCGTTCTCCAATCGCCACCGAACCCAAGTGATAATTCTCCACCACACCTGGAGCGACTCGATTCAAGCAAACGAAGCAAAGTCCCCCTAAGATGAGGTTGTCGGGGAAAAGAGACTGGAGAAACGCGTCAGCTCCTAGTCCATTCTGCAAGCAAAGGATGGCTGTCTGCTCGCCGACAACAGGTTCCAACAGCGCTTTCAACTTCTCGTTCGAAGTCGCTTTCATAGCGACTATCGCTAAATCGACCTCTCCCATTTCAGTCGTCGATCGATTCGCCTGAACGCTTTCGATATGGAAATTGCCGTCGGATGCTCGCACGCGAATTCCATTTTCGGATATCGCGTCGAAATCGCTACGCAAAAGGAAGCGCGTATCCTCTCCTAGCCGCTGAAATCGGGCTCCGTAATAAAGGCCAACGGCTCCGGATCCTATCACTCCGATTTTCATCGGTTCAGACCACTCGATTTCACAGCGAAACCACTCGCCGAAAAGCCCCAAATCACGCGAAAAACGCCAATTTTCGGTACTTTCTTCACAATCGATTCTTCCAATTTCCTTTTGAACCCGCCTTCGTCCCTGAAAACCCCTAGGGAATTAGAGCAGTCAGGGAAATGCGAAAAATCCATTGCTCCATAAATCACTCCCCCTCTGATGAAAGTTACAAGAATTTGTCAAGAGCGCGCGCGTTGCGCGATCCCTCGGATCCCATCTGTAAGTCGATTGATCCTACGAATAACATCATCAGAGTTTTTTAAAATTACAAATACATATAAATTAATGACTTACGAAATCGACAAGACCGATGCCCCCACAAAAGGCAATTTAGCCATCCGATTCCGACGCGAAACTCGTCTAAACGCCCTTTGTAACAATTCCGCTAACACCAATGAAGCGTCCGAGACACCGCTCCATTCGCATTTCGCCCTCCAGCTCCATGCCTCGCGAGGCATTGGCCTCCCGCTTTAGCCTCTGCGCGAGCCAAGGCGCACCGAATTCGCGCAGTTACTCTCAAGTTATTCACAATGCAGTTAGTAACTCCGCTTATGTCTGATATTATCGAAATCGTTGATCCCCTTCCGCAGTCAAGAAATGAGGCTAATTCACCCCTTTTTCTTCCCTCTGATAGACAATCACGCGTTCGATCTGACAAGATAACAACCGAATTAGGATTGCGCTGCTTTTGAGAGTCTCAGAAAGACCGGTATCACTCTCTCATTCCCTATGAATGCCCTATCGGAATACTCTGGAACCAAAGCCGTGTTGCTCGACATGGACGGCACCTTGGTGGATCACTTCGACACGATTCGCCGATGCTATCAATTCGCGGCTGAAGCCATGGGCAAAACGCCTCCTGACTATGATACCGTGAAACGCGCCGTAGGCGGATCGATGCCTGTGACGATTAAGAAATTCTTTGGCGAGGATGAGCTGGATGAAGCCATGCGCCTTTGGAATCAACGCTTTGACGAGATACATTTGGAGGGAGTAGAATTGCTAAAAGGCGCTCGCGAACTGTTGTCGGTTGTCAAATCGCGAGGCATTCGAGCAGCCGTATTCACCAACAAAAGCGGAAGTCATTCGCGCTCGATCATCGATTCACTGGAATTGAGCCCCTATTTCGATCTCGTATTGGGGGCCGAAGACACTCCCTACCGAAAGCCCCAGCGCGAACTCTCCGAAATCGTCCTGCAACGAATGGAAACAACGGCGAGCCAGACCATTATGATCGGCGATTCCCCATTCGACATAGAAGCGGCGCATTGCGTGGGCATGACTAGTTTCTGCGTCCCCACCGGATCGCACTCGAAGATCGAGCTCGAAGAGGCTGGAGCCGATCGGATTTTCGATAGCCTTCAAGCGATCGCTGACGGGATTTTTGCTGACGCCTAAGCGGGCAATGGCTTAGTTGGACAAACTGGGCGATCGCGCGCTGCGCTCGACGCCTTCAATCATCGCGCCGAGCCAATTGTCCAACGCAAATTCCAGTGAAACGCTTACAGGCGTTCTCGAACGAATTAAGTATTCGAATGACGAGGACGGCTTTCTCATCGCCGAACTAAGGCCCGAACAATCCAAAGACTCGGTCGTCATCGTCGGCAAGTTTCCAGGCGTGCAATGCGGCGAGACGCTGCGCATCAAAGGAGAATGGTCGCGACACCCGACGCACGGACCGCAATTCAAAGGAACAAGCTACCAATCCGAACTGCCTGCGTCCATCTACGGTATCCGCAAGTATCTGGGCAGCGGCCTAGTCAAAGGCGTATCGAAAGGCCTCGCCGATCGTATCGTCAAGCATTTCGGCGATAAGACGCTTCACGTTATCTCCGAGGAGTCCGCCCGCCTTCAGGAGGTCGACGGCATAGGAAAAGGGCGAGCTCGTTCGATTAAGTCCGCCTGGGACGAACAAAGCCATATTCGCGATCTTTCGCTCTTTTTGGCGCCCTATGGAGTAACGCCTACTCAAATCCTAAAGATCTATCGGGAATTCGGTTTCGTGGCAATCGATGTGATCAAGGAGAACCCATTTCGCCTTGCTCGATCCATTAAGGGCCTTGGTTTCAAGACCTGCGATCGCATTGCCATCAATATGGGAATCGGCAACGACAGCGCCCAGCGGGTCGACGCAGGAATCGAATTCGTCATGCAGGAATTGCAGGACGACGGTCACACGGCTTATCCCGAGAACGATCTGATCGATGCTGCAGGAGAGCGATTGGAAATCGATCGCGACATCGCTCGAGAGGCTTTGAATCGACTCTACGACGAAAAGCGCTTAGCCTCCTATTCGGTCGAAGGATCCACATCGTATTGTCAACTCCCCTACAATCGAAAAGCCGAGGAAAAGATCGCCCAGAACGTGAATCGATTGCTCGAAGCGCCCAGCGCTCTTCCGCCAATCAAGCGCGAGATCGCCGTTCAATGGGCTGAAGAAAAAGCGGGTTTCGATTTCGGTGATCAGCAAAAAGAGGCTATTCGCTCTGCTCTCGCATCGAAAGCCTTTATACTCACGGGAGGCCCCGGGACAGGCAAAACGACCATATTGAGAGCGTTGGTATCGATCGTCAAAGCCAAGAAAGCTCGCATTCTCCTAGCCGCGCCAACCGGAAGAGCCGCCCAGCGATTGAGTGAAAGCGCAGGCGCATTCGCCCAGACGATTCATCGTCTCCTCAAGTTCGATCCCGCTCGAGGATCGTTCACGGTCGGCGAGGATAAACCCCTCAATGCGGACCTCGTAATTGTAGACGAAGCGTCAATGCTCGACACTCGCCTCGCCGCCAGCCTCTTTCAAGCCATCCCCAACCCAGCCCATCTCGTATTGGTGGGCGACGTCGATCAGTTGCCATCCGTCGGAGCCGGTAACGTACTCAAGGACCTGATCGACTCCAAACGCATGCCCGTCGTTCGCTTGGATGTCGTTTTTCGTCAACGCAAGTTCAGCAGCATCGTTCACTACGCCCACGCGGTTAACGAAGGACGCATTTCCCTGCCTACACCAGTAGAACAAGTCCGTGATCTCGTTAGCGACAAAGACTTTCAATTCGTTGCCGCCAAAGACCAGGAAGACTGCGCAGCCAAGATCGTCGAGATATTCAAGAGCTACGTCGGCGGAACGCTCGGATTGGATCCGATCGACCAGGCTCAGGCCCTGGCGCCCATGCACAAAGGAGGCGCAGGCGTAGGCGCCTTGAATGCGCTGCTACAGGAAAACCTGAATAGAGCTACCCAGGAGATGCCTTTCGGATACCTGAAGTTCAAGCCAGGCGATAAGGTTATCCAGACCCGCAACAACTACGACAAGGGCGTTTTCAACGGGGATATCGGCATTATCCAAGCAATCGACGGCGTATCGGGATCCGTCGAGGTCGACTTCGATGGGCTGGAAGTCGTTTACGACAAAGCCGACCTTCTAGATCTCAGTCTCGCGTACGCGGTGAGCATTCACAAGTCTCAGGGAAGCGAATACCCAGTGGTCGTCATTCCTATCCTCAAGGCTCATTTCATGATGCTGCAACGCAACCTGATCTATACAGCGATCACCCGCGGCAAGAAGAAGGTCGTCCTCGTGGGCGATCCAGCGGCCTACGCAATGGCCGCTCGGAATGGCGAGTCTAAAAGCCGCTGCGCCCTTCTCAAAGAAAGGCTTAACGCGCTCTAGGCTTTTTTGAATACAAGCGAGACATTAGCGCCGCCGAAGCCGCTGCTATTGCTCAACGCAACCTTCGGCCCATCCCCATCCGAATCGCGAATGATATTCAACGCTTCGAATTGCGAATCCAAATCTTGGATATGAGCCGATCCGGGGGTAAAATCTTCTTTCATCGCCACGCTGACGATCCCCGCTTCCAAAGCGCTGGCGAGACTCAGTCCGTGACCGGTAATCGACTTAGTGCTGCTCACGCGCGGCCGATGCCCCTCGGAAGCGAATACGGCTTCCAGAGCTTTGCCTTCGCTCGCATCTCCTATCAGCGTGGAAGTGGCATGGGCATTGATGTAATCGACTTCACCCGCATCGATACCTGTTGACGCGCAGGCTATCCGCATCGCCCGTTCCAAGCCCAACCCTTCGGGATGCGAAATGGCCACGTTGTGCCCATCGCTGGACTGTCCCCAGCCCAACAATTCCGCGTAGGGCGTCGCTCCTCTGCGCAAAACCTCGTCTTCGCTTTCCAATACCAGCGTTACTCCGCCCCCCGCGCAAACGAATCCATTTCGTTTGGCATCGAAAGGACAGGATGCTCTCTCCGGATCGGATTCCAATGACAGGGCCCGCATTCCAGCAAAGGGCACGACACTCTCGTAGTTCACGTCTTCGCCGGCTGCGATGAACATACGATTCTGCCGACCCGACGCGATATCGTCGAAGGCATAGCCTATCGCATGGCCGGAGGAGGCGCATGCCGACGAAAAGCCACATGAATTTCCGAGGATCTTAAAACAAGCGACTAAGTTGAAACTCAGCGTTCCCGAGATTGAAGATACAATACCGGTCGGCGGACAACGCATGGGGCCGAACTCATGCATCCGAGCTGTGTTGCGATAAATCTGTCGCGGCGACCCGCCCGACGCCGTGTAGATTCCCGTAAACTCATTCGATACGTCTTCTTGATCGAGACCCGCATTTTCAATCGCCTGAATCATCGAGCAGTAGACATAGAGGCCATGAGGCGCGAAGCCCCTCAATACCTCGCGACGAACGCGAAAGCGATCAGGATAAGTCCAATCCTCGAAGTCGGCCGAATCTACATCGAATTCGCTCGGAGCTGAAACCAAGTTTATCTCCGATAGTGGATCATCGGAAATCGGCGCATAGCGCGTAAAGCCATGCTTCAACGCGCGCAGGCTATTTCCAACGCTTGCGACATCGTTTCCAATGCTGCTTATAAAGCCGAGGCCTGTGATGAATACTCGTTTCCGTTCCATGCAGACGAACCATCTAAAGGATCACGCCATAAACAGGCCGTTGCTCTCCCGAAGTCCAGTATTTTATCCGCACGTTCCGAACTCGCTCGCTAGCTTGGCATTCTCAAACGGCGCCAATCGCAGCCATCGCGTATGAATAGCTGCGTTACGCAGCGCTTAGCCGCTAGTGAGAGCCGTTGCTCGAAACATGCTCTCCATTGATAGGAGATACATCTTCGACTGATCCGTCTGCCGAATCGGAGCGAAATGCCAAGGTAATCTCCTCGGCCACGACCGCCTTTTCTCCATTAACCGTAATCTGGCCAGAGAACACGGCTAGCGGCTCGCGGACGCGCTTCACTTGAACGCTCATCGAAAGCGTATCGCCAGGCTTGCAAATACGATGGCAACGCACCCCATCAGCGCCCGTAAAATAGATCTCCGAACTCTCGATCGATCCCGAAGATTCCGAAGCCCCATCCTTGATGAGCTTGAAAACCGCGAGTTGGCCCAGAGCCTCGAGCATTATCGAGGCTGGGAATACAGGATTTCCTTTGAAATGGCCTTCGAGAAAATTCTCGGATCCCGATATCTCATAGCTGCCTTCCGCTCCACGCGCGGTCAAGGTCGCTTGGCTGAGGAAGAGAAAGGGACTCTGTTGCGGCATGATGGCTGCCACTTGATCCAAGGCGAATTGCGACTGGGAACTGTCGTTCGCTTCGCCAGCGATTTTCTTCTTGATGAAACTCTTCAGGTCCCCTACCGAACGGAGATCGAGCAATTCTTCGTTTTTGATCGAAACGCCCAACGATTCTTCGACCATCATGATGGCTTCGATCATCGTCAGGGAGTCCAATCCCAAATCAGCCATAAACTCGATGCTGTCATCCCCGGAACGCAACTTATCCGCGACATCCGGATCCAGGAATCGTTCAACGATGCCCAGCACCACCACGGGTACATATGATACATCGCCCGTTTCGCGATAAGCCAATGCTGCTTCCAACGTCTTGTCCGAACAACGTTTCAGCGTATCCCGAAGCAACGCTTCGCTTCCGGGAGCAAGCGGGCTAGCCGTTTCTCGATTCACAGTTGTCTGGTCTGACATGTTGACGCTAGCAAAGTTCGCACTGAGTTAGATGTAAATGATAAATATAGACTGGATCTAGAAAGAGCTGCCTGACCGCGCTTGCTATAGGCTTCGCATGGCAAACCCCTTAGCTTCGACCCTCTAAACCAGGAAGCAGTTCCAACGACGTTTCCGCAAAGACAAGAGCTCAGGCCATTCGGATCTCCAAGTGCCCGACCCAAAAATGACTTGTGATCCCTCCCGGCCTCTGGATTCTCGATCTCCATTCTCCCGCAAGCCTCCCCCGCGAACTAATGAGCGTCGCTTCCGACCTGCCTATCTATGTGCTGACTCACGAATTCTTCCCTAGAAAGGGAGGTATCGCGACGTTCACGGAAGAAATCGCCCGAGCCGCCGCTAAACTGGGCCACAAAGTCGAGGTGTGGGCGCCTAGAGGCGATAGCTCAAGCGATGCCGCGTTTCCTTTCTCCGTCAGGCGACTAAGCCTCAAGGGCTCCCAGGACTTCTCTTGTCAATTCCGACTCGCAAAGGAGTGGATACGGCAACGTCGCAAGCTCCGCAAGGCGATCGTCTATCTCTCCGATCCTGGACCGGTACTAGCGATTCGCTACCTTCAATTCTTCAAGGCCTTCAAACCGGCTCGCCTCATCATCACCTTTCACGGTTCGGAGGTGAAGCGTTTTGCGTCCAGCCCAATCAAACGCTTCATCGTCAATCTCTTGGTCAAGCGAGCCGACCGCATCAGCGCTCCCTCGGAATTCACCCACAGCCTTATTCTAAAGACCTTCCCCGCTGCAGCGCTGAAGACCTATCTTACCCCGGGAGCCTTGAGGTCCAACTTCGAAGCCCCTAAGGGGGCCGCACCGCAGTCAAGCGACCGTGTCCACATCCTGACGGTGGGACGTCTCCATCCGCGCAAGGGACAAGCCCATATCCTGGAAGCGCTCTCGGATCTGCCCGAAGAACTGCAAGACAAGATATCCTTCTGGATTGTAGGAACCGGCAACAAACGGGGATACGGAGATCGCCTTCGCAAGATGGCCGACCGCGCCAAGTTTGGGGTAACCTTCTTTGGCGAGGTTACCAATCAAGAGCTCGAGGATCTTTATGCGCGAGCCAGCATATTTTCCATGACCAGCGTTAACTTCCGCAAAAGCGTGGAGGGCTTTGGCCTTGTCTATCTGGAAGCCGCTGCCCATGGTCTTCCCATTGTCGCCAATCGAATTGGCGGGGTCGCAGAAGCTGTCGCCCACGGGGAAAATGGTTTGCTCGTCGACCCAGGCGACAGAAGAGGACTGACAGAGGCGTTCGCTCGATTGATCGAAGATCGCGCCTTACGCGAACGCATGGGCGAGAATGGGCTTACCTGGTCTCGGAGAAACAATTGGTCCCAATCGGCTGAACTGCTATTCAATCGATGGGACATTGAAATCGACCCAAGCAGCGCTCGCAATCGCTCGAACTCCAGCCAGGAATCCACTCCCGCCAATGCTAGCTAGCGAAATCGAAATCAATGTCCGTTACGCGGAAACCGACATGATGAGCATAGTCTATCATGGCAGCTACTTGCCGTGGCTCGAGATGGGACGAACGCAACTGCTTAAGGAAAGAGGCTACCCTTACAAGGAACTCGAGGCCAAGGGGCTCTTTCTGCCCGTGATAGAAATCAATTTAAAATATCGGCGCCCTGCCAGGTACGACGACACGATATTGGTCAGAACGATAATCAAAGAAAAGCCCTTCGTGAAGATACATTTGGACTATGAAATCCTGAAGGAAGGCGAGCTCATAGCCACGGGTCATAGCGTGCACGCGTTCATGAATAGCGAGGGCCAGGCAATTAAAGCGCCGCGCGATTTCTTAAGCGCATTAGGATCGGAGTTCCAATAAGCCTTAGCTACGTTGGTCCCACCAACAATATTCATCGAGCGTAGCAGCATCCGTCTCGCCCTCTCGAGCATTCGCCAAGACTTCGTTCGCTCCCGATCCGAGCAATCTGAAAAGCGCCCAAACGGCATGCGGGCGAACCATGGCTTCCTCGTACTGAGCAAGGTTTCGCAATGCGACGATAACCGCCTTTCCCCAGCTTGAATCCCATCCATCCCTTCGCCATGGAGCGCTTTCTTTCATGTTCCCCGCTACGACGCACGCATTTCTGAGAAGCCCCCTCAGCTTCAATCGTTTTATGGGCATTTTCCGAAAGACCGAGCGAAAGCGATCGATGTCCATTTCCAGGATTTCGAGCAAATCCAGATCCGCCACATCGTAGCGTTCCGAGAGCAGCATTTGCCTTCCTGCATGAGCGAATCGATTCCAAGGGCAGACATCCAAGCATATATCGCAGCCGAAGATTCGGCTGCCAATTCCGGAGCGCAGCGCTCTGGGAATGACTCCTTTGTTCTCGATCGTCTGATACGAGATACAGCGATTGGCGTCCACCAATCCGGGCTCGACAATCGCATCTGTAGGGCAGGAATCGATACAGCGAACGCACTTCCCGCACAACGCTCCTAGTTCGGCCCGAGCGAACTCGTCCTTCAAATTTTTCTTTATTGGCGGATCGGGCTCGATTTCCAGGCGAGTAAGCAATGTAGCCAGCAAAAGCCAATTTCCATGCGTCTTGGAAATGAGCATGCCATTCTTCCCCTGCCATCCCATGCCGGATGCAGCCGCCCACCCGCGTTCCATAACAGGACCTGTGTCCACGTAGTACCGATAGTCTCGAGGCCCCAATGAATATTCCTCTTCGAGTCGTCGACCCGCTTCCTTCAGTCCCTTCAGGATCGTATCATGATAATCCAGATACAAGCTGTATTTGCCCCATCGTTCTTGTTCAGCCGCATTCGAATCGCTCGGAAGATAATTCACGCCAAGCATAATCGCCGAACAGGCTCCATCTAAGACCAAACTCGGGTTCAAGCGTTTTTCAATCGAGGCTCGCAACCATTCCATATCCGCGTGGTAGCCCGCCTCCACCCAATGCCGCAACCGGTTGGGACCTATGGCTGAAAGATCCGTAAATCTTACTTCGTCGAAACCGAGATTCAGAAGAGATCCCCTAAGCGACTCCTTCTCGTCTGATCGGATTCGATTCATTTCCAGAACGACCGTTCCGCGCGATAGACGCGGCAAACATGAGCTGCAACGTCGGCGATCCCTCTTCCATCGGTTAGGACTTCCGTTCCAGCTTGCTTGTATAGCGGCTCGCGTTCCGACAGCAATTCACGTATGCGCTCCAAGGGATCTTCCACATTCAGCAGAGGGCGTTTTCGATTGCCTTTCACGCGATCGTAAATCGTCTCCGGTTTGGCCAACAGGCAGACAATGGGACCTTTCTTCTGCACTCGGTCCAGCATGCCAGGCTGGGCGATCAATCCGCCGCCGCAGGACACGACGCAGCCCTCTCCGGGGTGTCCCGATTCGATGAAGTTCCTTTCCATCTCTCGAAACCGCCCCTCTCCTTCGGAATCGAAAATCTCCCGGATGCTACAACCCGCCTCCGCTTCGATCGCGTGATCGCTATCGACGAACGCGAATCCCAGTTTTTGGGCCACAGCTCTGCCTACCGCGCTCTTGCCCGTTCCCATAAAGCCGACCAAATAGAGATTCGGCCTGGATTCCTTCGTCTTGTTCGACATGCGTTTACGCTAGCGTTTCAGGAAAGTCCTGATTCCATAAATCCTCTTTCTGAGATCTCCCATACTCAATGGCAAGCGCTACTCGCAAATACGACTGTCTCGTCTTCGGAGGCGGCCTGGCCGGCTCCATCTTGGCCTACACAATGATCTCGAAAGGAATTCGAGTCTTGTTGATCGACGAGCCGAATAGATCCGCTTGTTCGCGCGTCGCTGCTGGCCTGATCAACCCGATCGGCGGTCGACGGCTCAATCCGATTTGGATGGCCGATACGCTAATCCCTTTCGCCCGATCGTTCTACAAAACCGTCGAAGAGCAATTCGATCGCCCGTTTTTCCATCCACGTTCGATCGCTCGGATTTTCGCCAGCGAGGAGGAGCGAACGACCTGGCAAAGCCGAAAGGCCGACCCTCGCTTCGCCAAATGGACCGAACCGCTCGACATCGCTTCGATTCCGAACGACTTCGACATTCGGTCACAAGATGGATTCTCAATACGAGATGCGGGATATTTGGATACGCAATCGCTCTTGAGTTCGCTGAGGGCGTTTTTCGAAGCGCGAATGCTTTTGCGAAACGAGTCATTCGATTATCGAGCTATGGATATCTCTGAGAATGGCATCGTTTGGCAAGATTGCGAAGCCCCTCGGGCCATATTCTGCGAAGGTCATTTGGCGACTGACAATCCGTGGTTCTCTTTCGCTCCCTACAAACCTGCCAAGGGAGTCATTGGAACCATTTCTTCCGATATCGATTTTGGCCATACCGCAATCCTCAAGAAGTATTTTATCATCCCACGCCATGATGGCGCTCTTCAGGTAGGAGCTACCTACAACTGGAGTGAACGGGACGACAATCCCGACCCGGAAGGCATTCAGGAACTCGAAGGATTTCTCAAAGTCCATTTGGGCGATCGTTGGCAATGGCAAAACGTAAGAGCCGGCGTACGCCCTGCCACCACGGGAGCCAAGCCCATGGTCGGTCCTAGCCCGGAAAACCCCAATATCATTTCCTTCAACGGATTCGGCAGCAAGGGAGCCGTTCAAATTCCTTACTTCGCGAAAGCCCTCTGCGACTTCATCGCCCAAGGAGACCCGATTCCCGCCGAAGCGACACCCGCTCGATTCTCTAAGCCAGACAAAGCCGAACCCAAACGATGGGTCGCCGTCGAGATCGCTCGCGATCGCGTTCTACAGCATATTCAGGAAGGCGACTGGGCCATTGACGCTACGGCTGGAAACGGTCGCGACACGCTCTGGCTAGCTCGCAAAACGGGCCCAAGCGGACGCGTATTCGCCTTCGACGTACAAGAAGAAGCGATTGTCGCAACTCGAACGCGTCTAGAATCCGAGAATTGCGATAGCCAAGTAACCCTAATCAACGACTCTCACGCCAATCTCAACGAACGGATCCCCGGCGAGGCGCTGTTTTCCGCAGTCGTCTTCAATCTCGGCTATTTGCCAGGAAGCGACAAACGAATCATCACGCGCAGCGAAAGCACACTGAGCGCTCTTGGGCAAGCGCTCTCGGCAATAGGTCCTACTGGGATCCTAAGCGTCGTCCTGTACCCCGGACATAAAGGAGGCGACGACGAAAGCGATGAGGTCGTTACCTGGGCCAAAACGCTCGATTCCAATCGCTATGCCATCGAGTTCCAGCGTCACCCGACCCGCAAAGATCAAGCCCCCTTCGTTCTATTCGTCACGCTTCGCGACAATCGATCACCCGAATAGCGAACCTTGGTTGGGATCGTCGACTAGCTTCGAGTGGAACGGGGCATAGCGCTTGCGCCAATCATTCAGCTTCTTCACGTAGTACTTCGGGTCATACGGACAGCTCGTTTTGTCGAAGCGCGAAACCGGCAACGCGCGCTGCCAGTCGGCCGTTTTGCCTTTTTCCCTCGGCGATATGAAAAAGGAAATTCGATCTCCCATCCGAACCTGATCTCCCATCATGAGAGCCACTTCCGCCGAGGCTCTTCTCGGTTTGCCTCCCGCTTCGATCTTCTTTCGATAAGCCTCAGGGTTCTGACTGAGGATTTCGGATTTCGCCAAGCGTTCTATATCGAAATCGCCTGATTCGATCCGAGCCTCGATCGCATTCGCCAAGTCCGCTGGATCCTGCTCTTCCGCTCCAAGCAAGAAGCGGATCAGGGTTTGCGTAAGTTCCTTGAGAAAAGGCTCAATGCCTCGCGAGCGCATGGCCGATCCACGAATGACGACCTTCTCCCCATCGTATAAGGCATAGTTCTTAGCCTTGTAGCAGAACATCGTTTCGTAGCGCCCATCGTATTCCAATTCGATCCCCTCGGGCAATATTCTCTGAGCCTTGACTAGCAAAGCATCGGGGTCGTCGAAATACTGGTTTGCAGCCACATAGATTCCATCTGTGTCGGCTTCCAAAGGCGGACAGCCTTCCTCTTCGAAAAACGCAATAAGCGATTGCAGGATCTCCCTGCCTTTGGCGGTCGTCTCAGCCGCCAGCTCGGCATCGCCAAATCGAGCGCCTGAGAATCCTAGGTATCCATAAAACGAATTGATGAGAATCTTGAAACTCGTTTGCCGCGCATTGTACTCCGCCGCCAAGGCCGGATCATCGGTTTCGCGAGCGAGTTTCTTGAATTTCAGTCGATATTCCCGCAGCTCTTTGAGCATAGGAATGAACACTCCTTCGGTGTCTCTTTTCGGATTCCGGCCGATCATCAAGAGTAAGCTCGGATACAAGGATGCTACGTCGAAGTGCAGCGCTTTCTTGAATACGCCTTGCTCGAAACTAGCTGTATAGCCTCCGGCGAAAGCGCTCGCTTCCCCTGGAATCGGACACGACGCCTTCAAGTGATAGTACTTTTCCTGGAAAACCAAATCCACCTTGCTCGCCGTGCCTCTCAAGCAGGCTTCTTGCAAAGTAGTCGGAAAGGCTTTCGTTTGCTCGAAATAGGTAGGTAGCAAGCGGTCCGCGACGCCCTCGGTTTCCCTCAAATCATCACGCAAATAAGCGAGGAATCGCTCTCTGTCTTCGTCGAACAGATACTGTATCCGCGACCCCTCAATATACGTGCGATCACCTCCATCTGCAGGCGTGACGCCCAAGTAGCGAGCGACATCCTTCAGACCGTATGACATGAGTTCCCGGGTGGTCACATCGTATATTTGGATTAGAAGATACGTATCCACGACGGCTCGGCCCGGAAGATCGCAACGAGGATAGTCGATCCAGCGCTCGGCTACTCGCAAACGGCTATTCCGGAACTTCGCGCTCTGTCCGAAGCGTCCCCACTGCGGCTTGACTTTCAATCGCTGGCCTCTGCGTCGCAGATACTCAAAATCGAATTTGAATAGGTTGTGCCCTTCGACTACATCGGGATCCCAAGTCGAGAATCGATCGTTCAGCTGCTCGAGGAGACGGCGTTCTCCTTCGTCCGTGCGATCCTCCAGGACCAGCGTCTCCACCTTTTCGCCGAGCTTCAATCCAATCGCCAGCACTCGATCGTCCGGTCTTTTCGGATCGCTAAAACTTCCCTCTTCGGAACAAGCCGTCTCAATATCGAGCTGCATGCGACGCAAGTCCGAAAAGGAAGCGTTCGCATAAAGGCGAGCTTCATTCGAAAGCAGATACTGCTGCTCCAGTTGACGTATCCAGTCTATGGATCCCTCGCGACCATGCGATTTGACGAAGTCTTGATAAGACGCCAAGTCAGCGAACTCGATCAGGCGATTGTAAGCCGCTTCGCCCGACAACTCGAGAACCGAGGCGTTCTCCGGAGCCAATCGATCCGTCCCTTGCATCGACCAAACGAAAGGAGCGAACTTCGCAGTCTCTACTTTGCGAGGTCCGTCGCCGGCATCGATTGCCAGGCGAGCGCCGCCTTCAGGATCGATCCAAAGACCGCGCAATGCGGGGATCGACTCCACCGGTTTAGAACGGCTTGAAATAGACCATGTAGATCGCGATCCCCACAGCGGCGACTATCCCCGTGTATACGAAAGACTTCGATTTCTTGTAGGCCATTCCTCCCATTGCAGCGAGGAAGAGCCAGCAGATCAGTTTGACGATTACCCATCCTTGAGCCCAATCGTTATTGTGGACCTTGGACATGAGACCAGCGCCCGCGACGAGGGCCACGACCGCTAGAACTCCGGTCAGAATAGCCATCAGCTTCTTCAAGTGCTTCTGCGGGTTCGCCACGATAGCGAATGTAAATCCCGCCAGCAATACGATAGAGAAAACGTGAAGGAAGTAGTAAATCAACGGATTCATATTCCCTTCCTATATCAGCGGGGTTTCCCCAGGGGCAATCGTTAAACTCGCGCTAGGCGTAACGAAATGGGTCAAAAACGCGTCTTGCGTCCAAATCGCCTCCTTATCCATGATTTCTCTCATGTCCGAAAGACGGAACAAGCCTGTAATACAACCATACAGAATCTCAATCGCTCCTAGGCGATCCCTCCCTCAAGCGCTTGTAATCATATGAACCGAAGAACCTTCGCCAAATCAGCCTTCGCCGCTGCCGCCGCCTCATCCTTCGCTTCATCGTCCTTGGCGACGTCAAACGCTAGATCTGGCAAAGCGCCCTTCTCGCTTAAGTTCGCTCCCCACGACGGTCACTTCAAGCTCTCCGCAGGCCTTAATATCCTCGACCAAATCCGTTACGCAGCCGACCAAGGCTTCACCGCCTGGGAGGACAATCGAATGATGAAACGCGAGCCGGACGAGCAGAAAGCCATCGGCAAGACGCTCGAAAGCCTAGGCATGACCATGGGTACCTTCGTCATCTACGTCGATATGGTAAACCCCGTTCTAACAGGCAACCGCTTGGACGCGAAAACCCGTACCCGCGACTCGGAAGCCGTGCGCTCCATGCTCGACAAGGAAATTTCAAAGGGCTTGGAAGTCGCCAAGAGATGCGGCGCTCAGTGGGCGACATTCGTTCCAGGGGCAGCGGATCCATCCGTTCCCCAAGAATACCAAACAGCCAATGTCGTCGAACACCTCAAGCGCTGCGCCGAGCTTAGCGAGCCAACCGGGCTTACGTTGGTAATCGAACCGCTCAACAACGTTAGCCATCCGGGACTTTTTCTACAGCGCCTTTCCCACGCCTACCAGATTTGCAAAATGGTAGACAGCCCCTCCGTAAAAATTCTCAACGACCTGTTCCATCAGCAAATCACCGAAGGCAACCTGATTTCCAATATGCATCGGGCCTGGAGCGAGATCGCCTATATCCAAGTAGGCGACGTGCCGGGAGGCAAGCAGCCTGGCACAGGCGAAATCAACTTCGCTCATATCATGCGATGGCTGAACGAAAAAGGCTATGAGGGCGTCATTGGCATGGAGCACGGCATCAAGAATCGGGAGCCCGAGAGAGAGGTGGAACTTATTCGAGCCTACCGCGAGATCGATCCAGCCTAGTTAAACGGATCCTTCTTTGCGTTCAGCCTTAATTCCTTGGGAAATCAGCCACAAGAGAAAGCAGGCGACCATTGCGACCACAGCCGTTCCAATATTCGCTCCAATCCCCCGCAATAGAACCAGGCCAATACCCCCCGCAAACAATGCGTAGCCGGCCATAGGCGCAAGTGTCTTTCGGATCACGCTACCCTCCTTGCCCAGCAAACCCACGGTCGCGGATGCGAACACGACATTGTGCACGCATATCATATTGCCCGCCGCGCCCCCCACCGCCTGCAAGGCAACGACTACGTGTTCAGTCGCGCCTATTTTCTGAGCCATGCTGAATTGGAAAAACGAGAAAAGCATGTTGCTGATCGTATTGCTGCCCGCGATAAAGGCTCCCAATGCCCCAATGCTCGGAGCGATTAAAGGCCAGAGCGAACCGAAAACGACGGATATCCCGTCTGCGAGAACGATGGGCATTTGAGCCAATTCTTCCGATCGGGAATTTATGAAGACCTGAACCATAGGCACCGCGAATACCAGCGCCGTAGCAGCGCCCAGCAGAGTATGGCCAGACTCTTTCCAAGATCGTTTGATCTGCTCGCCGTTCATCCTGAAAATCGCGTAGCTAACGATGACGGTAACAAGGAAAATAAAGCCCGGCAGATAGAGCGGTTGCGATTTAGTGGAGATGCCGCTTCCGAATATATCCACCCATGCAAGCGTTACGCTCTCGGAGGTGATGAAGGCCTTCACAGAGTCGACTGTACGCGTTAGCACGAGCAGAACGGCAACGATAAGATAGGGTGACCACGCTTTGATCAAATGGCCCCTCCCGATCTTCGCATCTCCATCGTGAGCCTCGATTTGCAATTCACCCTTCCACTCGTCATCCCACTCCGCTTCGTCAGGAAAGCTCCACGCTCGCTTGGGCTGAAACAAGCCCGCCTTCGTAGCAGGCACGACAATACACATGCCGATAAGAGCTCCTAGCAAGCTAGGGAACTCAGGCCCCAAGGCATGAGCTAGGACAATCGATGGAACGGTAAATGAGAGACCCGCAAACAATGCGAATTTCCAAATAGCCAATCCTTCGCGAAACGATCGGGCTCGACCGAAAAACTTGGTCATCAACGATACCATGACCAAGGGGATGAAGGATCCGATAATTCCATGAATCAGGGCAACCGTGGCGCCCGTCATACTCAGATAGGACTCATGGGTCATTCCCATTTCCGACACAAGCGCGGCTACTTCGGGCTGGCCCGATAAACCTGTATTCACACCCACCAAGATCGGAGTGCCCACCGCGCCGAAAGACACAGGGGTACTTTGGATAATCAACGCTACCACCACTGCGGCCATCGCGGGAAAGCCAATCGCTACCAGCAAAGGAGCCGCGATCGCTGCAGGGGCGCCGAATCCCGCCGCCCCTTCGATGAAGGACCCGAAAAGCCACGCGATGATCACCGCCTGAACGCGCCGGTCCGGAGATATATCCACGAAGCCTTGCCGGATCGCGTGTATATCGCCGCACGCTTTAAGCGTATTCAGAAGAAGAATCGCTCCAAACACGATAAACAGCAGATTGCATGCTGTCGCCAACCCATGAATACTCGCAGCCGCTACTTGAGCTCCCGGCGTTTTCCAAACGATAAGCGCGATCGCCACCGTAGCCGCATAAGCGATCGGCATCGCTTTTTTAGCTGGCCACCTCAAGATCACGAGAAGCAGCATTACGATGGCAATAGGCGCGAGCGCGATCAACGCCAGAAGGGTCAAGGGGAGATCAGACATAAGGGATAAGGGGTATTCGAGTTAATGAGGAAACCGGCTTTCGGTATCCATGCAAGCATTCATGACGTCCCCTTGAGGTTTCGCTAATACACCCGCGAAGGGAAAACCGAACTCCAATCAGCCGCCCCCGAGAGAACTCTTGAATTGAGCGTACTGCTCTTCGGTCAACGCCTTCAGTCCTCTTGAAACGCTTGTGGCGATCTGCGACCCCGTTTCGTCGTACAAGTGCAATTCGTACTGCGCGGAATGCAAATCGAATTCGCTGACCGCGCAACGAAGCTTGAAATCGAAAACTTCTCCCTGCCTTAAATCGCCCAAATACTTGGCCCGACCGCTCTGTACGCGTCCGATAACTTCCCGGCTCGCGAAGTCTTTGCGCTGCGAAACGACAACGACGACGCAATAGGCGCCGTTGATATCCGCATTAGGAAGAAATCTGCCTTTTACGAATATCGTATCCGCTAGTTCCGACAGCTCGTAATTTCCCTCGTCATAGCTTCTCCTCATTTCTTCCTGAAATTCCTCGTTCCGAGTCTTTACCTCGGCAATCTGTGAATCCCTGGAAACGCCCGATGCCCGTTCTTCGCGCTGCAAGTCGGAGATCGCGATCTCGCTCTGCGTTTCCGCGAGCTGCATTTCCGCAATCGCGTCCGACGATCGGCGCAAGTTCGCCATCGACGACGTGCCGAAATCCAGTTCCAAGGCTTCCACAAAGCGGTTCGATACCCTCGTCTTCAATTGCGATCTGCAAGGCGCGCTTGCGGAGACTTTTCTAACGCGCGTTCCCTCGTCGATGTAGATCTTGCGCTTATCCATTTTCACCATTGGAAAATAGCTCTTGCCGGAACGCGCCGAAATATCCCCACCGAAAAACAAGAACCCAGCCGCCTCTTCCTGAGACTTCGCATCGTACGTAGCGAACAATATCGCAACGGCCAGCAAGGTTGAATACCGGAGCAGTTTCACACCAGCAAACTAGCGCGCCTATCGAACGCAATGCGAGAAAAACAGTCGCCTAGGTTACTTCATCCCACCATTCCCCGGCCTCGAATGCTTGCCCGCCTCCGACACCGGTTTCATTATCGCTTGCGAGTTCGGGCGAGAGCCTGACACACTGATCCTTCTTCTCCCTTCCCTATGCTTACTCTCCTGTCCTGCCTCGCATTCATGGGCTTCGTGGCGTGGTACTCCTGGCGTAAAACGCGAGGTCACGTTTCATCGGCAAGCGGCTACTTTCTCGCCGGAAACGGCCTCACCGGCCTATTCATCGGCGGCTCGCTCTTGCTGACGAATATTTCGACCGAACAGATAATCGGTCAAAATGGACTTACCTATGCCGGCAATATGACCGCCCTCGCTTGGGAGACCTGGGCCGTACGCGGCATCATTCTGCTCGCCGTTTTATTTCTACCCATGTATCTCGGCGGCGCCTTCGCGACCATGCCGACATTTCTCAAATCCCGTTACGGCGAAGGTACAGGACGGCTTGTCAGCGGACTCCTGATGTTTGGATACGTTTTCATCTGGTCGCCCAGCGTCCTCTACAGCGGATCGCTAGCGCTGATGAAGATTCTGAACGTCACGGAATTGACTGGTCTATCGCAGACTCAGGCGATTTGGGCGGTCACCTGGATAATCGGGATAATTGGAGCAGTCTACGCGATCAGCGGGGGCCTGCGAGCAGTCGCCATATCCGACACGCTCAATGGCATCGGCCTGCTGGCAATCGGCTGCTTGTTGCCCCTATTCGGATTGATGGCTCTCGGGGATAAGCTTGGCGGGGGCATTGGAGCAGCGCTTACCGAAATAACCACGACCCACACCGAAAAGCTCAACGCCATCGGTACTGGCCACGAACTCGACGCGATTCCTATTTCGGCGGTTTTCACCGGACTGATGGTGATGGCTGTCTTCTATTGGAGCACCAATCAGTTCATCATCCAGCGAGCCCTGGGCGCCGCCAGCCTGAAGGAAGGTCAAAAAGGACTCTTGCTGTCAGGTTTCTTCAAGATCCTCGTTCCCTTCATGGCGATGTTTCCAGGCCTCATCGCCTTCCACTTGTTCGGCCCCGATCTCAGTCCGAGCGACTTAGCCTATCCTGCGCTTGTGGAGGCCGCCCTACCCAAGCCATTGCTCGGCCTCTTCATCGCCGTGTTACTAGGAGCCGTCTTCTCTACCTACAATTCGCTAATGAATTCCGCGGCCACGATGTTCGCCATCGATCTCTACAAGCCAATTTTCAACAAAGAGGCGAACGATCGCCAACTCATCCGAGTATCGAAAATCTTCGCCGCCATCATAGCCCTGATTACGCTCTTTCTCGCCCCCAATCTGGAACACGCTTCCGATGGCGTCTTTCTATTCGTCGCCAAGTTCGCGGGCTTTATAGCGATTCCCATCGCCACGCTCGTCGTAATCGGGCTCTTTGGACGCAAGCTCCGAATTCCGCCGATCGCCGCTCAATTCGTAATCCTATCCCACATCGTCACCTACTACGTTCTGGTATGGGGATTGGAACGATTCGGCCTGAGCGTAACCATGCACTGGATGCATGTATTTACCATCCTCTTCATTGCGGAAGCAAGCATCGTCATACTTTGGGCAAAGCTATTCCCCCATAGCGAAGCCTATGAGTACGAACACTCGCCGAAGGTATCCATGATTCCTTGGAGGTATTCCATGTTGGTCAGCGCCATGCTTCTATCGCTAGCCGCCTTGACCTACGTTTTCTTCTCCAAGATTGGATTCGCCTACGCAGACGGAGTCGTCGCTCCCTCCTTTTGGGTGTTCGGAAGCCTTTCCTTTCTCGCTTGCGCGGCTTTCTGCATCTGGGCTCACAAGTGGCTTCAACCCAGATACGAGCGCTACGTCGATAGAAAGCATGGATAGACCTCAGTGAGTCGGGCAGGAGCAAGTCCTTGCAAGCATTAGCGCCTTCCCGCCTTCCAATCCTCGAAGTCCTTAACGGGATCGTAGTCGGGATTCTCGTACAACTTGATCTGGCTTTCGATTCGGCTGTTCGGGTAACGGTCGAAAATCTCCCCTTCTCCCAGAACTCGCGGGTCGCCTTGAGCGATCAAACCGCTTTCCAAGCGCTTCCACATGCGTTCTTTCGTTGAACGATATTCTGGAGAAGACGCCAGGTTGTTCACGCAATGAGGATCGCTCTGCAAATCGTACAGCTCTTCAGCCGGCCGCTTGCCAAACGAAAGCTCGAAATAGCGATATTCAGGATCTCCAGGTTTCAGATTGGTCAGATAGCTCTTAGTGGGCGAACCATCGGTATTTTTAAATCCATACTCGGGATCGCCCACGGGCCAGCGATGCGGCTTGAAGTTACGGACGTAAAGGTAACGATCCTCTCGCAAAGCGCGAACGGGATAGCCGACTGTGAAAACGCCTTCGTCAACTCGACCGACATCATGACGCTCCTTTCCGAGCAAGGTATGATCCCTGGATGGATCGATGCGACCTGATCGATCGCCGGCAAAGGCATAGGCGAAACTAGAGCCCGTCATCTGTTCATGCGGCTTCAAGCCCGCCGCTTCCATGATGGTGGGCGCCACGTCCGGAAAACTCACGAAATCGCTTACAATGCGACCAGGCTTTATCTTCTTGCCCCATCGTACTGCCAGCGGAACGCGAAACGCCTCGTCGTATACCTGCCCCTTAACTCGGGGGAAAGGCATACCATGATCCGAGGTCGCCAAGATAAGCGTATTCTCTAGCAAGCCGCGGTCTTCTAGATGCTTCAACGCGCGCCCGATGTGCGTATCGTACCATTCCACTTCGATCGCATAATCCGCCAAATCGCCACGAATCGTCTCATTGTCCGGATAGAAATCCTGGACCTCGACATCCTCGAGATTGCGCCCGTCCTTCTTCCAGGAATCCTTCTCGTATCCACGATGCGGCTCCTTCGTGCCTAGCCAAAAGCAAAATGGCTGATCGCTCGGCTTCGCGTCCAAGAACATTTCGAAATTACCTGCGTAATCCACATTCTGGATACCCCTGTAGGGCGATTTAAGCGTTTTCTCGTTGTAGGGATTCCCCGCCGGATTTCCAGGTGTCTTGAATTTGTCGCTACCTCGGTGAACGCCTTTATAGACGCCCGGTCCCCAACCTTTACCCGTGAAGCCCATGAAGTAACCCGAGTCCTCCAGCAAGTAGGGGTAAAACACCCACTTGTCAGACAAAAAGGGATTGTGGTTCGTCGCTTCCTCTAATTGCCAGGAATAGCGTCCCGTCACCAGACAAGCCCGAGCCGGGGCGCACTTGGGGTTGCAGTTGTAAGCATTCGTGAATAGAATTCCTTCATTGGCGATTCGATCGAAATGGGGCGTCTCTACATACGAGCTCCCATACACGCTCATGCTGTCGCGAGACGCGTCATCTGCGATAATGAAGAGAATATTAGGCCGGTCGTCCGCTATTGCCGTAGCGAGGCCGGCAAAGAGCGAAATGGCGAAAGCGATAGCGATTTTCATGGGAAATAGTTTGAAGCGTTACGCTTGAATTACGCGCTCGCTCCGATTATTGGAACATTGGGAATGTCCTAAGCTCCCGTATGCATTCGCTCTTCGAGCGATCAGGCCTCTTCCAGCTTCCACTCGCCGGCCAAGTATTCGGTAGGGAATATGGGTTCGCCCTTCGCTCGCTTATCTTCGATTTCCCGGATCACCTGTCGCATGGCATCCAACCTCTGCTGGGCAATACGGTCAATTCCTTTAGGACTCTTCGAAAACGTCTCTTCCCAAAACTCAGGATAGCCGCTGATATCGATTCCAGCGCTGGCCAAAGCGTAAAGAGCAAGCAGGTCGGATTCGATCAGGAATCCCGCCTTGTGCGCGTTTCGTCCCAGGCTTCCGAAAATGCCTGCCGTGTTGACGCCGTAAACCGCTGCCGCCATGTCCAGCATGCCTCCCAAAAACTCGTTTTGCCCCTTCATGCGAGCGTGCTTCATCACGTTTTGCACCAAGGCGAAGGCGCAGAGGTAGTCCAGTTCCTCCTCATCCAAGCCTTCGAGCGTCTTGCTAGAAAAATAGAGAGCTCGGCCTTCAGCTACTACGCCTTCAACGAGGAAAGGCGTGACGACGACACTGTAGAACGCCGATTTTTCGGCCTCGACTGCGACTCCTATCTCGGCGCCGTTGCGTTCGATAAGCAGTTCATTGGGTTCATCCACCCTCCAAATCGTCCGCATTTTTCCAACGACGAAATGAGTAGCCCGTTCCCCTTTTGGGGCCTTCACGCCATTGAGGAACAACAACCGGTCGCCCACCAAAAGTCCCGCGCGATCAGCCGGCGATCCTTCGATCACATAGCGGATGGACACGTAATCTCCCAGGTAGCCCGCCTCGACCGCTTCTTCAAGATCCTCTGGATAAAAACGTTTCGTGGCGAAGATGGCGCCCGAAAATCCTACCGCTTCGTCAGGATTGAAATCCGCCACGCTTTCCCCGAGTCCTCGCAAACTCTCATAGACCGATTCTTCAGCAGACTGAATCCCTTTCAGGTACTCTTTTTTATGGGCGAGCTCTTCCTGCCTTCGACGCTCTCGCTCTTCCTCGGATAGCCGCGTCGTTTGGCAGCCCGCAAGAAGCGCAAGCGCCAAGCATAATCCTATGGCAATCCCTCTCATGGATTCAGTTTCCCTCACGCATTCGTTCCGGCTATAGATCGACCCCCACCCGCCTGCATTAAGGGCCAGGCGCCGATTCGTTGACCGTCATCGTAAAACGATAGCGAACCGTTTTGCCGGCATCCAGGGAGACCACGCAGTCCTTCTCGGAAATTTCATAGGAAGCGTCGATGGTATCGTGATGTCCCACCATGGGCTCGATACACACGAAAGGCATGCCTGGTGGCGTCCACATATTAACGTTAGGAAAGTCGCCTAGATCGAGCGTTATATACGGATCTTCGCCCTTGCGAGCCACTCCGATACGACGCGCTTCCACATTTTCCAAGAACATGCCGCTGCTAGGCACGCGTCCGTCATCGAGAGTTAATCTGTCCTCATTCTTCAAATACGGTTCATACCGGTTCTGATGTAGATTCTCCGCAACCGCCATTCGGTCTACATTCAGCTTTTCGGAAAACACGATCTCGTAGTCCCCGCGTTGATTATCCCCATCCAGCGGCGCGCTGAAGCCGGGGTGACCTCCTGCGGCAAAGTACATCGTTTCGGTTCCAAGATTCTCGATAATGTACTCTTGTTCCAACGTCGCCCCACGGACCGTGTATCGTACCTGAAATCGAAAGGGGAAAGGATATCGACTGAGCGTTTCGGGCATGTTTTCGAACTCCAAAACCACGCTGTCATCGCTTCGCTGGGCAATGGAAAATGCCCCCGACTCCACCAAGCCTAGAAAAGGCATTTCATAGTTTTTGTTCCGATGGGTGAACTTCCATTCGCGAAATGCCACATTGACAGGAAACATGACGATGGCCCGCCGATCCCAATACTCCGGATCGCCCTGCCACAGGTATTCCGTATCCGTCTCCTTGCCACGAATGCTCTGCAATTCAGCTCCCGCGCGGGCGATCGATACCGCCAGGTCGTCGTTTTCGATTCGAACCAATCGCAAATCCGAACAGCCTACGTTCAGCAAAAAGATCGATCCCCAAAGGTATAGCCAAGCTCTCGACATGGTTGGCAGCTTACGAGACATTCTCCGCAAAGCGCAAGCGATAGGTGCCCTTTGCAGAGATCCCTCAGGTTGGAAATTCCCAAGCGCTTCGCGCTTGCCCACAAAGTAAGGAAGCGAGACACTTTAAGACGACCCTATGCTCTCGAGAACTCCCCTAAAAATTCTAGCGTTTTCGCTTCTCGTTGCCCTCTTGGCTGCCGCGTCGGCGCTCGGCGAAACGAAACGCATTCTCTTCATCGCAGGACCTGCCAGCCACGGCTGGAATCAGCATGAGTTTCCCGCGGGCTGCGAAATGCTCGCCCAAAGCCTCAACGAAAGCGGATTGAACCTCGAAGCATCCGTCAGTCTCGGCTGGCCGAAAGACGCTTCTCTCCTCGAGTCCGCCGATGCGATCGTTCTTTATAGCGATGGAAACGACCTACATGTCGCCAAGGGCAAAGCCTCAGAGCTAGAGGCGCTACACGCGAATGGAACTGCCTTCGCCGTTCTCCACTACGCGCTCGAACCGGGCGACCCCGACCTGAATCGGTTTTTAGAACAATCCATCGGCGCCTATTTCCAAGTCGATTGGTCGGTCAATCCTGTCTGGACTCTGGAGAGTCCTGAATTCGGTGATCACTCCATAACGCAAGGGGTTAGTTTCGATTCAATCGAAGACGAATGGTATTACCATCTCAAATTCTCGCCATCGCAAGGCCCTATCTCCCACTTGCTGACAAGCCTTCCACCTGAAAGCTCGCTTGGCGACGACGGTCCGCGAACAGGCAATCCCGCCGTGCGCGATGCATTGAAAAATCGGATACCGCAATCCCTGGCATGGGCTAAGGATGAAGCTGGGGCGCCACGCGGCTTCGGTTTCACAGGTGGCCACTTCCACCACAATTGGAACAACCCATCCATTCGCAAGCTGGTTCTAAACGGCATCGCTTGGACAGCTGGCTTTGAGATTCCGTCCAATGGTATCGAATCGACCATTACGCCTATCGTCAAACACGACTCCATCGAACGGGCCATCGCCATTGGAGATATCGCCGACGTAGAGCGTCACCTTGCAATCGATCCCGAACTCCTCAATAAACCGGGTCGCGGGAGTTATACGCCCCTCCACCAAGCGATACTACGCAAGAAAGGAGCCTTGGCCGATCGACTGCTCGAGATGGGAGCCGATCCGAACGTCGCTACAAAGAGCAAGCAAACCGCCCTTCACATCGCAATCAGTCGCTCCGACGCCGGAGCCGCCATGGCCGTAATCGAAAAGGGATCCAATCTTTCTCTTCGCGATAGCAATGGTTGGACTCCGCTGCATCTCGCAGCGGCGAAGAATAAGATTGATCTCGTTCGCCTTCTGCTGGATAGCGGAGCCGACATTGCCCTATTGAGCGACGCGGGGGGGACCCCTCTTCACGAAGCGTCCGTTAGCGGCAGCGCGGAACTTATTCGATTGCTATTGGATAGGGGCGTCGATCCAAGCGTCATATCCAAAACGGGCAAGACCGCGCTCGATCACGCTATCGAGTTCAAGAACGAAGCCGCAATCGATCTGCTGAAAAGGAAATAGCCGCTCCACCCATCAGAGTCTCGAAAATGACCTCGAGATCCATCCGGTAGATTCCGAGAACGGTTTCGATTCCATCTGCTGCATCCGGAATCCCAAAATCAACCCAATCGATTACTCCTTCAATGAAGACCTCCCTTACTACGTTTGGAGCGCTCGCCATTGCTGCGCTCTCCCTTACCCTGCATGCGCGAAACTACGAGGAGAAGAACGGCATTCTCTCCATAAACGCCGAAGACTTCGCTTCCCAAGCGCTCGATGACGTGCGCCGCTGGTGCGTGATCGGTCCCGAGGACGCCGCTCCCAATGTACAAGACCGTGACCGAAACCATTCCGCGACAACTGCCAGCGGCAAGTACATCGAGATTCTACCGGACACCCGCGCCACTCACGCGGATACTCTGACGAGCGGAATCAATTTCTCCAACGTTCCCGGCAAAATGGGCGTACTCTCGTACAACGTCTACTTCAATACGCCTGGCGAATACATCGTTTGGGTACGCGCCTTCAGCACGGGGGCCGAGGACAATGGCCTGCACGTGGGAATCGATGGAACATGGCCCGAAAGCGGACAGCGGGTACAGCTTTGCAAAGGCAAGCGCCAATGGACTTGGTCCTCGGCTCAACGCGTCCCCGAGAATCATTGCGGTTATCCTAAAACGATTCGTATCCAAGTACCCAGCGCAGGCATTCACACGATTCACTTATCCATGCGCGAAGATGGCTTCGAGCTCGACAAGTTCGTCATGGCATTGGACGAAGACTACGAACCAGAAGGATTCGGCCCTGAACCGACTTACTCCCCACCTGTAAGCTATAGCGAACTCAATCGCAACTCGGCAGGTTCCTTCGCTCCCGAGTTTCTGAGCGCAGTCGAGGATTTCGACATCGCTCCGATCAAAGGCTACCACCCTTTCTACGTAGACAAGGCTCGAGGCGCCTTGGCGATCAATGCGGCCAAGGAAGCCTACCGCGAAGGCTTCGCAGCCGCTCGCCATAAATTCAACGGCAAGTCTGGCATGTACGCGCTTACCCTATCCAGCATGCGAGAAACGGATGGAGAAAGCGAATACAAGGTCAAGGTGAACGGGGTCGAAGTCTTGACGACTCGGAACACGCCTACTCAGGTTGATTATGCCGTCACCGAATCCCATGCGCCCAAGAATGTCGCCCTATCGCAAGGCGATGTGATTCAAGTCGAATCGAATGCGCCAACCAATGGCTTGATTCCAGAAGGCGATGGCACCGCCTTCGCTCGGGGGCGTTGGACTGAAATCATGCTCATCCACGCAGGCCCAATCGTCGAAGAAAGCGCCGACCAGAAAAAGGCCCACTAGGGTCGTATTGATCCGCTTAGAAAAAAAGATCTCCTGAGCGATTCGATCGCTTCAGGGGATCTTTTGCTTTACCCGACCCAATCAATTCCTTCAATGGGCCGAACGTGTCGATTCGCAAGTCCATCCCTTATCAAGACATCGCTGAAGCGGTCCAATCCATAGCCTCTCGAATTGCGAGCCAGCACGCAGGCGAAAATAATCTCGTGCTCGCGGCAATCGCCAATGGCGGCTTAGGTTTTTGCGATATGCTCGCCCAGGCGCTCGTGGAACAAGGTGGCCCATCCGTTAGCCAGGCCGTCATCGATATCTCCTTCCACAGGGACGACATCGGCGTCAACCCTATCGCTAAGGAAGTCGAATCGACGCAACTCAGCCACGATCCCGAAGAGTCTATCATCATTCTGGTGGACGACGTCATTTTCTCGGGTCGATCCATCCGAGCCGCTTTGGCGGAAATCAATGCCATTGGCCGTCCTCGCAAGATCGAACTCGCCGTCCTTATCGATCGCGGCAATCGACGCCTTCCTATTCAACCGGATTACGTTGGCATCGCCGAAACGACTGAGGCTCAGGAAAAAGTAGTCGCTCAGCTGGATCCGGAAAAACCCGAGAAGTCGCATATTGACATTCTCTCCGCATAGCGCTGGATGGGCTCTTCAGGTATGCCTTGGACTCGCAAAGACCTGATATCGATCGAAGCTCTCTCGAAAGACGAGATCCTTACGCTATTCAAAACGGCTGAGGCATTTAAGAAAATCCTCAATCGAAAGACTGCTAAAACGCCCGCTCTGCGCGGCAAAACGGTGGTGAACCTGTTCTTCGAAAACAGCACGCGAACCCGCGTCGCCTTCGAAATGGCAGCGACCAAGCTGAGCGCCGACGTCCTCTCGCTCGACATGAAAACGAGCAGCACCTCAAAGGGCGAAACGCTGCGCGACACGGTCGAGAACATTCGAGCTCTCGCGGCCGACATAATCGTTATCCGCCATTCCGCTCCCGGATCCGCTGCCTACATCGCCAACGTGCTGGACATTCCCGTCCTCAATGCGGGCGACGGAGCGCACGAGCACCCAACTCAAGCCCTCCTTGACTGCTTCACTCTTCAGGAGAAATTCGGATCCCTCGAGGGACTCAAAATAGCTATCCTAGGCGACATCCTTTACAGTCGCGTGGCCCGCTCCAATATCTGGGCAATGACCAAGCTCGGCGCGGAAGTGACGCTCGTCGGTCCTGCCACGCTGGTACCCCGTGAATTCGAGGAACTGGGCGTAACCGTATCGCACGATCTCAAATCGGCTCTCGCCGACAAGGATGCCGTGATGCTATTGCGAATACAGCACGAAAGACAAAACGCTTCCGCGTTCCCTTCCCTCAACGAGTACACTCGCATGTTCGGTCTCAACAAAACCCGTCTTTCCTGGCTTAAAGAGAACGCCGTCATCATGCACCCAGGTCCCATTAATCGGGGCGTTGAAATCGACTCCGAACTCGCCGACTCCAGCCAATCCGTAATTCTTGAACAGGTTACCAATGGGCTCGCCACACGCATGGCTGCTCTGTATCTCTGCTCGGGAGGCAATGCCGATGCCGTCGCCGCTAAATGACGCCAACCCGAAGGACCGAGCCATGAATCGAACTGCCTGGATCAAGAACGGACGCGTCATCGACCCTCGAAACAAGCGGGACGAGCAAGGCGATCTCTTTGTCGTGGATGGCAAGATTGCCGATCGTCCATCCGCCGCCGACCTCGAAAAGGCCGATATAATCGATGCCAACGGCCTCGTTGTAGCGCCTGGACTGGTCGATCTGCACGTTCACTTTCGCGTGCCCGGCCAAACCCACAAGGAAACGATCTTTACGGGCACGAGCGCCGCGGCCGCCGGAGGCTTCACCAGCGTCGTGTGCATGCCCAATACCTCCCCTCCCGCCGACACCGCCGGTACGATTCAGCACATTAAGGACGCGGTAGAACGAGAAGCCGTTATAAACGTGTTCCCAACCGGCTGTATCACCGTGGGCATGGAGGGAGAGCGTTTAGCCCCGACAGGATCGCTTAGCAGCGCGGGCGCTGTCGCCATTTCCGATGGAGGCAAATGCGTACAGAACAACGGACTGATGCGTCGAGCAGTCGAGTACGCCCATATGTTCGGAATTCCTGTCATCGATCATTGCGAGGACTACGATTTAACCCACGGCGGCGTTATGAACGAAGGCATCGTATCCACGAAACTAGGGCTTCGCGGATGCCCCACAGAAGCGGAAGACGTCATCGTTTCGCGCAATGTAATTCTATCCGCTAAGACCGGAGCGCGCATCCATCTGCAGCATGTCAGCTCCAAGAATGCGATCGACATCATCCGTCGAGCCAAGGCTCGTGGAGTCAACGTAACAGCCGAAGCGACTCCTCACCACATCGCATTCACGGATGCGGAAATCGAGAGTTTCAATACGAACTTCAAGATGAATCCGCCCTTGCGCTCTGAGAAGGACCGCATGGCGCTGCTGGAAGGACTGGAAGACGGAACCATCGACTGCATCGCTACCGGTCACGCGCCGCACATGGACTACGAAAAAGACGTCGAGTTCGACTACGCTCCATTCGGCGTTATCGGATTGGAAACCGCGCTTGGAGTCTCGCTTGGCCAACTCTATCACAGCAAACGGCTTTCCTTGTCAGGAGCCCTTTCATTGCTCATCAATCGCCCCGCCGACGTAATCGGGTTGAAAAAAGGCGGGCTCGCTCAAGGCGATGACGCCGATATCGCAATATTGGATCCGGACTTCGAATGGACGCCCAGCGCAGACGGATTCCTAAGCAAGTCGGCGAACTCTCCCTGGATCGGCCGCAGTCTCCGCGGAAAGACTCTGAAGACCTTGGTATCCGGAAAGCTGGTATACTCGGACGGAGCGATTCAGCAGTAAGCGCTTAGCGCCCTCCACGACCTCCACCTCCCCGGAAACCGCCGCCACCCGACCCGCCGCGACCGCCGCCGCCCCGAAATCCACCGGAGAAACCTCCGCGACCGCCCGTATCCGGATTGTCGAGCTGATATTGCATTTCCCGTTGTTCGCGTTCGCGATCGGAAATCTGCTGTTCGGCAAGGGCCGCGAGTTGCTGGTCGTTCAATACCTGGGATGCGTTTTCGAGAATCATGGCATCGTAGATTTCGCGCTCATGATAATAGGTATCCACTACCTCCTGCGTAATTTGATCGCGACCGCCGCGACGCAACTGCTCCAAGTCGTAGGAGAATTCGAAATTACTGTCGACGCTCGCAAACGCCTTCACCAAGCCCTCGCTCTGCCTTACGGTCATCGGGGTCTCCGTAAAGCTCAGCGTTCTCTCGATATCGTCCACGTCGCCCCGGTACTCTAATGTATTGCTGAAGTACTTGAATTGGGCAGCCTTGTCCTCGCCAAGAAGAGCGTAAATATCTTGGGTCAATTGATCGCGCTGATTCTTGTAGTCCTCTCGGACTGCATCGCGATCGCCGTCCTCCACAAGCGAAGCCCGCAATTGCCCTTCCATACGCAGCAAGCCCTGCTCCGCCATAAGCGTTTTCAAGGCATCCAATTCCTCAGGCGGCAATTTCAGGCGCTTGAACAGATCTTCGTAAGCGCGATCGATGCGACCCATATTGCGCTCTATCATATCCAAACGCCTTTCCGGATCATCCAATACCGCCAGCATGCGTAGAATGCCCTCATCGCGCTGCTCGCGTCGTCGCTCTAGAATATCTTCGCGGGTCAAAGGTTCGCCATTCTCATCCACGGGACGGCGGCGACCTTCGATTCTCCGCTCCGCCCCTTCAGCTGTCGACGCGACCTCGACCGTTTCTTCAACCGGATTGGAACGCTTCGACTCGGGAACCAACGCCATGTTGGCCAACTGACGCTTCAAGCTTCTATTTTCCATACTGAGGTAGCCTGAATAGGCGGCGAATCCTATCAATAATACCGAGAGAAGTGCAGTGCTCCAACGCTTCATACCAAATCGAGTAGTTTGTCTGATCGAGTTTGCGACGCCGATCTCGGCGCCAACGAACAACAGTCAAACGAATTTCCGCCCTCGCAGGTTACATCGCGAGCCAGGACATCGCCATCCAGGCTCCTAGATAAACCCTTGCAAATTCGAATTAGGCTGACGATTGTCGCGCTTTTCCTACTATTGCGGCAACTCTATGAGCGAAAACGCATCGCAAAAGACCGGACCGGATCACGTCGGCATCATCATGGATGGCAATGGGCGTTGGGCTCAAGCCCAGGGCCTGTCGCGTATCAAAGGACACCGACAGGGAGTGGAAACCTGCCGTCGCATCATCGACGCCTGCCAGGACTTGGATATCCATTATCTCACGCTCTACGCTTTTTCCGCCGAGAACTGGAAGCGACCCGAACCCGAGGTCAACGCTCTCATGGAGCTGCTCGAGCTCTTTCTCATGAACGAGACGGAAACGCTCGTAGAGAAGAAGGTTCGCCTCCATGCCATCGGACGGCTCGACGAACTGCCCGCCAAGCCACGTCGCGCTCTGAAGCAAGCGATGGACCTCACCAAGGACTTCAAAGAATGGCACCTCACCTTGGCCCTAAACTACAGTTCTCGCAACGAGATCGTAGATGCTGCCAGATCCATCGCTCTTGATGCCGCCAAAGGGAAATTGGATCCCGATGCGATCGAGTGGGAAACCTTCGCATCCAAGCTCTACACTGCTGGGATTCCGGACCCCGATTTGATCGTCCGAACCTCGGGCGAAACCCGATTGAGCAACTTTCTGCTAATGCAGAGCGCTTACGCCGAGTTCTACTTCACGCGAACGAATTGGCCTGACTTCACCAAGGCCCATCTCGAAGAAGCGATTCGCTCCTATCATAATCGCGAGCGGCGATTCGGGAAAACCGGCGAACAATTGGACATCGAAGCGAGCCTCGCTCGCTAATCCTCTAAGAGACCTTTCGAGTGAAGCAGCGGATTTTCAGCACCTTGATCCTATGGATCGTCGTAGTGGTGTGCTTCTTTGTCATCGGTCCCGACGCGGCCGTATGGCTACTCGCCGTTCTCAGCCTCGGTTCCCAGTACGAATTCTACGGTTTGCTGGAGAAAATGGGGCGCCGCCCTTTCAAGAACTTCGGGTCTTTCCTCGGAGTAATCATGATTCTGCTGCCTTACTACGCCAACAAGTGGGCAAACGATCACGTCGAAGGAATACAGTCTGGGATCATAGCCGTAACGATCGTCGCTTGTTGCCTGCGCATCCTCATCGAACGCAAGACCGAAGAGCGGATCGAGTCTCTGAGCTCAACCTTGCTCGGAATTATCTACATTCCCTTTATGCTGAGCTTTCTGGCGCGCATGATCGAGCTGCCAGGGGATCCCAACCAGGGCCTCATGCTTGTCGTCTGGCTCATCGTTACCGCGAAATTCACCGATGTGGGCGCATTGCTTTGCGGCAAGGCTTTCGGCAAGCACCCCATGTCCCCCAATACCAGTCCCAAGAAGACCTGGGAAGGCGCTGTCGGCGGTTGCATCATTTCAGTAGGACTGGGATTCGCCCTGACCTTCTTCGCCTACGATTCATTTCCTAGTTTCTTCACTCCGCTCTGGGGTACCCTGCTCGCCTTGCCGATCGCCATCATTTCCATTATTTCCGATCTGGTGGAAAGCATGCTAAAGCGTATGGCGGCGCAAAAGGACTCCGGATCCTTCATCCCTGGAATCGGCGGGGCCTTTGACCTGACCGACTCGCTGATCCTGAGCGCCCCCACTGGATACCTTCTCTTCGGCCTGCTGATCTGAGCGATTTTATGGGAAGCAAAACGAAAGTCGTCTTGCTGGGAGCGACCGGTTCCATCGGATCGAGCGCCCTAAAAGTGCTCCGCGAACGCTCTGATCGACTGGAGCTCATTGGCATTGCCGCCAATCGCAATATCGACGCCCTCGCGGCTATCGCTGAAGAGTTTTCCGTCGAGAATGTCGCCATCTACAACGAGGGCGCCTGGAAAGAAGCTGGCGACCGGGCCATCATGCCCTCAGGAACCCGATTGCTCTGTGGCGAAGAAGGCTTGTGCGAACTAGCTTCCTTGCCCGATTGCGATGTCGCCCTCGTTGCGGTTGTGGGGACGCGTGGACTCATGCCGGCATTAGCCGCAATCGAGTCTGGGGCCAAGTTGGCAGTGGCGAGCAAGGAAATCCTCGTGCTTGCAGGCAAATTCGTAACGCAAGCCGCCCAAGCGAAAAATACGCCGATTCTGCCTGTAGACAGTGAACACAACGCCCTTTTCCAGTGTTTAGAAGGCATCCCATCCGACCATATTCGACGGCTTCTGCTCACGGCCTCGGGAGGCAGCGTACGCGATTTGCCATTGGAGCGATTCGAAGAAATCACAGTTGAGAAGGCGCTTGCCCACCCCAATTGGGATATGGGGCCGAAAGTGACTCTAGACTCGGCCACCATGGCTAACAAAGGCTTGGAAATGATCGAGGCCAAATGGCTCTTTGGAGTGGAGGCGCGACAAATCGATGTCGTCATCCACACCCAGAGCATCGTGCATTCGATGGTCGAGTGCATCGATCGATCCGTCATCGCCCAACTAAGTCCGCCGGATATGACCTTCGCGATTCAGCACGCCCTACTGTATCCCGATCGGGCTGAAAACGTTACAACAGGTCTCGATTTCGCAGAAGCTTTCAATCTCGATTTCCGCCCCGTGGAATCCGCTCGCTACCCATGTCTGGGCCTCGCTCGCAACGCCATGGAAGTCTGCGGCGTGGCTCCTGGAGTATTCAATGCTGCAAACGAAATTGCGGTCGACGCTTTTGTCGCAGGACGTATTAAATTCGTTGAAATCGCCAAAATCGTAGAGAAAACGCTGGAAACCATTGATAATGTCGAACCAAGTAGCATCGAGGAAGTCTTGGAATACGACACGAAAGCGCGGCGAATCGCCGCCGATCTAATAAGCTGAATTTGAATGCATGAGCGCCGCTTTAACTAGTATATTCGATAGCGTCTGGTCCATTATCGTCGTCATTCTGTTTTTTGGCGGCTCGATATTCATACACGAGCTCGGCCACTTTCTAGCCGCCAAGTGGAGGGGTCTCCACATCGAGCGCTTTTCTATCGGCTTCGGTCCGCGCTTATTCGGCTGGAAGCGCAACGGAGTCGACTATCGGGTTTCGCTCTTTCCGGTGGGAGGTTACGTCGCTCTGCCTCAACTGGCGGACATGAGAGGAATTGAAGGCGATTCTTCCATCGATGTCGCCTCCATGGAGCCGATTTCCTACTCCTCTAAAGTGATCGTCGCTGTAGCGGGCGCAGTCTTCAACGTGCTCTTCGCCTTCGTCTTAGCGACAATCCTATTCTTTACAGGACAGCCAACCGACGAACGGCAAACGTCGACCGAAATTGGATTCGTTTCGGAAACGCTGATCGACGCCGACGGTAACACCGTTCCCTCGCCGAGCAGCCAAGCGGGCCTAAAAGAAGGCGATAAGATCATTTCCATCGACAGACGAAGCGTCGAGGGATGGTCCGACATACACCAGCTTATCGCGATAAGCTCGGGAATCGCCCCGGATGGCCGTCGCAAAATCGAGTTCAACACCGAAAGAAACGGCGAAGCCAGGAACGTTACCGTCTACCCGATTATTTCACAGAACCTAAAAACCCGGCAAGTCGGCTTGCTTCCTGGCTATACCGTCATCCTCGGGGAATTCGCGCCCAACTCGCCCATCCTAGCCTCGGATGCCAAACCGGGCGACATTCTCGTGGAAGTCGACGGTCAACCGGTCCGTAGCATGGAGTTCTTCCTCAACGCTATCGCAGACAAAGCCGGCCAACCAGTACCCATCGGCTTGCTGAGAAATGGCGAACGAATCGACACGATCGTCACCCCGGAAAGCGTGCAAACGAAAAAAAGCGGACGTCGGGACACACTCGTGGGCGTTAATCGATACTCCACGAATCCCGACCTCGAACGCATCGACCCCTTCTCTCAAATCAAGCAAGTCTCGATCACTACTTGGGATACCCTATCCGCTCTCGTAAACCGCAAGTCGGACATTCGAATCAGCCACATGAGCGGACCCGCCGGTATCATTCGCATATTCTACGAGTCGGCGAAATACAACATCCTCTTCGTGCTGTGGCTAACCGTTTTGATCAACATTAACTTGGCCATATTCAACCTGCTGCCAATCCCCGTATTGGACGGCGGTCACATACTCTTCGCCACGATTTCCAAACTGAAACGCGAAGCCATGCCGCCCAATTTGATAGCATCGATTCAAGGTGGATTCATGCTGCTTCTTTTCGGGACGATGATCTACGTGACGTTCTTCGATGTCGACCGCTGGTGGAGCGACTCCTCCCGGTCGAGAGAGTTTCAAGAGCAAAGCATAGCGCCCGTGTTCGGAGCGAACGATGATGCTGCCGAGGCAGGAGAAAATCCTGAATCGAACGCGGACGAATAATGAGCTACTGCTCGTCCCGTTTCTCGACAATCAGACGCTCTAGTCGCGAAGTTTCCGTGGGCGGCATTGCGGTCGGAGGAGACAATCCGATCCGTATTCAGTCCATGACGACGACGAATACTCAAGATGTCGAAGCCACCGTAAAGCAGGCCATCGCCCTCGCTGAAGCGGGATGCGAAATCGTACGCGTCACTGCTCCGAACAAAGCAGCCGCCCGATCGCTCAAAGATATCCGGTCCCAATTCAGTGCCGCCGGTTTCGAAACTCCCCTAGTAGCCGACATTCACTTTCTGCCCTCCGCAGCCATGGAAGCGGTTGAGCACGTCGAGAAAGTGCGCGTAAATCCAGGCAATTACGCGGACAATAAGAAATTCGCCACAAGGGAGTATACAGACGACCAATACAACGAAGAGCTTCAACGGTTGCACGATGACTTTTCCCCGCTGGTTATTCGAGCCAAGGAGCTTGGACGGTCCATGCGTATCGGAACGAATCACGGTTCCCTGTCCGATCGAATAATGAACCGCTACGGCGACACCCCATTGGGGATGGTCGAGTCCGCGCTCGAATTTCTCCGCATTGCCGAGTCGCACAGCTATCGCGACATCATCCTGTCCATGAAGGCGAGCAATCCCAAGGTCATGATCGAGGCCTACCGCATGCTCGTGGAACGCATGAACGGGGAAAACATGCATTACCCGCTTCATTTAGGTGTGACGGAAGCGGGCGATGGCGAGGATGGGCGCATTAAGAGCGCCATCGGTATCGGCAGTCTGTTGATGGATGGTCTCGGCGACACCATTCGCGTTTCGCTCACTGAGGATCCTGTATACGAAATTCCGGTAGCCAAGACGCTGGCCGAACGCGTCATGGCCAATTGGAGCGATTCCCTGACGGCGCCAACGACTCCCGACACCATCGATCCTTACCACTTTCAGCGTCGATCGATCGCTCCTGTCGCCTTGGCTCCCGAGATTCAGTTAGGGGTCGAAGAACCGCCCACAGTCGTCGTCAAGAGCAACGCATCCATAGACAATTCCGATGGCCTTATCCAAGCGCTGAAGGATGCCTCCTCGAAATTGGCAGACACGCCGATTGAAGGATTGCTTCTTGAAATCGAGAACGCCGATCAGCTCAGCGCAGTCGAGCCTTTTTGGCAGCGCGCATCCAATGACATCTCATTTCTCGTCTTGCAACTGCCGGATTCTATCGCCTTGCAGGCGCTTGCCGCCTCTCTGCCGAAATCGAAGATGCCATTGGCATTGGTCCGAGATTTCGATTCCAACGACTTCAACTCCTACAAGCGGTTTCTGAGGATATGCTCCGATTTCGAGATCATCCCTATTGCTGGATTGAATCCCGACGTATCCGACGCGATTTGCTCGGAAAAGACGGATAGCCTGGTCGTCTCTCTTCATTCGAAGCATCAGGAATCTCGCCCGAGACATCGAATTGGAGCTTACAGACAGTTGGCCGAGCAACTGAAGCGCTGGCGCAACGCCGCCCCTATTTGGATTCGAAATACGGATACCGAGCTATCGGAAAAACCTTCTTTTCTAAAGCGTCTGCTCGACGCGAGCATTCTATCCGGCAGCTTGCTCTGCGATGGCCTGGGAGACATGATCAGCATCGAGACCGATCAAGATCTCGTTCGATCGACGCGACTCGCCTACAATACGCTTCAAGGAGCCGGAGCCCGCATTTCCAAAACGGAATTCGTGGCCTGCCCGAGCTGCGGTCGAACGCTCTTCGATCTGCAATCGACCACTCAACGCATACGCGAACAAACGGGCCATTTAAAAGGCGTTAAAATCGCGATTATGGGATGCATCGTCAACGGCCCCGGAGAAATGGCGGATGCGGATTTCGGATACGTTGGCGGAGCGCCCGGAAAGATCAACCTCTACGTCGGCAAGCAATGCGTCCAGTACAACATTCCCCAAGCCGAAGCCGATCAAAAGCTCATAGATTTAATCCGCGAACACGGCAAATGGGTAGATCCCGAACCTGTTGGGGCGTGACGTGAACCAAAACGGTTTCGCCCTCAAAACGAGCAATTCACTTCGATGACTGTCACCCCATGCAAGGCCTACATTGGAGTGGATGGAGGAGGGACAAGCACACGCGCGGCGCTCATCGACGCTAAGGGCTCGATTCTAGGCGAAGGGCGGTCAACGGGCTCCAATCCCCACAATGTCGGGTTTGAGACCGCTGCCTCTCGAATCGACGAAGCGGTTCGGAGCGCCATCGACCAATCGACCGTTCCTATTGGTGAAATCAGGTCGGCCTTTCTTGGAATCGCAGGGATCCGAAACGAGTCGGAGAACTCTCTCCTGCGATCGGAGTTGCATCGCTATTCTTGGATTCCCCATGACCGCTTAACGATCGACCATGATCTTGCCATAGCTTACCACGCTACCCTCGAAGGGGATCCCGGAATCCTCCTCATATGCGGTACAGGGTCCGCAGCCTACGGCAAAGGCGATTCAGGAAAGTTCGCTCGAGCGAGTGGTCGCAGTTGCAATCCAGAAGATCCAGGAAGCGGATACGCGATTGGCAACTCGGCGCTGAGCCAAGGTCTGATATCTGCAAACGAAACCGATAGAGATGGTGTCGCCGAACTGGCTCCTAGGGTAATCGAGCTGGCCGCTGGCGGCAACGAAGCGGCTCGCGTAATACTATCGCAGCAAGCAGACTTGGCAGTAGACCTAGTTCGATCAGTCGATCGTCAAATCAATGGTCACTCGAGCTTGTCGATAGGTCTTTCCGGCAGTCTAGTGACACGCCCTTCCCTTTATCGCGATCTCATCGTCGAGGCCCTCGAGAAAGCCCACCCCGACGCGGAAATACGATTTCCCAAAACCAATCCCGTCCTGGCCGCTGCGCAGCTCGCCAAAAATTCCAATGGTCCCGACAACTCCTCCGATTCAACCACCGACTAATCGCTAGTAGAACACTGCCAGCCAAACGGTCGCTCGATCGGGATCAGTCCAAGCCACACGATGCTTGGTATGCTTGGGAATGTTCAGGTGGTCGCCTTTCTCTAGCAATACCGCCGAACCATCTTCATATTCGATGCGTCCTGAACCTTCCAATACCAAAACCCATTCGTTTTCCGTCTGATCAAACCAGCCCTTTTCGGGAGATTGATGCCCCCTCGATACGATTCGCTCAATTCGAATGGCTTCGCATTTCAGAAGATCCTCGAAGCATTCGTTCTCAAGCTTTTCTGGGATAGCATGGAAAAGGTTGCCCATCGCACGCAGCCTAGTCTTGGGTTCGTCCAAAGCAACTCTCGACAGCGGACCGATTACCCGCGATCCGAATCCATCGTTTGCCTTTTCCTCCGATCGGTTTCAGATCTTCGGGTATGGTCGACCTTCTTAGAGCATACTTCAGGAAGAGCGTTTCGAAAATACATCAACCCTTCCTGCGGGAAATCTTGCTGTTCGGATTGAAACAAGCTTGGGCCTGCGTATTCGGAGGCGCTTTTCTGCTAGCGATCGTCGGCACGAAATTCTGGTATCCCGATATTCCCCTCCATCGCTACGACTTTCTTTTTTGCTATGCAGTGATCATCCAAGTCTTGCTTATAGCGTTCAAGTTGGAGAGCTGGCGCGAACTGGGCGTTATCATGCTCTTTCACGTCCTCGCGACGTTAATGGAATTGTTCAAAACCCACGATTCGATCGGCAGTTGGCGCTATCCCGGAGACGCAGTCATTCAAGTCGGAAACGTGCCGCTCTTCACCGGTTTCATGTACAGCGCCGTCGGCAGCTACCTAGCTCGTATTTGGCGAGGCTTCGAAATGGAATTCGAACGTTTCCCTCCCCTGGGAGTTGCGCTCGCTCTCGCTCTACTGTCCTACGTCAATTTCTTCACCCACCATTTTGTCTTCGACATCAGGTGGATCCTAATCATCTGCATTTTCACCTTCTATGGGCGGACCCGGGTACGTTTCCGCCCGGATCGCCAACACAGAAAGATGCCATTGCTCATGGGTTTCATTCTGGTCGCATTCTTCATTTGGCTCGCCGAAAATTTGGGAACCTATGCCCGAGCTTGGGTATATCCCAGCCAAGAGAATGGGTGGAAACTGATCGGCCTGGATAAATGGACGGCTTGGTTTCTCTTAATCCAGCTGAGCTTCGTATTCATCTACACATTGAGACGAATCGAATCGAGACTCTATCCGACTTCGAAAAACCGACAACGCTAGGCCGCGAACGCGCTCCACTTTCGCTAATCGCGATTTCCGCCTAGAATAGTAAGCAAATAGAGCAGGTAGCTGAGCGAGCTTACGAATGCGGCCACGTAGGTTAAGGCAGCCGCGTTAAGCGTCTTGTTCACTCCGACCATTTCGTCCGAACCAAGAATCCCGAGACTAACGAGCTCTTTCTTGGCTCGAGCGCTCGCATCGTATTCGACCGGTAAAGTGATCAGTTGGAAAACCGTTAGCACGACGTAGCAGAGAACTCCCAACTGAAGCAGCGTGTAGCTAAATGAGCCGCCGATCACGAAAAAGGAACCGATCATCACGATCGGCAAAACGCTTGAGGCGATATTCGTAATCGGCACCAAGGCCATGCGGGCCTTCAAAGCGCCGTAGCCTACCTTGTGCTGCACGGCGTGACCCGCTTCGTGAGCGGCGACGCCCAGAGCTGCCAAGCTGGTTCCATGATAATTCTCCTCACTCAGAGCCAGCTTTTTGCCAATCGGGTCGTAGTGGTCGGTCAAGTGACCGCGCACCTGGACAATCTTCACATCGCTGATTCCAGCATTTCGCATGACCGCGGCAGCCGCCTCCGCGCCCGTGATACGCCCTCGAGAAGGGACTCGCACCCATTTATTGTAGGTCGATGAGACCTTCGATTGCGCCCACATGGCCAAGATTACAGTCGGAATGACGAAGATCAAATAACCCATGATCGATCCGCCACCGCCAAAGTACATTGCTAAGGTGTCCAGTGTCATATTAACGATAAATTTCTTCCTCGCTAAGAGAAAGCAAAGCTTGTTCCAAGTTCCCCCAATCCAATCGAAAGGCCAACAATTTTCGTAACTCTTTCCCCATCTTCAACTTTAGCAACGGATCGCTGTCCTTAGAGATTGCGAAAACAGTCGGGGCTTGCGTCAGATAGTCTCGAACTGGGACACTTCATTCCACTGCCGCCCGCTTCGCCTGTCCTCCAAAACGAAACCCGCCGATACATGAACTTTCCCGAACTACAGGACACCGTTTCTCTGCCCTCCCCTTCGCTCGTCGTCTGCCCCAACCGAATCGAAGCGAATATAGCGCATATGATTCGGATTGCTGGCAGTCCCGATCGCCTCAGACCACACGTGAAAACGCATAAGATGCGCGAAGTGGTCTCACTGCAAAAAGCTCGAGGGATCGCTAAATTCAAATGCGCGACCCTTTCCGAATTGCGAATGCTGATCGATTCGGACGTCGAGGATATTCTCTTCGCAATGCAAGTCACTGGTCCCGACGTCGAATCCCTCATCGACTGCGCCGCTAGCCATCCAGACGCTCGCATCTCTACCTTGGTCGACAATCCCGACTCAATCGCCGCCCTGGAGTCGGCAATAGCCAATCGACCCAACACGCGTCTGGGCGTTTATATCGATATCAATAACGGCATGAACCGTACCGGCATAACTCCAGGAGACCGGGCCTTAGATCTATACCGTTCTCTAGCTCAGTCACGATTGCTGGAACTGCGGGGGCTGCACGTGTACGACGGTCACATCCGAGACGAAGCGATCTCCGATCGAGCAGCCCATTGCCAGGCCGACTTCCAGGAGGTCGAATCGCTGATTAGCAAGATCGAGTCCCAAGACCTCGCAATTCCGAACATGATCATTGGCGGCAGCCCAAGTTTTCCCGCCCACGCCGATCGAAACGCCGACCTTAGCCCAGGAACAACCTTGTTGTGGGACTTCGGATACGGCGAAGCATTCTCGGATCTGCCTTTCGAACACGCGGCCGCTCTATTCACCCGCGTCGTCAGCAAACCAGCTCCAGGTTTGCTTTGCCTCGACCTTGGGCACAAGGCGGTCGCCTCCGAAATGGAACCGCCACGGGTTCGTATCATCGGGATCGAAGACGCTACATTCGTTTCCCACAGCGAGGAGCATCTGGTTATTGCAACGGACAAGGCAGTTAGCATCTCAGTCGGCGACGGATTCTTCGCCATCCCCAAGCACATATGCCCGACAGTAGCCCTGCACAACAAAGCAGCGATTATTCGAAACGGAAAAATAGACGCTTATTGGGCTATCGCCGCTCGAGACAGAATTCTCTAGCGATTACTGAGGCAAAGCCTTTTTCAGAATTCGAAGCCAATTCCCGCTCATAATGCCCTCGATGTCGGACTGCGAATAGCCACGCCCCTCCAGCAACGGAATCAACTGCCGCAATCCGGCAATCGTATCCAAATCCTGGGGAGTCTGTTCATTACCGTAACCGCCATCCAAATCCGACCCGATTCCGCAATGGCGAGCGGATCCCGCCATTTGGCAAATATGGTCGATATGGTCCGCTATAACTTCAAACTTCAAGCCGGACGATTGAGGCGTCGTCTCGCCCCTCGTCCAGTTAGGATAAAGCATCCACGCGTCGAATACCGAACCAATAACGGCATCGCGATCGATCAACATTCTAATTTGCTCGTCGCTCAACTGCCGTTGATCGGGAACAAGCGCTCGGCAATTGCTATGGCTCGCCCAAACGGTTCCATCGAAAAGATCCATTGCCTCCACAAAGCCCTCATCCGTCAGGTGGGTTACATCCATCGCCATCCCCAATCGATCCATCTCCCGGATCAATTCTCTTCCGTTTGGCTCGAGCGGCCCCGACTCGCCCGTTCCCGGCGCGTAACGTCCCGGTCCGTAGTGAGCAGGTCCCAGAGCGCGCAACCCGTATTCGTAGGCTCTCTCCAGATGACCCAAGGTAACGAGGGAGTCAGCTCCTTCCAAGCTTAGGATATAGCCAAGAGGCTCCGAATCGCTATTGCTCGAATAAGCCGACAAATGCTCGTCAAGTTGGCTCCGGCTGGCGACTTGACGCATTTCGCCCGCTTCCTCCATCGCTCGATACCAAGCGAGCTGACCCTGCGTCTGCGCCCAAGCCAACTCAGGACTGCTCCAACCAGGCACGAGTCGATTTTTCGAAACGCAGTGCCCAATCTGGGTAGCCATGCACAAACCGATCCCCGCTCGCCTCATTTCAGGAAGCGTTACGGTTCCCGAACCTCGCCCAGCCGCATCGGTCTTCCCGGCTTCGTATTCGCGGATCTCGCTAATCGAGACCGTCAAATCGCGATTCCACGACAGGGCGTTCAGCGACAAGTCGAGATGGGCATCGACGATCAACATATTCCAAAAGCAAGGCGCTCCACTCGATATCTTCGAAGACTCCTTCTAGGACTCGATCTCGAAAATGCCTTCGATCTCTACAGTAATGTTTCCTGGAAGGGAATTCGCGCCAATAGCGCTCCGAGCCCCAATGCCCGCATCGTCTCCGAATACCTTGGCAAAAAGCTCGCTGCAGCCATTGATCACCGCCGGTTGCTGCTGAAAGTCCGACTCGCAGTTTACCAAACCCAGGATCTTAACGACTCGCTTTACCTTATCCAGAGACCCGAGATGCTCTCGCAGTGTCGCTAGCATCGCCAGTCCCGTTTGCTCGGCAGCTCGATAGCCAGTCTCTTGATCGACCTCCGAGCCCACGCGACCCAACATGAGCGAACCATCGGACTGCAAAGGTCCATGTCCTGACAAATAGGCTAAATCGCCATGAATGACGATCGGCTTGTACACGCCTAAGGGCGCTGGCGCCGGGGGCAATTCGAGATTCAATTCCTCTATAGTCGCTTCTGCATTCATACGACCGACAAACAAGCGCAGTCGGCCGCTCCTAAGCAAATCGATTCTACGCTCGCAACGCAGTCCTTGAATCCTAGCGAGACTGCTAGCTGTCTTTCCTCAAGGCCGTTCGCGACTCCAGGTCTCGGTAAGTCGCCACCTCTTCGGACGTGAGCGGCTTCAGTCCCCGCGAGTTGCTCATGGCAACTTGCGTCCCGTCTTGCGAGAAAAGGTAAAAGTTATAGGTCGCTTCTTCCTTGTTGAATTCGTTCACGGCGCAGCGAACATTCAAATCGACGATATCGCCTTGGGCCAAGTCGCCCAGATAGCGAGCCCGAGCATAGCTAGCGACTCCTAAGTCCTCGCCCGTTTCAAGATCTTCATTCCTGAACGTCACGACTACGATGCAGTAGGCGCCCTCAATATCAGTGTAGGGCATAATCGCTCCCTTCACGAAGACGGTATCGGCGACATCATCCACTTCGAACGCTCCATGATCGAGACCGTCCTGCATGCTCGCCTGAAAATCATCATTGGTCTGCTGGATATCCGCGATACGATCCAAATCTTGCTCGGATAAATCCTCTTCGGACGAAAAACCGCCGAAACCACGAATGCGGGCAATCTCCACTTCGCTCTGAAACTCCGCTACATGCATGTCCGAAACCGCTTGAGCGGCCCGCTGCAAGTTCCCCATCGAAGTCGTGTTGTATCGCATTTCCAAGACCTCCACGAAGTCTTCGGTAAGAATGAGCTCTGGTCGCACCGTGCACGGAGCTCTGCTTGAGATTTTCTTAACCTCCGTCCCCATGTCCACGTAGATGTTCTTCCTGTCTACCGCGACGATCGGGAAATTCGATTTTCCGTTATAGGCCGATGCATCCGTTCCAAAGAAGAGATACCCGCCTGGCTCTTCCCCTTGCTCCAATTGCGCGTTCAGCGTTGCTAAAGGGACGAAGGCGAGAGTCGCGAGAATTCTAAAGGCGATCGTTTTTTTCATAGGAAATTAGGGGTTGCGAGTCGCAGACTCGTAAGACCAAACGATGAAGTGGCGCT
>Ga0066825_10000019_pt1 | contig 72869 bp, 67 predicted proteins | sample ETNtaG_6_FD_65608 | JGI IMG/M metagenome (GOLD analysis project Ga0066825, IMG submission 65608) | Marine microbial and viral communities from oxygen minimum zone, Eastern Pacific Ocean - ETNP201306SV45 | ecosystem: Environmental > Aquatic > Marine > Oceanic | place: Pacific Ocean: Eastern...
GAGCGCGCAGGGCCGCAGACGGGCTGGCAAGTGATCGACGCATCGATGTGCGTGCCGCGATTGGCGAGGCGATCGAAATTGGGAGTCAGGTCCAGGGGATTGCCGTGGACGCCGCAGCTGTCCCAGCGCTGCTGGTCGGTGAAAAAAACGATTACGTTGGGTTGCTTGCTCATTGATGCGTTCGCGGAGGCTCGAAAGAGAAACACAAGATGAAGGTGGAATCGTTCGGCCATTGCAAGCGACGGCTTGCCAGTGAGCGAAGTAATTCGATTGAAATCGTTACATGGTGAATAGCAATAGCTTGCCGACCGTGTATCGCGGAGCTGTATTGTCTTCATGCCAAAGCGTTTGCTGGAAGGAAAAACAGCCCTCGTAACCGGAGGGGGGCGAGGCTTGGGACGGGCGATCGCCCTTGGGTATGCGAGCGAGGGCGCGCGGGTTGTCGTTAGTTCGCGAACGGCCTCGGAAGTCGAGCGAACGGTGGAGGCGGTTAAGGATATTGGCGGCGAAGCGATGGGAATAGCTGCGGATCTATCGAACTACGAAGAGGCGGAGCGCGTCGTGGAGGAGATCGAGGCAAAATATGGCGCCTTGGACATCGTGTTCCTCAATGCGGGCGGGGCTATCGATTCGGCCCGATTGCCCATTGAATCGGTCGATGTGGAGGCCTGGCGGCGTACGATCGATGCGAATTTGTATACGGCTCTAAACGTCGGGAAAGCATCGATACCTCTGCTCAAGCGAAGCGACAATGCCAAGATTTTGACGATGGGATCGGGGATGGGGAGAAAGCCTGACCTTAGGACTTCGGCTTATAGCGCTGCGAAAGCGGCTCTGTGGATGCTGACGCAGGCGCTAGCGATCGAACTGGCTGAATACGGAATTACGGTAAACGAGATGATTCCAGGGCCGGTTAAAGCGAATGTTCCTGAAGGAGAGAGATTCGAGTCCTACATTATTGCCGAAGGCGGTTGGCAAAACGAATGGATGAAGGAAGCGAAGGATGTCGTTCCAATGGCAGTGTTCCTAGCGTCGCAGGGTCCAAATGGACCTTCGGGGCAAAGCTTCGCGTTGAATCGAAGATTGCTGTAGTTGGTTAATAATTTTAGGGTTAGGCGCCTCTAACGCGGCGCAGCGGGACGCTGCTGCCCTACCTTCAATTTTAAAATTCCTTGCGGGTGAAGCCGCGCCACCAGGCTTTGAGAAAGCCGCCGATGACGCGTTTGACGTCCTCAAGGATAATGTATGCGCAAGGGACGAGGAGGAGCGTTATGAATGTTGCGAGGAGTACTCCGAAGGCGAGTGAGGTGGCCATCGGGATCAGGAACTGAGCTTGCAGGCTCTTTTCCATGAGTATTGGAATTAGCCCTACGAAGGTAGTTGCGGACGTGAGGATGATTGCCCGAAACCGTTGGCTGCCGCCTACGTGTACCGCTTCGAAGGTGGACATGCCCTCCTTGCGTAAACGGTTTATGCGTTCGACCAATACGAGCGAGTCATTAACGACAACGCCCGACATGGCGATAATGCCGAGCAGGGATAGAAGGCTCAGGTCCTGCGGCGTGCCCAGGTTTTGGAAGTTAACGAGATGGCCGAAAATGGCTCCCCCTATTCCAAAGGGTATCACGGAAATGACGATAAGCGGCTGTAGGTAGCTCTTAAAGGGAATGGCCAGCAGCGCATAGATCATGACCATGACGAGCAGACCTCCCATCATCATTGCAGGAATCGATTCCTCCATGTCTTTGGCTTCGCCGCCTTTGACGGAGCTGACGCTTGGATACTTTTCCAAAACGCGAGCGAGAATGGAATCGGGATCGCCGGGAGATTTTCCGTATAAAGCGGCGTTGATACGATCGGTATTGGCGACCTCCTTGTCGGCATCCGCTTGCACGTTGATGATACGCTGCCGATCGAGGCGAGCTATCGACGGATAACCAGTGCCGAAGCTGACATCGGCGACTTCTCCGATCGGTATGCGCGAGCCGTTGGGGGCGACGATACGCATCGTTTCCAGGTTGCCGAGAGAGTTGCGCTCTTCTTTGGGATAGCGAACCATAACCCGTAGATCTTCCTTGTCGCGCTGGACGCGTTGAGCCTCCGCGCCGTAGAACGCTGCTCGGATTTGACGTCCGAGATCGCTCGCGCTGAGACCTAAGGTACGGGCGCTGTCTTTAAGTGATACCTTCAGTTCTCGCTTTCCTTCGGCGTAGGTATCGCGGATGTCGATCAAGCCCTCGAATTGCTTGAGCTCCTCTTGTATCTCGAGCGACGCTGCTTTCAGCTCGTCGAAATTGCGCCCGGTTAGGCGAACATCGACTGGCAATCCCACTGGGCCCGATGCACTGGAAAGGAAGGTCAGTTTTCGAGCTCCAGGAATTTCCCCGACTTCGTCACGCCATCGGTTGGCGATCTCGTCCGCGTTGGAATCCCGCAACTCGCCCTTAGACAGTTCGAGGATGATTGCTGCCATATTGCTGCCCGAACTAACGGATGCAGGGCCCGGTCCCCCAGCGAGTACGCTGTAGCCGATGAAGACAGCCTTGTGTTTGACGGGATCGATTCGTCCCTGGCTCGTCTCTTCCTTGGAAATGCCGTCGATGGCTCGATCAATGCGTTCGATCGCTTTCTGCGTTTCCGAGATGGGCGTGCCTTCAGCCATCTTGAGCTCCAGGAAAATAAAGTCGGAGGGCACGTTGGGGAAGAAGACGAAGCGTATGAATCCCATGGCTACGAGAGCGAATGAGAACAAGAGCGCGGCTATGAATAAGGAGAGAGTGAGCCAGCGGAAGGAGAGCGCCTTGTCGAGTGTAGGCATGTATACCTTTTTGACGAATCCTTCCAGTCCATCGGAAAAGCGTCGTTGCAAGCGCGAGAGCGGGTTCAGTTTCTCGCGTCCTTCTTTGTCGCCTACGTGACACAAAGACAAGTGGTAGGGGAGGACTAGCTTGCTTTGCACAAGCGAGAAGAGAAGCGTGGGAATGACCACAATGGGCACGTCGTACATGAACTTGCCGATCATTCCGGGAAGGAAGAAGACGGGGACGAAGGCGACTGCGGTCGTTATGACCGCGAAAGTAACTGGCATGGATACGAGCTGAGCGCCTCGCGCGGCGCTCTCAACTCCGGGACCGCCGGTTTGAAATTCCGTGAAGACGCTTTCCCCAACCACGATGGCGTCGTCGACCACGATTCCTAGGACGAGAATGAAGGCGAAGAGGGAAAGCAAATTGATCGTGATCCCAATTGCCGGCGAAATGGCGATGGTCGCCAGGAAGCTGACCGGGATGCCGATCGCGACGAAGAATGCCAAGGAGGGTCGCAGGAAGATCGCGAGGGTGATCAGAACCAGGACGAATCCCGCCGCGCCATTCTGCAAAAGCATATCGATGCGGCCCTGGAGGTAGAATGACGAGTCGCTCCAGGCTTCCAATTTAACGCCGTTAGGAATCCAAGACCCTTGGGCGTCTTCGACGTAGTCGTACACCTTATCCGAGATCTCGAGCGGGTTTTCGCTGCCGACTTCTTTCACGAGCACGATCGCAGAGGACTTGCCATTGAATCGCGTGAAAATGTCGTCGTCGGCAAAGCCGTCCTTTACGATGGCGATGTCTCCGAGCATCAAGCGACCTCCATCCGGAGTGGCCAGCAGGACGATGCTCTCGAAGTCGGATCCTGTGTAGGCTTGCTCTTTGGTTCGCAGCGATATTTCGCCTCCCTCGGCTTTGATTAATCCGCCAGGCAAATCGATGGAGCTGCCGCGAACCGCTTGCACGACTTGATCGAAGGTAAGGCCATAGTTGCGTAGCGTCGTTTCGGATACTTCAATCGAAATTTCGTAGGCTCGGACCCCTTGCACTTCCGCTTGGCTGATGCCGTCCAGCTCGACCAATTCGTCTCTTACGCGTTCGGCGATTTTCTTGATTTCCCGTTCGTTGGCATCGCCGTAAACGGATATTCGAATGACTTCCTTGGGAATGAGCGGTTCATCGATGATCGGACGTTCGGTATTGGCGGGAAAGGTAGTAATCGCATCGACGCGGGTTTGAATGGCGTCCTTTACCTTGGATATGTCGTAACCTTTATCGACCGTGACCGTGACTGAGCCATAGCCTTCTTGGGCGACGGAGCTCATTTCCTTGATGCCGTCGACCGACTGTATGGCTTCTTCGATACGGATAACGACGGATTCCTCGACTTCCTCGGGCGAAGCTCCGAGATAGGGAACTCTAACGGTAACGAGATCGAGCGAGAACTGGGGGAATAGCTCTCGCTTGACGGTGATATAGGAAGCGATGCCGCCGACCACGAGGATCAGCATGACGAGATTGGCGGCGACGCCGTTGCGAGTGAACCAAGCGATCATCTGTCAGGTCCTCAATTGCCGAGCGTTTCCAGGGTCATCGTCCCTAAAGGGCTTGTGGATTCCAGTTCCACTTGCATGCCCATGACGGCGTATTCCAGGGGCGTTAAGCAGACGCGATCGCCCTGATTCAGACCCGAAGCGATGATGGCCCATTCCGTATCCGCTTTGTAGACTTCGACATCTCGTATTTCGATGCGATTCTCCGCGTCGACGGTTAGCACCGTATTGTCGACTTGAAGCGCCTTGCGGGGAATGCGTATGGCATTCTCGATACGCTTTCCCTCGATTCGAGCCTGGGCGAAAAGCCCCACCTTCAGGGGAGGTCGATCCGATCCCGGCGCCTTCTCGTACGGGTTTTCTATTTGGGCGACGGCGTAGGCGAGTCGCGTGTTCGCGTCGATGGCGCCTTCCGTTCTATCGACAATGCCTTCCCATTGGTAGGTTTCGCCGCCGTAGTCGACGGACAGCGTAACCCGAGGCTTGTCTGAGTCGGCTGTCAGGTTCGAGTAACTCTCCGGGAGTTCCAGGTATTGTATATCGTTGAGTCCAATAGGCAGACGAACTTCCGCGATGTCCGTGGCGTAAATACGGGCGAGTTGCGACTGCTGCGTTCCTACCATCTGACCGACATCGACGAGTTTCGCTCGAACGCGCCCATCGTAGGGGGCTCGCACGACGGTTCGTTCTAGATTGCGTTCGGCGACCGTGACTGTGGCTCTGGCAGAGTCTAGGAGCGCTTTGGCGCGAGCCAATTGAGGTTTGCGAAGGGTTAGGTCCGACGCTTCGCCGCGGCCCATGGCTTCCCAGTCTTCTTTGGCTTGATCCGCTAGAGCCTTCTCCTGTTGATAGGCAAGGTCGGCTTCGGCCAAGCGACTCTTGGCGTTTTCGAGATTGGCGATGTAGTCGACGGGATCGATTTCGAGCAAGGGGTCTCCTTTGCGGAAGTAACCTCCTGAAAAGAAGGCCTCCGAAATGGACTGGATACGCCCCGACACTTCGGCGACTAGAAGGGTCTCCGTGCGAGCCTCTACGGTGCCTTGGCTCTCGGCATGGAGAGCGATGGACTCGACGTTCGCTTCGAAGATTTCCACGGTGGGAAGAATCTGCTTAGGCGCCTTCCTTTCAGGTTTTGGCCGGAAAACGAGGGCCATGACAAGAAGGACGATGGCGCCCATCACGATGATGAAGGGAGCGACGTATTTGAGAAGCCAAATGAGGTTCGAAGGTTTCGATTCGTTCATGTTAGCAGGTGTTGAAAGTCGAATGCTTTACTCGAAATCGCCCCCGAGGGCCAAGTGAAGCTGGATGCGATTCTGTAGTTGCAGGTTTTGGACGGATATCAGTTGGCTGGCGCTGTCGTCCGCTCTGCGCTGAGCATCGAGCAGGGCAGTGATATCGATCAAGCCGCGCTCGTACTGATTCCAAGCGAGGGCTTCCGCTTTGCTGTTCTCGTCAGCAGCAATGGCGGTGTCCCGATAGAGCGCTTCGAGATCCGAGTTGGAGGAAAGGGCGTTTTCGACTTCCTGGAATGCTTCCAGGGCCGTTTGCCGGTAGCGGGCCAGCTGAGTCTCCATCTGGGCGTCTGCTCGTTCGCGTTCCGCCTTGAGGCGACCTGCGTTGAAAAGGGGAGCGGCTACTTCGCCTGCGAGCGTCCAGACGGAGAGATCCGTCTCCAGCAATTGGGAGAACTCATCGCTGGTCGTTCCGGTATTGCCTGTCAAACGAATTTGAGGCAACCAGTTGCGGGCTGCGGATTCGCTCTCGGCGATCGCGGCAGCCAGGCGTCGCTCGGCGGCTAGCAAATCGGGGCGTCGAGCAACGAGAATGGAAGATAGGCCAGCGGGAATCGAATGGCTCAACCGTGGCAAATCGGAAGCGCTCTCCTGACTAGCGGATGGGTATCGTCCCAAGAGCACTTCCAAGGCTCGCTTCGAATCGGCGAGTTCGGTTTTTCGACGCGTGACAAGGGCTTGGCTCGAAGCCTTCTGAGCCCGGGTCAGCCTGAGTTCCAAGTTGGTGGTCAGGCCGCGTTCGTATCGACTTTCCAATGACGAGAGCTTGCTTTGCAAGGCTTCCGCCGAATCGCGAGCGAGGGTCAGTTGCCTATCGGCTTCCAGGAGATTGAACCAAGCGCGGGCGACTTGTCCGGAGAGCGAGAGCTTTAGCGCCTCGACATCGGCGGCGGCCGCTTCCGCATTCGCCAATCCGGCAGCGTGACCCTTGCTTAGCCGGTTCCACAAGTCCACTTCCCATTGAGCGCCGAGGGTTAAAGAATGAGTATCGGTTTCGATTTTCTGGAATCCGAGAAAGGCGAATCGCGATTGCTGTTTGGATGAACTGAGGCCCAATGAAAGGCTCGGAAACTTCAACGAACCGGAAATGCGGGCAGCAGCATCGGCGGCCCGGGCCTGGGCTTCCGCAGCGTCGAGTCCCAGGTTGGCATCCAGCGCTTCTTCGATCAGCTCATTCAAGGTCTCGTCGCCGAATTTTCGAGTCCAGGCGATGGATGAACTGAAATCATCGTTTGACGGCTCGGGGACGATGGTTTCGGAATCCCGCCCGGTCTCCACGGGTTGGGTTTCAACGCGCGTCGTCGCGCAGCCGAAGAGAAAGATCATCGACGAAACGGCAACGAGTATGGAGGCGCGATTCGGCTTCATTTCGTATTTGGGTTAGGTCTATTGGCGATAGCGGCCAATCCGCCGCTAACGAATGAAATTAGGTAATCAACGAGGCTTTCCACGTCATTTACATCGACGCTTCCTTGGGAAACGAGTTCCAGGCGAGTGTGCTGCATCATCGATCCGAATATGGCGCAGGAAAGGAAGTGCATGCCGTAGGCGATCTTGGGAAATTCAGGATTGTCTAGAGAATCGGAAATGGCCTGAGAGAAAGCGCCGAGCACTTCTTTGAGAGCTTCTCTGTGCAGGTCCTTCATGAAATCGCGTTCCTCGCTGAAGCATTTTCCAATCGAACGCATGTAGCTGAAATCCGAGGATTTCTGCTCGATGTGATAAGCGAAGAGAGGACGTACGATGATTTCGACGATCTGCTGCAAAGGCAGCGGCTTTCCCGCATTTGCTTCCAGCGCCGCTTCCAGCATATCGAGGCGGAGTCGGTTTATGGGGCGTACGCGGTAGAGAACGGTCTCCTTGAAGAGCGCTTCCTTGCCGCCAAAGTGATAGTTGACCGCTGCGATATTCACTCCCGCCCGCTGGGTGATCTCGCGTATGGAAGCTCCCTCGTAGCCGGTTTTGGCGAATTCGCATTCGGCCGCCTCTATGATTTTCGTCTGAGTTTCGTTCACAGAATTAAAACGTTTGTTTGAATGAAACGTTCGTTTGCATTCTGCAAGCGAAATCGATTCGAATTTAGCATCTAGCGGAGACGATCGTTTCGCTCGTCTCGTTTGGACTGAGTTAGGCGGACGACAGAGCCAGTCGTTCCTGCCTTTCCGGCGCGACATGGGTACGAGGCTTCGAATGTCGTTGAATTGAGATTACGCCAATGGGAAGTCGGGCGTTTTTCCCATTTCGCGGTTTTTGAATTCCCGCGAATGAGTTCTTCGTATAAGAAGTTAAATACAGGACGGCTCGCGCTTCGTTCAATCGTTAACCCGCAGCCGTCTTATCCCATGAAAGCATCAGACCTTCTTATGAAGGCCCTCGAAAACGAGGGTGTTGAATATATTTTTGGAATCCCGGGCGAAGAGAATTTGGATTTTCTGAATTCCCTCAAGGATTCCTCGCAGATTAGACTAGTCCTTACACGTCACGAGCAAGCGGCTGGATTTATCGCCGCAACATATGGCCGCTTGACTGGCAAAATGGGGGTCTGTCTTTCGACGCTGGGACCGGGAGCTACTAATTTCGTAACGGCTGCTGCATACGCTCAATTGGGAGCGATGCCCATGCTGATGATCAGTGGGCAAAAGCCGATCAAGACAAGCAAGCAAGGACAGTTCCAAGTGCTGGATGTGGTCAATTTGATGAAGCCGCTTACGAAAATGTCGCGACAGATCGTGAACGGAAACAATATTCCCAGCTTGGTCCGGGAGGCGTTTCGCTTGGGCCGGGAGGAGCGGCCCGGAGCGGTTTATTTGGAGCTGCCGGAAGATATCGCTCGAGAGGAGGCTGAGGCTGACCTTTTCGCGCCGAGCGAGACGCGTATTCCAACTGCGGATAGCTCGATCATCGAAAATGCCGCTCGTAGTATTGAAGCAGCGAAGCGACCGCTGTTGTTGATTGGAGCAGGCGCCAATCGAAAGCGGACTCAGGTCGCCCTGGAATCGTTTATCGAATCTACAGGTATCTATTTCTTTGGTACGCAAATGGGTATGGGGGTCGTCGACGAGCGGCACGAACGATTCCTAGGCACTGCGGCGCTTTCGGATAAGGACTACGTGCACTGCGCGATCGAACGCTCGGATCAGATTGTGAATGTGGGACACGACGTGGTGGAGAAGCCACCGTTTTTCATGGAACAAGGGGGCAAGGAGGTCATCCACGTCAACTTCATCTCCGCTCAAGTGGATAACGTCTATTTTCCGCAGCTCGAAGTGGTGGGAGACATCGCGAGTTCTATCGAACGACTCGCCCAGTCGGTCAAAGCGAGCGATTCTTGGGATTTCGATTATTTCGGACGAGTGAAGGAAGATGTGGAGCGGTACTTGACCAACAAGGATGACGATCCTCGTTTTCCAGTCGTGCCGCAACGCTTCGTGGCGGATACGCGAAGGGCAATGCCTTCCGATGGAATTTTGTGCCTGGACAACGGGATCTATAAAGTGTGGTACGCACGCAACTACAAGGCCTATGAGCCGAATACTTTGCTCTTGGACAATGCCTTGGCGACAATGGGCGCGGGATTGCCTTCGGCGATGGGGGCGAAGATCGTCCACCCCGATCGAAAAGTGATGGCGGTGTGTGGGGACGGGGGATTCATGATGAACTCCCAGGAGATCGAAACGGCCGTTCGCCTTGGCTTGGATTTGGTGGTATTGGTACTGCGGGACGATGCCTATGGCATGATTAAATGGAAGCAGACCGGCATGGGCTTCGACAATTTCGGTTTGGACTACGGAAATCCGGATTTCGTCGCCTATGCGGAATCCTATGGAGCCAAAGGGGTCCGCGTGGAAAGCAGCGAAAGTCTGCTGCCTATCCTAACAGAAGCCCTCGATTCGAAAGGCGTTACCTTGATCGAGCTGCCGGTGGATTACAGCGAAAACGAGAAGACGCTCATAGAGGAATTGGAACAGAAAACCTGTTTGCTCTGATTCGCGAGCGATGTAGCTTCGAATCCGCTCGTTATGAAACTCGAAATCCACTCCCCATTCGATCGCAGTCTTGTTGGAGCGATCGACTATACGCCCAATGATCGCGTCGATGCGATGCTCGATGCCGCCGGGAACGCGGCGCGGAATCCTCTATCGAAAAGCAAGCGAATCGAGATTCTGGAGCGCGTTATCGAGCTCGCGCAACCGCGCGTCGAAGAACTCGCTTTAACGATCGCTCGCGAAGGAGGAAAGCCGTTGGTCGACGCTCGGGTAGAAGTGAATCGCGGGATTCAAGGGATTCATTGCGCGATTGAGACTTTGAATACGATGGCCGGTAAGGAGATTCCCATGGGATTGAATGCCGCGTCGGAAAATCGCTTGGCCTTCACGACCTTGGAACCGATCGGGGTCGTGGCCGCGATCAGCGCTTTCAATCACCCCTTTAATCTGATCGTTCACCAAGCGATTCCAGCAATCGCTACAGGGTGTCCTGTGATCATCAAACCTGCTCTTACGACCCCGCTCTCCTGTTTGGCTTTGGCCGATTTATTGCGTCAAGCCGGTTTGGATGAACCGTATTGCCAGGTGGCGATTCTGGATAACGAAGGTTCGGAAGCCTTGGCGACGGATCCCCGAGTGAATTTCTTCTCGTTTATCGGTTCGTCTCGCGTGGGTTGGTATTTGCGTTCGAAACTGGCTCCGGGAACGCGCTGCGCTTTGGAGCACGGCGGGGCGGCTCCGGTGATCGTGAGCGACGATGTCGATGTCGCTTCGATTGTTCCTCCTTTGGTAAAGGGAGGCTATTATCATGCGGGGCAAGTCTGCGTATCCGTTCAACGCGTTTTCGTGAATGAGGCGATAAAGGAGTCCTTCGCCAATGAGCTGAAAAGCGCGGTCCAGTCATTGAAAGTCGGCGACCCTTCCTTAGCCGAAACGGATGTGGGGCCCTTGATTCTCCCGCGGGAGAACGATCGAGTAGCCTCGTGGGTGTCCGAATCGATTGACCAAGGAGCCCATCTCCTATGCGGCGGCGACAAACGCTCGGAAACCTGCTACGAACCGACCATTCTAGTTGACCCCTCTCTCGACTCGAAAGTATCTGCAAGCGAGATCTTCGGTCCGGTCGTCTGCGTTTACGGCTACCAGGATGTCGACGAAGCGATCGAACAGGCGAATGCTCTGCCGGTTTCCTTTCAGGCCTCGGTATTCGCTAAAGACATCGATAAGGCTCTCTATGCGACCCGTCGTCTGTCGGCTGCAGCGGTGATGATCAACGACCACACGGCCTTTCGAGTGGATTGGATGCCTTTCGCAGGGCATCGACAATCGGGCTTAGGAATAGGGGGAATACCGTATACGATGGAAGATATGGTAAAGGAAAAGTTAATTACCCTGAAGTCGGATGCGCTCTAGGGTCTCTTGGTCGAATATAAGTAAGATTACGGATATTCGACTTATTGTAGATGAAGTGCTTAATTATAGGAGATGCCCGCTTGATGGGGGCCATGGTGGCCGAAGAGCTCTTGGCCTATAATTGCGATGTTGCTCTTATCGACGAGCATCCCTTGCCGGAGCGATTGGAGCGGGAGGTGCTGTTGATTAGGGGCCACGCGGATCGGCTGGCCTCGAATAAAGCGGATATAGAGGCTTTCAAGCCGGATGCAGTGGTACACCTCGAGACGAAAAACGAGCTGCATGCTCATTCGTTAATTGAAACGATGGAAGGCATTGACTCGCATCTATTGTTCGCGAGCAGCGTGAATGTGTATCAAGCGAATGCCAGGGTCTATCGTACTGAAAAAGTAGACTTGCAGGATTGGAGAAGAGGCGTCCTTGCGCAGCGAGCCCCTGATAGCCAAAGATCCGTTAAGCGATCGACTGCGCGTCGAAGTGGCAATTTCGAAGAGCGGACGTCCGCACACCATTCTGAGACTTCCCCCCATGTATGGCCCTGGCGATCCTTTGCGTCGCTTGTATCCGCTTATTTCTCGAATGATCGACGAGCGCCCATTTATCGTCGTTCCCGAAGGGCAAGCGAATTGGCGTTGGACGCACGGCTATACGGTTGATATGGCCCATGGAATCGCCTTGGCCGCGATGAGTGGGGATCGCCAGAATCGAGTATTCAATCTAGGAGAAAAGAAAACTCCTACCATAGTCGAACGTATTAGCCATTTGGCTACCGTATTCGAGTGGGAGGGCAAATTGACGGTCCTTCCAGATAAAGCCTTGCCGGAATACATGGTTTCCGGTGGCGACTTCGAACAGGATTTGGAGTTCGACACTTCCAAAATACGATCGGAGCTGAGTTTTAAGGAAAAGGGCGATTACTACGATAGCCTGTATGATACGGTCGACTGGTATCGCTCGAATCCGCCAGCGGACTATAAGCGCGCTTTCGACTACAGCGGCGAAGATAAACTAGCCGACCTTGTTAAGGCGGGAGAGCGGCTGAACTAGTTCGATTGGATCGGAAAACTAAAAAGAGGACCAATAGTTTGGTCCTCTTTCGAAATGCTTGATTCCAGAATCCGCTTTCTAGAAGAAGAAGAGTATCGCGAGCATCACTACCGAAAGGAAGGCTGTGATTCCGATCGGGAACACGCCGTTCTCGACGTGCGTGCGCAGGTTCCGCTTGAGCTCTGCTTGCTGCGTCGCGCTGACCCCTGAAATTTCCCAGATCGGCGTTAGCAATAGAATCATAAGGCGAGCGGGGCCTTCCTTGGCCATCTTGCAGATGTTATTCGTCGCTCCTGCGATGAGAGTCTTGTGCGCTATTACGTTGAGGCCATTTAGAGTCTTGTCGAAGAAAACGTATCCCAGGCGGAAAGGTCTGCGATAGAGCCAATCGGCATCGAGATTGATGGCTCTAATCTCCGCGGGATAGATGCCGGACATGAGCATCAGCGTGAAAGCCAGGGCTGAGAATACAAGCAGCATAAACTGCCCGTTCACGTGGGCGAAGGTGTAAGGCACATAGGTGACCTCGCCAAAAGGCAACATCGGATAGATTGTCTGGTGCGGGAATATGCCGATGAAGATGCAGAGGAAGGCCGCTATTCCCATGGCGATACGCATGTTCATGGGCGCTTCCTTCACTCGTATCCCTGAATCATGCGAGAAAAAGGCGAAGAAAGGTATCTTGATGCCTGCATGGTGGAAAACGCCTGCGGATGCGAACAAGAGAGCGAGCCAGATAAGGGTGTAGTGCTCTTCTGCGGCCGAGGTCATGACCATCGATTTGCTGACAAAGCCGCTGAACAGCGGAAAGGCCGAAATCGATGCGGCGCCGATCATACAGCAAATGCCAGTGAAGGGCATCGAGCGGAACAGTCCGCCCAGTTCAGTCGCCTTGATCTTGCCGGTCCGGTACATAACGGCGCCCATCGACATGAATAGCAGCGCCTTGTAGAGGATGTGGCAGTAGACGTGGGCCGCGGCGCCATTCATCGACATATCGGTGCCAACGCCGATTCCCACAACCATGAAGCCCACTTGGTTGATCAGACTGTAGGCGAGTACTTTGCGGAGATCGTTTTCAAGAACGGCGTAGAAGATAGGGAAGGTCGCCATCGCCATGCCGATCCAGAGCAATGCGGGTTCGCCGCCGTATCCACGCATGAGAGCGTAGACAGCTCCCTTGGTTGTGAAGGTAGCCATGAACACTACGCCGCCGATCGTCGCTTCGGGATAGGCGTCGGGAAGCCACGCATGAAGAATGGGCCAGGCGCAGTTCAGGCCGAATCCGATGAAAATCAGGTAGGAAGCTGGATCGCTCAGTCCGATGTGAGTGAAGTCGGTAGAACCGGTCGCTCTGATATGCAGAACGATGCCAGCGAAGAGGATCAATCCACCCACGACGTGAACCAAGGCATAGCGGAAGGCCGCTCCCATCGCATCCTTGGTGCGTCGAGCGAGGATGAGCAGGAAGGCGCCCATGGTGAGCGTTTCCCAGAAAATGAAGAGCGTAATGAGATCGCCGGCGAGCACCATGCCAATGGCGCAGCCTGCGTAGAGGAAGCCTGCGAAGTACTCCAGGTTGTTGTTGCACTTCAGATTATAGATCGTCGCGATGAAAGTGACGACAATGAAGATATTGACGAATATAAGGCTCAGTTTATCGGCTCGACCGAACACGAGCTCGAAGTCGAGAACGTTCAGGGTCCAGTAGACCCCGACTTCCATCTGAAGATAACTGTAGAATGCGACCAGCGGAAGGGTCAGCATGTATCCCAGTTTCACCTTTCCCTTGAGGAAGGGAATGAGGAGGGCTCCCAGAAGCAGGATTAGATGCGGAGGCAAATTACTCATAGTAATCTTCGTCTCGTTTGATCAAAGGGCGAAGGATGTATTTTGAAATCAGGACCAGCAGAACGCAGGCGACGAATCCGTAAACCGCGTAGAAACCAGGCCAGTTTTCCCATTCGTAGAGGGCGTGCTTGTCGAACTGTTCGAGGAAGAAAAGGAAGTCGGCAAGAACGACGAGGATGCATACCGCGAACAGGCCGTATACGATGCGCTTTACGTTCTTGGGCAGTTTTTCCGGGTGATTGTCAGACATATCTTCTTCAGCTAAAGCGTTAATGGTGTCCGCCTACCGATCCGCCATCCGGAGCGGAAAGGATAATGATGGCCAGGTAGAGGGTGAGCGCGGCGAACGTGATGATAAACGCGGTCCGATAGCCGGGCCATGGCGAGTGCTTCAATTCTTGTAAGGGTTCTTCCATGACAGTCTAATTAGAGGTTCATGTAAAAGGCGGTAGCCTGTTCGGCGAGCGAGAAGAATGGCTCTGGATAGATGAATAGAGCGACGGAGGCGATGGCAGTGAAGGAGAGAGCAACCACCGAACAGGGGTGCGCTTCTTCCACTCGATCTTCGAAGAGCGATTCCTCCTTGCGGCAGAAGAACGCCTTGAAGGAAATGGGGAAGAAATAGGCGGCGTTCAGGAAGGAGCTGATCAGCAGGACGACGAGCATTGCGTGCTGGCCATCCGACACCGTTCCCCAAAGGAGGTAGAACTTGCTCCAGAAGCCGCCGGCAAATGGAAGACCGATCACGCTCATCGATCCGATGAAGAAGGCGATCATGGTAATCGGCATTCGTTTGCCGATTCCGACCATTTCGCTAACGTACTTCTTCCCGGTGGCCTGAAAAATCGCTCCTGCGCAGAAGAAGAGCGTGATCTTGCCGAACGCGTGCATCGCGATGTGCATCATGCTTCCCGTGACGCCCTGTGGCGTGAGCAAGGCCACGCCTAGGATGATGTAGGACAGCTGTCCAACTGTGGAGAACGCCAGTCGTCGCTTCAGATTGTCCTGCGTCAAAGCGATGAGCGAGGACACGAGAATCGTAAACGCGGCGATCCAGGTGAGTATTTCGCCAATATCCAGGCTTTTAAGGAAGTCCGTTCCAAAGACGCCGGTATACGTCCGAATAAGGCAAAAGACGCCGACTTTTACCACCGCCACGGCGTGGAGAAGGGCGCTCACTGGGGTAGGAGCGACCATGGCGCCCGGCAGCCAGGAGTGGAAGGGCATAATGCCCGCTTTCGCGAAACCGAATGTGCAGAGCAGTACGAGAATAAGCGCCTCGGTCGAACCGAAGTGTCCACTCAGGAAGCCCTCTTGGGCGAACTCCATGGAGCTGCCGGTCTTAACGAAGATGAAGATGAGGGCAGGTAGAACGAAGCCGATAGAGGTGCTCAGCAAATAGGTTAGGTAGGTGCGTCCTCCCGTGCGGGCTTCCTTGTCTTGGTGATGCGTCACCAAGGGGAAGGTCGCGAGCGAGAGCATCTCGTAGAAGAGATACAAGGTGAAGAGATTGGCTGCGAAAGCCACGCCGATTGTGGCGGACAGCGACACGGCGAAGAAAGAGAAGAAGCGCGTTTGCGAATGCTCTTTCAGTCCGCGCATGTAGCCAATCGAATAGAGCGATGTGACAATCCAAAGCGAGGAGGCGACCAGGCCGAAAAGCATGCCTAATCCATCTACGCGAAAGCCAATGGTTAGGTTGGGAACGATTTCCCAAACCGTATATGAGATGGTATTTCCGGCGAGAATCGTCGGCAGCATCGAAAGCACCAAGCCGAACTTGATGAAGGCGGCGACGAAGGTGGCGCCCTCGCGAGCATTCGGGGCGCGACGCAGCAATACGATCGGAAGGACCGCAAGCAAAGAGACGAGGCTGGCGAGAACCGGAGTGAAGCTTATGATATTCGTCGAGGGCATATTAGCGAGCTCCGGATGCGATGTTAAAAGGAGCGACGAAGTCGGAGATGATGGTGACGATGTCCTGGTTGAAAATGCCGATGGCTAAAAGGAGGGCGGCGGTAACGAGCAATGGCAGCAGTTGCGAAAACGGGGCTTCCGAAAAGCCGCTTCCATGCCCATCCGAATGATGGTGTCCATGGCCTTCGGCGGGCTTCTTGCCGAAGTAGGCAATCTCGATTATACGGAAGAACAGAACCGCGTTGATGAGGCTCGAAATTAGAAGAGCCGCTACGTATCCGTAATGCCCTGAATTAATGCCGCCCTGGATGAGGTACCATTTGCTGAAGAAGCCAGCGGTCGGTGGAATGCCGATCAACGAGAACGCGCCGACGAGAAAACCGATCATCGTAACGGGCATCTTCGTAAAGAGACCGTCGACGGCATCGTAGTTGCGAGAACCTGTCTTGGCGAAAATAATACCGGCGAAGATAAAGACGCAGAGCGTCATGAAGGCATCCGCGATGATATGGTAAATAGCCCCGATCATGCCAGTGGCATCCGCTAGCCAAACCCCGCCAACCATGTAGCCGACTTCGGCAATGATGAGAAAGGCGAGCATCTTTCGCAGATCGGTCTGGCCCAAGGCGGAGATCGATCCGGCTAGGATGGCGATGACCGACATCCAAACCACGATATTGCTCCAATCGAGTTGCTCGAAGGTGTATTCAGCTCCGAATACGGTAAGCGTCAGACGGATCATGACGTAGATCATGACCTTGGTGACCAAGGGTCCGAGCAGGGCGCTGGTGGTGGTCGGAGCGAATGCGTAGGAATTGGGCAGCCACGCGTGCAGCGGGAAGAACGCCATCTTGATCCACACGCCTACCGTAATCATAATGAAGGCGACGAGGATGGCGATGGAATCGAAGAGTTCGCGTCCCACGATTTGTCCGTGGATGTCGAACATGTTCAGCGATCCTGTCTTAATATAGAGATAGCCGACGCCCAGCAGGTAGAACGAAGCGCCGATCGTACCCATGATGACGTACTTATAGGCGGCGAGCGTCGCTCGCTTGGGTCCCATCGCGATGAGCGCGTAGCTGGTTAGAGCGGAAACTTCGAGCAGAACGTAGAGATTGAAAGCGTCTCCCGTGAGAACCATGCCCACGAGACCGGTAACCAGGAGCAGGAACAGAGTGTAGTACTGGGAGACTTTATCCGGATTCTCGGCGGGAACGCGTTCCTTCGAGTAGATTGCCGCGAGAAGGCCTACGCCCGAAACCGCGATCGCGACTAGCGCATTCAATCCGTCTACGCGCAGCTCGATTCCCATGGGCGGTTCCCAACCGGCCATGTAGTAGCGAATCGTTCCTTCTTCCAGGACCCTGAAGAGGGTGACCACGGCGGACACCGTCGAGCCAACGAGGCCGAGTATGGTAAGAGGGAAGCAGACCTTCTGGAAACGCATCCCGGCCAACGCCACAATAATAGAGACGAGGAACGGAATCAGGAGGATGAGGGCAGGAGATTGCTCGATCATTTTCCGGACTTAATCAGGTCGAGGATTTCGTTTTCTTCGATCGAGCCGAATTCTCGATGCAGCTTTTGAGTGATTGCCAATCCGACGCCGAGAGTGCTGACGCCTACGACGATCGCAGTGAGCATCAATACGTGAGGCAGGGGATTGGCGAAGCCATCCGCTTCGATGTGAATCTCAGGCGCGTGAACATCGTGAGCGCCATGGGCGTCTTCTCCATGATGTTCGTCGTGATGGTCTCCATGATCGCCGTGGGCGGCATGGACTTGATCGTAATAGAGGATGGGAATGGTGGCTCCTTCCTTAACGCCAATGGATACGTAGAAGAGAATGATTGCCGTCTGGAAAATAGACATGCCGATCAGCTTCTTCACCATATTGTTTTTAGAGATCATGGCATAGAGCCCGATCATCATAATGACGATGTAGACCCAGTAGTTGATCTTTGTGGAGATGGCTTCGAATACTTCCATGGGACTAGATGCCCTCCTTCATATCGCCGTTGGAGGCGAGGTTCGAGTAGATCGAGAACATGATTGCGGTGACGGTAAAGGCTACGCCGATTTCCACCCCAAGCATACTGTGATAACGGGCTTCGGTCGGAGTAGCGGGCATGACTTTATGCAAGATAGAGTAGTCCAGAAAATTCTCGCCGAGCAGTTGAGCCAGGAATCCGAATCCCGCGTAGAGGAGGACGCCGACTCCCGCGAGAACGAGAACGCGCTTTTCCGGCATCCATTTCTGGGCGGTTTGCAGGTCTTTGGATAGGGCCAGCAAGATAAAGCTCGCTCCGAAAATGACGCCTCCTTGGAACCCGCCTCCAGGACTGTAGTGTCCATGGGCGATGACGTAGAGGGCGAATAGCTGGATGATAGGGATCATCAGCCGGCAGGTGGTGTTGATGATCAGATCATCTCTTTTCTTGCCCAGTTCCTGGGGAGGAGGCGCTCCGTCTTGAGAACTGTAGCGTCGGAGAATCGAGATGATCGCGATACCCGCCGTGAAGATAACGACAGTCTCGAACATGGTATCGTAGCCACGATAGTCGGCGAGGACAGCGGTGACCATGTTCGGCACTCCGGTTTCCGGAAAGGTTTGCGTCACATAGTGCTGCGACAATCGATAGCTATTGGCGGGAGATTGAGGGTTCCCCCAATCGGGAAAGTCTCCAACCGCTGACATGAGAAGCCAGCCGGTCACGATGACGGCGATGAGTCCTAGTAGTTTCAATCCGATGACCTCCTTGAAGTGCGAAATACAGTGGCGATGAGGAAGACGGCGCTGACGCCCGCTCCCACGGCCGCTTCAGTGAAGGCGACGTCGACAGCCGCCATTCCTGCCCAGAGCAGGCACATGAGAAAGCTATATACGCCGTAAATGACTGCGGCGCTGAGCAGGTCCTTAACTTGCAGCGAGATGATTGCAGTGATCACCAGAAAGATAAGCGTGATCGAGTCGAATATCCAAATCATGCGTCAGAGTCTCCTTCCTCGTCTTGTTTTCGTTCCCACATCTTCTGGCCTTCGTCCATGCCCGCCTTAATCAAGGCGTGCGTGCTCGTAGGGCTCGCCCACATGACAAAGATGGTGATGAATAGGATCTTCCCTGCCACCAGCAAATTGCCGGTATTGAAATCGCCGAGCTGATAGAGGGCCAGGCCGATCAGAATCAGGAATACCGACATCGTGTCTCCTTTGCCTGCGGCGTGCATGCGCGTGTAGAAGTCCGGGAATCGGATAACGCCTACGGCGCCGCCAATGAAGAAGATGAGGCCGCTAACGATAAGAATGACGCAGATTGTATTGAGAATCATGATTGAACCTCCTCGGCTTCGACTGAGTCGGCGTCTTGTTTCGCGTTGAACCGATCGAAGTAGCGAGCGGCGGCGAGCGAGCCGATGAAGTTAAGCAGGGCGTAGGTCAGCGCGAAATCGACGAACATGTCGACGCGCTGGAAGACCATTCCGATGATGACCAGCAGAACGGTCGTTTTCGTTCCGATGACATTGACGGCGACGATTCGGTCGATTGCGGTCGGTCCGGCAATGATACGCCAAAGAATAGGCAGCATGAGGGCGAAAATAGCGACGCCCGAAAGCACAAAGAAGTTTTCCATCGTCTATTGGTTCTCCGGTTCGAAGATTTTCGCGATGCGACGTTCCATCGAATCGTCGAGGACGCCTTCTGTCGTCTCTTTGCTGATAGAGTGAATGAGCAATTCGTCCTCTTCGATGCTGACGGTGATCGTACCTGGGGTCAGCGTAATCGAGTTCGCGAGCATCCATTTGCCGAAATCCGTCTTGAGCTTGGTCTTCACTCGTACCAGGGAAGGCTCGACCTCGGGCAGTTCTCCCGATGAAAGAGCCAATTTGAGAATATGGATATTCGAGAGCAGGATCTGGTAGAGCATCCACAACAAGTAGCCAGGCAAGAGAAGCGCCTCGCGAAAACGAGCTCCTAGTCCCTGAGAGCGATCTTCGAAAAGAAAGCTAGATGAGATTGCGGTGACGAAAGCAGCTGAAATCACACCCATCGTTAAATGGTTAGCGTCGAGCTTTCCTGAAAATACGATCCAAATTCCGCAGAGGATTAGGAAAGTGATGATCCGATACATAAGCGCGTTGTGGTGGAGGAAAATGTCGCTTTTTCGGCGTGGGATGCCGGTAGGGAAGGAAAAGCGAGCCAGTACGAAAATGACTTCGATTTGTTTTCACAAGTCTTTTTGAAAATTTGCGAATAATGTGTTCTCGCTAGCTGCGGTTCGGACATCGGTCGCAAAAATCGCGTAAAATCGCTACAGGGAATGCGCTAAACACTGGAGTAATTACCCTTAGCGAACAAAAGGTTCAGTACAGCGCGAACGAGCCGACGACGTTTGCGTTTCCTAAAAGCAACCACGCTTGTTGTATGAAAAGATGCAATACGTATAAGTACCGAAGATTGCAGCGAAATCAGATGGATCTCGCTCATTTTCAGGGCCTTGGAAAAAAATTACGTACGTTCACGTATTGGATTGCAAGGACGTTTGGCGCTATATTCGCGATCTGTCGATATCGTCTGAAACGCGCTGGGATTGGGTCGTTTGCTTCAGTCGAGCTTGGCCTTTGCCCTATGGAGAATCCCGCAGCTTGTTTTCGTTCGACGTACTCAAATATGAAATACCTGTTTTCTCGGGGCGATTTTCGCCTGTCTGGAATCGGACGAAACGAACGCTCGGGGACGCGATTTTCCTAGGAGACGACGTAACGTCGAATGGAGTATGAGCAAGAAAGCATCGTTAACGCCGCGCGAAACCGAGGTGATGGAATGGATCCTCGAAGGGAAGGCCAATACGGACATTAGCAAGATTCTCGGAATCAGTCCTCGGACTGTCGAGAAGCACTGCGAGCGAATCTTCCAAAAGCTGGGCGTAGAGAATCGCTACGCGGCCATCGTCTACACGATGCGCAACCAAAAGAAGGAAACGTAGATGCCGAACGGCAATTTCATGAATCGACTCCTAAATTCGGTGGTGGGAAAAGCCGTATACTATGTAAAGGCGCGCGGTTTTCGGCCAGGTTGATTGGCTCGCGCTTCGGAATTATGATTTTTGGGATTATAGCGATCATCGCAGCGAGCATTGGCGTGTTGTATTTCACTGTAGGCAGCTTGGGCGCGAATCGCGTCGTGGAGGTTTCAGTGACGCGGATCCTGGATGGCAATACCGTGGAGGTTCGTTCGGAATCCGGAACGAATCGGGTTGTGCTGGGAGGTATCGGATTTCCATTGGGCGATGAACGAGCGGCTCGAGATTCGTTCGAGGCGTTAGAGGATGTCGCCAATGGTCGACGATTTAAGATGGAGGTACTGAAGGAAACCGATGGCTTGAGCTACGTCGAACTGAAGACCGCAATTGGGGATTCGCTCAATCGGCTTTTGCTCGAGAAAGGCTTGGCTCGTTTCGATTCGAGAGCGATCGGACTGTCGAACGCGATGATGGAAGCGGAAAGCAAGGCGCGAGCGGCGAAGCTCGGTATTTGGGATCGGAATCGCGAACTGTTTCGTCAGGCCGCCAATAGCCACGCTTCCAGCGATGCCTTAGAAGGCGGCGCCCGGACGATCGATCAAGTGGAAGAAGAACCATTGAGCGACTTCGTTGCGCGGGCGGATTAAGCGAAGAAACTCTTTGCCGTTGCGGGCGGACGGTTATTGACAGCCGTCTGCAGCTGATTCGATCATTTGGCTCGTTTCCCGCGTCGATGATCCATGGATTCCTCCCCTAAGAAAACCTGTTGTACGCCTCAAAAGGCTCCGCCGTCCGGACATAGCGTAAGCGCGACGGTCGCGCCTGCCAAGAAGTCGCCGGACTATGGTAGCCGGGAAGGCATGGTATGCATCGAAGCGGGCGCCTTCCTGATGGGTACGGACAGCGATGAAGCCTGGGAAGCGGATGGGGAGATGCCGCCCAGAGAAATCGAACTGGACTCGTATTGGATTTCGCGTTGCTGCGTTACCAATCGCGAATTCGGGGCTTTTATCGACGACACGGGCTACGTTACGGAAGCCGATCGATTTGGCTGGTCCTACGTCTTTCACATACTGCTTCCGAAATCGACCTTGAAGCGATTGAAACCGCAGAACGTGCAAGGTCTAGAATGGTGGTATGGGGTTGAGGGAGCGAGTTGGCGCAAGCCGGAAGGTCCTGGTTCCAATATCAAGAAGCGAATGGACTATCCTGTGGTTCACGTGAGCTGGAACGATGCTCAGGCCTATTGCGATTGGAAGGGGCAAAGACTTCCTAGCGAGGCGGAATGGGAGAAAGCGGCTCGGGGCGGGTTGGATCGAAAGCTTTATGCCTGGGGCGATGAGCTGCATCCCGAGGGGAAGCATCGCTGCAATATATGGCAAGGTCGCTTTCCGGTCGAAAACACCGCTGAAGACGGTCACATCGGCCCGGCCCCCGCCCGGTCGTTTCGCGCGAACGGCTTTGGCTTGTACAATGTTGCCGGCAATGTGTGGGAATGGTGCGCCGACTGGTTTACGGCAGAGCAAACCGATGCCAGGAATGGCCGCAATCCCCAAGGACCGGATACAGGCGACCGAAAAACGATGAAGGGCGGTTCGTACCTGTGCCACAACAGCTATTGCAATCGCTATCGGGTGGCCGCCCGCACGGCGAACACGCCGGATACCTCGACGGGAAATATGGGCTTCCGAACGGCGAGCGATGCTTAGCGGAGCGATCGCTCTGTCGTAAGCGTATCGACCTTACTCGGGGCGACGTCCGCCAATTCGGAGCGGTCCGCGACCGTTCTTGCGGCTGTTCCGAGGAGGCTTCTTCCAGGAATCAGGCTTGAACTTGTCGTCCTTGGGGCCTTCTGGAGCGGGTGGCGGCGTGTCGCGACGGGCTACTGAAGGTTCGGCTTCTTCGGATGTCGGCCGAGGCTCTGGTTGAGGCGCTTCGCTGGTTTCGGCCTCCCTGTGGCTATCGCCGCGCGGCAAGGATCGAACGTCATCCAGATCGCTTTTCATGCGATTGAGCTGATCCTCGAATTGCTTGAGTTCGCTCTCTCGCGATTGAAGATCTTCGATGTCCTCCTGGAAATTCTGTCTAGCTTGCTCGAATTGTCGCACCTCGTCTTTGAAGGAAGCTTGGTCGACTTTGAGCTTCAACTGCTCCTCCTTCACTTGGTTCTGCAGTTCTCGGAGGGATACTTCAGCATCGCGCTTGTTTACATCGAGTTCGCGTTGCCGCTTTTCGATATCCTCTTCGAAGGATCGCTTGCTCTCCTCGAACTTGTCGGACTGCTCCTGGAGCTTATATTGGCCGACCTCCAGCTGTCGCTTTTCTTCCTCGAGATCTTCGATCGTCTGAATCGCCACTTGTCCCACTTCAAGCTGCTCCTTCAAGCTCTCGATTTCCTTGGATCGCTGCTCGAGGATGAAATCTTTTTCGGCCAGCTCTTCCTTGGTTTCCTGCAAGGCCTCGTTCGATTGGCTGAGTTCTTCCTTAATCGCGTCCGAATCGCCGGAGGACACCTTCGCTTGTTCGAGCTCGCGGTTGAGGTCCGTCAACTGGGCTTCCAGGTCTAGGCGAGTGGCATTCCATTCCAATTGGGCTGCGTCGAGTTGCTTCTGCAGTTCGGCCGCTCCTTTGTCTACGGGAACTTGACCGTTCTCTTCCATTTCGAACTGCCGAGACTCCAAGTCAGCCATGAGAATTTCCGCTTCGGCTTTTTGCTTCGCTATCTTGGATTCGCGCTCTTTCAGGCGAGCTTCTCGTTCGCGGAGTTGCGTTTGGCGTTCTACGTAGTCGGCAGATTCGCCGTCCAGGCCGCCGCCGCTGGCCTTGATTTCCTCGAGGAGATTCTCGGTCTTCTCCTTGTCTCTGGAGAGTACGCCATGGGAGTGTTCGAGATTCTTGATTCGCGTGTGAGCTTTCTCAAGCTCCTCGCCGAGGCGCTTGGCTTCGGACTCGAGGGTATCGATGCCGGTTTCGGTATCTTTGCGAAATAGCGATGAGAGCGCCTGTTCCACTGCCATCATGTCTTCCCAAGTGACGTCGTCTGCGGGCGCGCCGTCTTGCTTGAAGAAATCATTGGTGGCCTCGAACACGCGTTTCATGTTCTTGGGCTCGTCGATAATGTCCGTAACGCCTGCGCGGATACAGTGGATGACGTCTTCGAGCTTGGGCTTGTCGGAAATAAGGAAAACGGGCAACTGAGGCTGGGTTTCCTTTAGCTCCGAGACGAACGAGAGTTCCTTCTTGTTCTCGGGCAGAGCATTGTCGGCGATCGCCAAATCATAGCTGTTTTGGCGGGCCGCCTCGAGAGCGGTCTCGGCGGTGGAGTGGGTGCTGATTCGGTAGCCGGTTCCCGATAGGAGGAAAGACAAAGCTATGGCGTCCTCCTTATCGTTCCTAACGATGAGAATTTTCTTGTTCAAAACGTGCCTCTTTAGTTCGGATTGTCGTTTAGCGAAATTCGCCTGTCTTTTACACGTCAATCGAGGGCATCGCCTGAACGTTTTCAGTCGGGATTTACAAGAAATATACAGCCCGGAAAACGGCTTCCAAACCGCCCTGGTTCGAGGAGCGGATCGCGTTGTCGCGCGACAGGATCGATCTCGGCTTTCAGCTCGTGGCTGCGGCGCTTTCGAAATACTCGCGTAAAACCTCCAATCGCGCTTTTTCGCGGTTTTCGAGATCGAGTTCTTCCGAGGTGAGTTGCCGTTCCTTGCGATACATGATCTTCCGCATCTTCGACAGAGCCAGGTTCTGAAGCTGTCGCACGCGTTCTCGAGTGATGCCGAACGCTTGACCGACTTCCTCGAGTGTCAAAGGGTTGTCGCCTTCGATTCCGAAGCGCATCTTGATGATGAGGCTTTCGCGGGCTTCGAGCGTTTCGATCATTTGGGCGAGATCGTCTTGCATCGACTTCTCGTTGAGCCGTTCGTAGGGTGAAGCGGCGTTTTCGTCGCCAACGAAATCGCCCAACTCCGCGCCTTCGGATTCGTAGCTTACGGGAGCGTTCAGCGAAGCAGGTCTCACGCTGACCGATTTCAAATGAGCGATTTTGTTTACGGGAATCTCCATGACTTCGCTCAACTCGTCGTCGGTCGGCTCGCGACCCAGTTCCTCGGTCAGGCGCATCGCGACCTTTCGTATTCTGGAGATTTTGTCCACCAGATGAACGGGCAGGCGAATGGTTTTACTCTGGTTGGCGAGGGCCCGTTTGATGGACTGCTTGATCGACCACGCGGAGTAGGTGCTGAGTTTGCCGCCTTTTTCCGGATCGAATCGTTCGACGGCCTTGATAAAGCCGATATTGCCCTCGCTGATCAGATCGAGAATAGGCAGTCCGAAGTCTTTATAGTCGTACGCAATTTTAACGACTAATCGCAAGTTGGAGCGGATCATTCTATCTCGAGCGGAGGCATCGCCGCGCTTGATGCGATTGGCGAGTTCCACTTCCTGCTCGCGCGTCAGGAGGGGAATCTTTCCGATCTCCTTCAGGTAGCGCTGGATGCTTGTTCTCTGGAGAGAGTCGGCGGGCGCCGGGCGCGGGCCGCTCTGAGCAAAGGAAGGGGAGTCTGGCGCTTGCTTTCGCTCCTGATTCGAATTTTCAGGGGATTCGTTCCCGGCGATTCGATTGAACGACTCGATTCCGGGGTTTAGTTCAGCGCTGATTTTCATGCCTCTCTCCTCCTCATCCTCTTCCCCCACAATTGAGACACGCGCAGCCGGTATGTGGTTTCCTTTGGCTCGAATATCCGGGGCGGCGCCTTCAAGCGTGGGTGATCGTTTGCGAAACGGAGGCTAGCGCCGCTCCGGTAGGCGCCGAAGCTTAAAGGTCCCTAGGGATAGCAGCTCAGCCGCTTTGACGACCCATTTTTAAAAGGGGCGCTAATTCGAATCGCTTAGAATGAGTCGGCCAGGGCAACGGCTTTGAAGAGAGCGGATGCCTTGAAAATGGTTTCCTGGTATTCGGCCTGGGGCACGGAATCGGCGACGATCCCGGCGCCTGCTTGAATGATCACTTTTTCATCCGCGATCATCGCGGTTCGCAAGGTAATGCAGGAATCGAGATTTCCGTTGTAGCTGAAATAACCCAGCGCTCCGGAATAGAATTCGCGTTGATCGGGCTCGCTTTCGGCGATGATTTGCATGGCCCGAATCTTAGGAGCCCCGCTCACTGTGCCTGCGGGAAAAGTCGCTCGCATGAGATCGAAGGCATTCTTGTCATTGGCGATGGTTCCCTCGACTTGCGAAACGATATGCATCACGTGGGAATAGCGCTCGATGATCATGTAATCGGGAACGGTTACGGTCCCGTATTCGCAGACGCGACCAATGTCGTTGCGGGCTAGATCGATGAGCATCAAATGCTCGGCTTTCTCCTTTTCGTCGGCCAGCAAATCCTTTTCCAGCTCAAGGTCCTCTGCTTCGGATTTTCCGCGATGGCGCGTTCCGGCTATGGGGCGTATCTCCACTTGATCTCCGGTCAGCTTGACATGCACTTCCGGCGAGGCCCCGACGATCGCGAATTCATCGGCGTCCAGAAGAAACATGTAAGGGGAGGGGTTGACGGTGCGAAGGGCTCGGTAGAGATCGAGGGGACTTTTTCCGAAGTCCTTTTCGAAACGCTGGCTCAGCACGACCTGGAAGATGTCGCCGGCTCGAATATATTCCTTGGAGCGTTCCACCATGGCTTCGAAATCCTCTTTGACGAAGTTGCCGCTAGGGATGTCGAGCTTGGCGGGTGGATGCAGTGTGGCGGCGCTGACGGGGTTGGGCTTTTCGAGAGTCGTCTTGAGGCTTTGAAGCTCGTCGAGCGCAGACTGATAGGCGGCTTGCGGCGAAGGGTGAGCGTCCAAGCGGGCGTTGACCAGCAGTCGAATCGTTTGCTTGGCACGATCGAAAATGACCATGGAATCGGCCAGCATGTAGTATGTCAGCGGCGAGCCATGGCAGTTCTGCGGGGCTCTCGGTACGGTGTCTTCGACGCGGCAAATGTATTCGTAGGATAGATACCCGACGGCTCCCCCTGTGAACGGAGGAAGTTCCGGGAAGTCGATCGGGATGTAGAGATCGATTTCCTCTTCGATTAGCGTAAGCGGATCCTCGGGAGTCAGGATTTCGCGGGTTGGCTGTCCCACTTCCTCGATGATGGTTTTCTCCCAGTAGCTTTTGAAAATCTTGCGGGGGCGGCAGGCGATGAAGGTGTAGCGAGAGAGGCGTTCGCCGCCCTCGATCGATTCCAAGAGAAAGGCCGGGCTGTCCGACTTGAGCTTCCCGTAGGCGGTTACCGGCGTCTCTAGATCTGCCATCATGTCGGCATAGACGGGTATGAGGTTGCCTTCGCTCGAGAGGGCCTCGAACTGGGCTAGGTCGATATTGGGCTGTAGCTCGTGTGACATGTAGCTAGCAATGAATCGCCGCTACGCTAAGTCGCCAGCGAAGCTTGTCTATGAAAAACGTGTCTCAATCCTGGAAGGATCGATCAGGTCTCGGACGTATCGACGCTTGAGTGGGGGCAGGCGGGGCGTGGGGCGTCTTTGTAATAGGCGAGGTGGACGCTCCAGTTCTCGAGTTTGGAGGCGTCGCGGGCTTCCCCTCGCTCGATCATTCGCCGTCGCCGCGTTTCGCTATCGCAGCTCGTGTAGTGAATCTCTACTCGGGCGGATAGTTCGGCTTCGAGCTTAGCGGGCCAATCCGGATCGCGTAGCTCGGCGGTAAAGGGGCCGGCAATCACGACGTCGATGGCGCAAAGGTTTTCTCGGGCGACTTGGAACAGCGTATCGTAAATGGGACTACGGAACGCGTTTTTGAAAACGGCGCTGTCGCGATCGTCTGGATCCTGGCCGGCAAGCGAGAGACCCGCTCGAACGATGGGTTCGCTGGCGGAATCGATATCCAGGAACGCAGCCCGCCGTTCTTTAGCCAGAGCGCGACCGTAGGTGGATTTTCCGGAAGCAGGCAGTCCTGCGACGATATGGAGCGTCTTCACTCGGAAGAGAGATCCTCGTCGCTGGGTGGGCGGCGCCTAGACTTCCATTCCTGATAAATGGAGTAGGCGAGGAATCCGAGCGAAACGAGGGTGAAGGTAGCCGCGATCGGTCGGGAGAGCATGGGCAGGAAGGAGCCTTCCGACATCTGCAATCCGGAGCGCAGCTCGGTTTCCATGATTCCAGCGAGCACGTAGCCAATAACGAAGGGACCTAGCGGAAACTTCGCTCGATCGAGGAAGAAGCCGACCACGCCGAAGGCGATCACGACCCAAACGTCGAACATTCGATTGGTCGGGCCGTAGGCGCCGATTAGGCAGAAGGCGAAAACGATTGGAATGAGATAGGACCGGTTGATATTGACGACCTTGGACAAGTGCCGGGCCGAAAATACCATGATGAGGAACATGAGAATGTTGGCGACGATGTAACCCGTCATGAGCGACCAAACCAAGTCTCCGTTGGTTTGAAACAGGAGAGGCCCTGGCTGGATCTGGTGCATGATCATGGCGCCTAGCAGGATGGCGTCGACGGGAGCTCCAGGGATTCCAATCGTGATCAGCGGAATCAAAGCGCCGCCTGCGTTCGCATTGTTAGCCGACTCGGCAGCCACGATGCCCTCGTCATGCCCTGTGCCGAACTTTTCGGGGGTCTTGCTGAAGGTCTTGGCGATGCCGTAGGAAACCATCGATGAAATGGAAGCGCCGATGCCTGGCAGAATTCCCACCCAAGTGCCGATGCACGAGGAGCGCAGGATGTTGACCATATGCCGTTTCCACTCGCCGAATTTGGGAAAGATGCGTTCGCCGGCGCTCATGGCGATTCCGATGCCCTTCTTATTGATCTGGAGGGCGTCCTTGATGATTTGGCTCATCACGAATATTCCCAACAGAACGGGCAGGAGATTGAAGCCGTCGTCCATCGACTCGAATCCGAATGTCAGACGCAGCTGGCCATCCGACTCATTGAGACCCGGCAGGGCGGCAAGCAGGCCGAGCATGGCTGCCATGAGTCCTTTGAGCATGGAGCCTTGGCTGATGGAGGCGATGAGCACCACCGCCATCAAAGTCATGGTGAAGTATTCCCACGGCCCGAAGGTATGGGCGAAGTCGGAAAGTGGTGGCGCGAGAGCGAGCAGAAAGACCCCAGAAATGACGCCTCCGAAAAGCGATGCCCCAATGCCCAGGCTCAGCGCTTTGCCCGGCTGACCTTTCTTGCCCATTGGGTAGCCGTCGAAAGTGGTCATCATGGCCGAGGGCGTTCCCGGCATTTTGAGGAGCGTAGCGCTAATCAAGCCCCCGCTGACCGAGCCGACGTGCATGCCCATGAGCAGCAGAACGGCATGGGTACTATCCATGGAAAAGGTCAGCGGCACGGTAAGGGCCATGAGCATTCCCCCTCCCAAGCCGGGAATCGCTCCGACGAAGATGCCGCTGGCGACGCCGATGAAGATCCACATCAAAGGATAGGGAGAGAGCGCGTATTGAAAGGCGTTGAAGATTTCCATGCTCGTTCGCGCTGCTTATTGAGGCAGGTCCATGTAGAACACTTCGGTGAAAAGGTATTGCCCCCCGAATCCGAATACGAATGCGATGATGGCGCTGACGATGAGGACGCGCTTGTCGAACTTGGAGAGCAGGGCGCTTAGTAGAAAAATGAATACGAGAGTCGCGATGCGAAAGCTGAGGGCCCCGAATTGCATCGACAGGACATAAAGGGCCGATACGAGCACGACGGATCCGGCTAGCAGAGGCTCCTCGCGGTAGCCGCGTTCAGCTGGCTGGTTGGGCTGCCCCTTGAGGGCGAACGATGCTCGGAGACCGATGCCCAAGGCCAATGCGATGATGATGTAAGCGGCGTACTTGGGGAAAGCCGCGGAGCCGATGGGATCGAAAAATGGCGGAGGGATGTCTCGAGCTCCCCAGAGCACGGCGGCTGAGAGGACGATCAGGGCGCTGCTGATCGAAAGATCGAGTTTGGGTGTGCGGGAACGACTGGCCATGCGCTTGCTTTTATTATCGGCCTCGCGCTTTGGCTACGAGAGGAGTGACGCGCTCTCGCATGTCGTCGAGAAAGGGTTGCAATTCGGTAGCATCGCCGAAGCTACTGTGTATGCCCAATGCCTTGAATTCCTCCTTTACGCTCGGGAGATCCATCGCCTTGCGCAGAGCGTTTTCGATATAGGCGAGGCGATCCGGCGGCGTTCCATTAGGTGCGAGCCAAATACGCGTGTCTCGCATGACGAGATCCACGCCAATTTCGCGAGCGGTGGGCACGTCAGGCATCAGGGGCGAGCGCTCTGGCGAGAGGACGACCAATGGCTTGATTCCGGTATCCTTGTAGTGGATAAAGGCGAGCAGAGAAAACATGGCCATATCGGTATGTCCTCCCATGATCGAGCCCAGTCGCTTGGCTCCGCCGCCGATTTGGATGAATTTGAATTCGATGCCCGCGGATTCGGCGAACATCAGCGGGATCAAATGGACGGGAAGCCCGATGTTCGTCGCTACTTGCACGGATTTCGGCGAAGCCTTCGACGCGTCGACCAGTTGTTGAATGGATTGGTATTTCGAGTCCGTTTGCACTCCGAATCCGAGGTCCGAGTATCCGGTGCGTCCTATGATTTCGAAAGCGGTATGGTCGTAGCGAGCGATGCCCATCGCTTTGGAAGTGACGATGCCAGGAGTCCATAGTCCTATCGTGTATCCGTCGGCTGGCGACTCCTTAATCTTACGCGTGCCAATGGTGCCTCCCGCGCCCGGCAGATTGACGACGACGGTTTTGACGGGCAGGAGATCATATTCCTGAAAGGCCCGCTGGAAGATTCGAGCCATAGTGTCGACTTCGCCGCCTGCATTGGTCGGCACGATTATCTTGATCGGCTTTTCCGGAAACTCGGCTCGGGTCCATAGGTTCCCGAATCCGAAGCAGCACAGCGCGGCGATAAAGGGGCGGAGTGCAGCGGTAGCCGAAAATCGTCGACGAGGCATGAAGGGTAGAAAGGGTCGTTTCACTTGGGAGAGCAGCTTGATGGAGAATCCGATCATCGAAGTCCGAAAGGTGGGGTCAATGATTTATGCCTCTCCTGCCTTTCGACTGGAGGTTACATGTAGCAAAGCCGCAGGCTCGCGAAGCGACCATTGTCGAAAAACGCTTATTAGATTGGTCGATTTTTCTAGTTCACATTTCTCGAAGAGAGGCGACACTGGCGGCATGGAAACGAACCCCTGCAAACTCGATTTCAGCGGAAAAACAGCCCTGGTAACAGGCTCGACGCGCGGCATTGGCCGGGCAATTGCCGATATGCTAGCCGATTTAGGAGCTAAGGTTATCTATACCGGAACCAAGCGATTTTCAGAAGTCGCATCCGGCGATAATAAGGAGTACTGGCCGCTCGACGCCTCTAGCCCGGATAGCGTTGCCGAGTTTCAGGCCCGGATGCTCGATCTGCAAAAACTCGATATCCTGATTAACAATGCGGGAATCAATCAGGTGGATTCGGTCGATGGGCTTGAAGACGAGGATTGGGATCGCGTGTTGGAGGTCAATCTCACTACGCCGATGAAGCTGATGCGCGCTGCGACGAAGATCATGAAGAACGCTCGCGCTCCAGGCTGGATCTTGAACGTCAGTTCTTTGTTTGGGGTGCTCGGTCGACCGAACCGTCACTGCTACACGGCAACGAAGTCGGGATTGGCGGGAATTACCCGATCGGCTGGGCTTGAATTGGCAAGGGAAGGCATCCTGGTCAATGCGATCGCGCCCGGATTTATTTTGACCGACATGACGAAATCCATGTTGAGCGAGGAGCGTCGCAAGAGCCTATCGGAGATCGTGCCGGCGGGGCGGATGGGCAACGAAGCGGAAATCGCTCGATTCGCCGTCTTCATGGTTTCGGACCTGAATACCTATTTGGTGGGTCAGACGATTGCCGTCGACGGGGGCATCACGGTGAGCCCAGGTTTTGGCTGATGGCCCTGCTGACGCCTGAAATCAAGGCGTTCATCCGCGAGCATGCGGATGCGGACCCTTCCGAACTCGCGCTGCAAGCCAAACGCTATCCTGACTTGCCCATGGCTTTCATTGCTCAGCAAGTGAAAGCGCGTCGGCGCATGGGCAAAAAGCTGCCAACGTGGGTGGCCAATGAGGACACGGTGTTCCCAACCAGCTTGTCGCTCGAGCAATGCTCTTCGGAAAGCGTCGCTCGCTATCGGGCTCAAGCGCTGGATGGGAAAGCGATCGCCGATCTGACCGGCGGATTCGGCGTGGACGCGATGGCATTTTCAGAGCGTTTCGATCGGGTGTATCATATCGAGCGGGACGATGAACTTTCGGCGATTGCCCTCCATAACGCGAAAATCTTGGGTCAGGGAGCCTCGTTCGTGGCCGTCTCCGGCGATGGACTCGATTGGCTTAAGCATCATGAAGAGCCTTTGGATGCGCTGTATGTCGATCCGGCGCGACGCGATCGACGCTTGCTCAAAGTTTCCGCTTTAGAGCAATGCGAACCGAATTTGGCGGGTATATGGGATCGGCTCATCGGAAAAGCGCCGATCGTCGCGGCGAAGCTCTCGCCGGGCCTGGATATCGACGCCTTGGTCGCTCAGTTGCCCCATCTTAGGGAGATCCACGTCGTGTCTATTGGCGACGAATGCAAGGAGCTGTTCTGCATTGCGGAAAGAGGCTGCGATCGGGAGGCTCGCATTATCTGCGCCCGCAGTCGGAACGAGGACGAATGGACGCGATTCGAGTTTCTGCGATCCGAAGAGAAAGCGATCGAGGCGAGTTACGCGCCGTATTCGGAGTACCTTTACGAGCCTAATGCGTCTATTCGGAAAGCAGGGGCCTTCAAGTCCCTGGGCAAGGAATTGGGGCTGCCCTTGCTGCATCCGCGAACTCATTTCTATAGCTCCGACCGGCTCATCGATTCCTTTCCCGGAAGGATATTCGAAGTGGTGGATGCGGGCGAGTTGCGCCCTCGTTCCGCCAGACGGTTGTTTGCGGACGGCAAAGCGAATGTCCTGGCTCGAAACGCGGGGATGGATAGCGCGGCTCTCAAGCGAAAGCTGGGTCTGAGCGACGGCGGAGACGCGTACGCGATTGGACTTCGAGATGTTTCCGAGAAGCGATTGCTCCTCAAGTGCCGCCGCTTGAATTAGTTTCGAATTGAACCGATCAATCGCGCGAAAGGTATTGATGTCGGATCGCCTTTGGCTTCTGTGGTCTTGTGTCAGAAGAATTCGATACGGCGAAAAAGGATATGGAAGGGTTGATCGAAAGCAGTCGATCGGCGATCCTCGCCTCGGCCGATTCGAAGGGCGCGCCTTTGGCTAGCTACGCGCCCTTTTGGGTAGATGACGAACGCCGATTCCATGTCTATATTAGTTCGATGGCCAAGCATACCGCTCAGATTCGGCGCTCAGGCAGAGCGAGTCTGATGTTGATCGAGGATGAAGGGACTGCGGAGAACCTATTCGCCCGCAAGCGTTTGACGGTGGATTGCTGCGCTCGCGTTTTGAAACGCGATTCGGAGGCTTGGGAAAAGGCAATCGCCGGAATGGTTCAACGTCACGGAGAGACGATGGATTACTTGAAAGGGCTTATCGATTTCGATCTTTTCGAACTGAGCCCCGAGGAAGCTCGTTTGGTTCTCGGATTCGGACGCGCCTATCGCGTGTTCGGAAAAGGCTTGGCCGAAATTGGCTACGTGGGTGGGGGAGGCCACCGTTCGAAGTGAAACCTTTGTCGCTGAGAACAGTGTCGGGTTATGCGATTCTAGGCATTTCTCTGCTTGCTTGGGCGGCCCTGCCGGTATTGCCCTTCCTGCCCATGGAGGCGACGCGAAAAGCCGCCTGGGCGGGCGGCGTATTCATTTTCGCTGAAGTGACCTGGTGGCTGGCTGTTCTATTGCTGGGCAAGGAGATCGTCGTGTGGTTTCGCCAGCAATGGCAGAAGCTGAAAAGCCGATTTCGAAAATCGCCTCCGGTCGAAAAGCCTGTTTCCGAGGTCGAAGGCGAATAGGATTCCGGTAGAGCGATCGGGCGATCGCTGCTAGTTCATCAGTCGATTTAGAGCGCTGATCACTCCGCGAATCGATGCGAGGGCGATGTTGGTGTCGATACCGGCGCCATAGCGTTTCGTTTGAGTCGAAGTCTCGCGCAACTCGATGTAGGAAACCGCCTTGGCCTCGGCTCCGCGCCCTAGCGAGTGCTCGCTGTAGGAGAGCAGTTCGAAGTCCTTGATTCCGATTTCCTCCAGAGCATTGAAAAAGGCGGCTATGGGGCCGTTGCCGGTACCGCGCAGATTCTTTTGAGAGCCTTGGTGAGCGACCACGGCCCAAACTTCGACGGTGTTTTCGTCGATGCGCTCGCTGCGAAACTCGATGAGATCGAGGGGAGAGCTTATGTCGATGTATTCGCGTTGAAAGCACTCGATGACGCCTTCCGGAGTGATCTCGGATCCGGTTTCATCGGCCACGCGATTGACTGCCCGCCCGAGCTCTTTGTGCATCTCCTTGGGGAGCTGGTAGCCGTACTCCTTTTCCATGATGTAGGCGACGCCGCCTTTCCCGGATTGGGAGTTAATGCGGATGATGGCCCGGTAGTTGCGTCCCATATCCTTGGGATCGATGGGCAAGTAGGGCACTTGCCATAGGGCGTCATCCTCTTCCGGCTGTTGGGCGAAGCCTTTCTTGATCGCATCCTGATGCGAGCCCGAAAAGGCGGTGAACACCAAATCGCCGGAATAGGGCGTGCGCGGGTGAATGTCCATGCGGGTGGTGCGCTCGTACATGTCGCGGATGCCGTTCAAGTCGGAAAAGTCGAGTTCCGGATCGACGCCTTGAGTGTACATATTCAAGGCCACGGTGACGATATCCAAATTGCCAGTACGTTCGCCATTTCCGAAAAGCGTTCCTTCGACGCGATCGGCTCCGGCCATCAAGCCAAGCTCGGTCGCGGCTACGCCTGTCCCGCGATCGTTGTGCGTATGCAAGCTGATGATCGAACTTTCGCGTCGGGTCAAATTGCGGCAAAACCATTCGATTTGATCGGCATGCACGTTTGGCGTGAAAAGTTCGACGGTGGCCGGCAAGTTGAGGATGATTCTATTCTCGGGGGTCGGCTGCCAGACGTCGGAAACCGCTTCGCAGCACTCCAGCGAGAATTCGAGTTCGGTATCGCTAAAGCTCTCGGGCGAATACTCGAGGCGGATGTTCGTATCGGGAACCGATGAGACGAGCTCCTTAACCAGTTTGGCTCCGGCGACGGCTATGCTCTTGATCTCTTCTTTCTCCTTGCCGAAAACGACGCGTCGTTGAAGAGGATTGGTCGAATTGTAGATGTGAACGATGGCATTCTTGATGCCCTCGAGCGATTCGAACGTTCGGCGAATCAAATGCTCGCGACACTGAACCAGGACTTGGATAGTTACGTCATCGGGTATTAAGTTGTCCGATACGAGTCTGCGGAGAAAGGCGAATTCCGTTTCGGATGCGGAGGGAAAACCGACTTCGATCTCCTTGAAGCCGATCTCGACGAGAGCCTTGAACATCTCGACCTTTTCCTCGACGCTCATGGGAATAGCGAGCGCCTGATTGCCGTCTCGCAGGTCGACGCTGCACCAGATGGGAGCGGAGTCGATGACACGGTCCGGCCACTGCCTGTCGGGCAAGTTCACGACAGGGTAGGGCCGGTATTTGGTGATAGGCGGTTTTTGCATGTCTGTATCGGGTTGAAAGTACGAATGGAGGCCGAACTCGGTGACGCAATACAAAAGCTAATGCTAAATTGCCTGTCGATTTTCGCTTAACGAACGCGACGTTAAGCGAAACAAGAATGCGTCCCGACAGTCCGTCCTATCCCAGTAGGAGGCTGTCTATCTTAGTAAGTCGTAGAAGATTCTGGACGCTTAGGTTCATTGAACAACCAGAACGAGTACTTCTATCGGCTTATATGTCAAGCGGCTTGAGGAGATTAGCTTGTTAGCGGGTGGCGGGTGGCGGTTGGCGGTTGGCGGTTAGCGGGTAGCGGGTGGCTGTTGGCGGTTGGCGGGTAGCGGGTGGCTGTTGGCTATGGGGAGATGGAGGGCTGGCGCTTGCGACATGCCGCAACTGGAGGGAGAGAAGGTTTAATTCCGACCGATGCGGCGCTTCGCGAGCGAAGGCCTTGCAGGCTTGGAAACTGGGAGAGTATTGAGCTCGCAAAGGCCGAGAGGATACTGAGGGTTGTTCGATATGAATGGAAGGACGCTGAAGCTCGCGGTATTCGACTTGGATTTCACTTTGTGGGACGCGGGCGGCGTATGGTGCGACTGTCTGAGACCGCCATTCCGATGCGAAAACGGTTTGGTTGTAGATGCCAATGGCGATCGGGTGCGAGTGTATGAAGGCATTGAGGGCGCCTTCGCCTATTTCGAGGAGTCCGGAATACCGATGGCGGTCGCTTCGCGCACGACTCAGCCGGATTGGGCCAATGAACTGCTGGATTTGCTAGGCTACCGAGGTCGATTCGATTGGAGCGAGATCTTCCCATCGTCGAAGACGCGCCACTTCAGTCGACTGAAGGAGTCCACGGGGTTCGCTTTCGAAGAAATGCTCTTTTTCGATGACGAATGGCGGAATATCGAAGAAGTAGGCGCCATGGGCGTGCAGGCGGTGCATGTGCCGAACGGGTTTCATGGCGGCCTTCTCGATCAAGGGCTGGCTTCGTTTGGCCTTTCCGTGGAATCCTAGCCCTGCCCATTGTCCAATGCGGGACGTCGAATTGGAAATCGTTGCATTGTCGCGAAATTCGAGAAATTTGATTACCCACTTCTCCCAATACACGTGTACTTATCGATTATGAAGAACCGGATACGCTTTCCCTATGCCTTGCTCCACTGTCTCGCGATTGTTGGATTGGCGGCTATTTCAATCTCGATCGCTTCGGGAGCATCGCGCCCCAACATCGTTCTGGTAATGGCGGACGATCAAGGTTGGGGGCAGGTTAGCTATTACAATCACCCTGTTCTGAAAACGCCTCATCTCGATGCGATGGCGGCCAATGGACTGCGCTTCGATCGATTCTACGCCGGAGCGCCCGTATGTTCGCCAACGCGGGCCAGCGTCTTGACGGGGCGGGCCAACGATCGCACGGGCGTGTATCAGCATGGCCATGTATTGCGACTGCAGGAGCAGACCCTTCCAGAAGCGCTGCGCAAAGCGGGATACGCTACCGGCCATTTCGGCAAGTGGCATTTGAATGGCCTGCGCGGTCCGGGCGTGCCGATATTGGGCCACGACAAGTATCACCCTGGCAAATACGGGTACGAGTATTGGCTGTCGGTGACCAACTTCTTCGATTTGAATCCGGTGATGAGCCGCAATGGCGAATTCGAGGAATTCAAGGGCGATTCGTCGGTGATCATCGTGGATGAGGCGCTTGCTTATATGAAGGAGCAAAGCGAAGCGGGCAATCCGTTCTTTACGACTATTTGGTACGGGTCGCCACACGCGCCGATGATGGCGAGCGATGAAGATCGAAAGCCGTTTGAGCATCTCGAAGAGAACAACGCCCACCACTACGGCGAACTGGTCGCCTTGGATCGGAGCATTGGCAACTTGCGTCGCGGTCTTCGCGAACTCGGCATCGCGGACAATACCCTCGTTTGGTACTGCAGCGACAATGGCGGCCTGAAGGTGAAGCCGGAGTCGGTTAATGGGCTGCGCGGCACGAAGGGTACGGTTTATGAAGGCGGACTGCGGGTTCCCGGAATTATCGAATGGCCCAGCGTTATTGAGGAGGGCGTGATTTCCGATACGCCCGCGAGCGTGCTGGACATGTTCCCGACGATTGCGGATATCGTTGGCCTTCCGAAAAAATCGCTCTCGAATCCAATTGACGGTGTGAGTCTTAAAAGCTCGCTCGAGGGATCGATTCCCAAGAACCGCAAACGACCCATTCCCTTTCGGTATATGGGCAAGGGAGCAATGGTCGACAATGACTACAAGCTGGTGGTCACCAGCGTTGAAGAAAAGACTTACGCCCTATACGATCTTGCGAAGGATCCCAGCGAATCGAACGATATTTACGAGTCGCGTCCTGAAGTCGCCAAGCGATTGACGAAGGCATTCGAGAAGTGGAATCGAACGGTGGATGCGAGCGATGCCGGCAAGGACTATCCGGAAGGCAAACTTACCGATCCGAATCCGCGCCGGATCTTTTGGACTGAGCTTCCCGACTACGAGCCATACTTCCCGGAATGGAAAAAGCGGCCTGAATACGAGAGTCGCTTTAAGGGAAAATAGGCTCATACCTGCCTGGTTGCCCTGGACTAGAACGGATTGTTCGTCCTGTTTTCGATCAAGGTTGCGACAACTCGATGCAAATGGCTTCTCGCATCGTTTGAGCGTACAGCCGACCCTGCGCGAAGCTGAGCGATCCCAGGGTCCAGGTTAGGCCTCCTTCGCCCAAGTCGTTGACGGCTACTAGGGCCGATGGATCCCACGCCTGGCGCGATATATCCAATACGTAAACCGTGCCTGTAACGGCGGGCCAGAATAGATAATCGCCTATGATCGTCGGGGTCGCCGCGCCGATATGACCCCAGCCCGTTCCATTGTGCCCTTTTTGCCCTACGGCGAAGCCTTGGGCGTTGATTGGGCGATTATTCGGGTGTCCCTTACCCCAAAGCCAACGATCGGCGGAACGACTCTCGGAATGCGGCAAAAGCTGAGCGGGGAGTTCGAGATATTCGACTTTTCCTGTTTGAATGCTCACTCGGCCGGCGTAGTGATTTTCGTGAGACCGAAAGTAGTGGAAGCCATTATGGACGATATTCGTGCTGTAGGTAAGGGGGCGGGTTCGTTTAGTCGCGATCTCCGTCTCCGACTGGTAGCGCCAGTCGCTTTTTTTCGCGTCGTAGCGCCAGAGTGAAACCTGCTCGTTGAGCGATGTCTCGCTAAGGATCGATCCTGATTTCGTATCCAACAGCAGGTGATTCATTCCGCGAAACCCGTAGGCGTAGCGCTCGTCCCAGTAGCTGACAGCGTTGGCTTCGATTCCTTTGATGGCCGTAGACCATATCGTTTCGCCACCCAAGCGGGTTAGGCTGTATCCATAAGACTTCTCGAGAGGATCATGTCCACCACCGCGCCCATGAAGAATGCCAACGCCTCCATCGGCGAATCTGCCGACGCTCGGAACCGTGTGGACGGAGGTGCCTGTGGACTCGCGCCAAAGAATCTCTCCCGTACGCTTGTCGATAGCATGAATGTAGGTCCAGACATCCTTGGGATCGATGTCTTTCGGAAGCGTCATGTTCGGGTTTTTGACTCCTGGAGAAAGCCATTTGCGAATAGGGAGGGCTTTGGCCTTGTCGCTAACTTCCAAATACAAAATTGTATCGTCGACGAGAATGGGGTCCATTCTGCGATTGTTGTGACGGAATCGGGGAATGAATTCCCTTCTCCAAATTTCGCTGCCCTTCGAATCGTAGCAAGCCATGGACCCGGACCGGTTGAAGAACCAAACGCGATCCTTTTCGGCGATGGGCGCGAAAACCGTGCCGTCGGAAAAGCCGCCGGCGAGATTGAGAAAGGAGTCGCCGGGCAGCTCTACGGACCAAAGGACCTTGCCCGTGTGAGCGTCGAGACAGAGACCGATGATGTCGGTAACGCTGAGTTTTTGGTCCTCGCTGGCGATGGGTTGATGGACGGCGAGATAGGCTCTGTCGTCGACGACAGTGATCCCGCTTTGGCCTGCTTCCGGCAAGGGCGTTCGCCAACGAATATTCTCGTTGCGAAAGACGCTCCATTCGAGGGGAGGGGAACCTTCAGTCTTCCAATTGGCATTCGGCCCTGCAGCCATAGGCCAATTGCCGTTGGCCGACGAGTGGACTGCCAGTAGGAGGGAGCAGATTAGGGTGGCTGATTTCAAGAGGGGCATGAGGTCTTTGAGATATACTGAGGATTCCATCTTTGCGCGTCCATTATGGACTTCGAGAATGTAATTCTTCAAAGTGGCGGGAATTCGATCCCATTTCGCTTTCCCTCCGGCTCCGTTTTTCCCCTTGAATCTATGATATCCCTCCTATTTCGAACCGCCTTGTTCTCGATTGGCGTCGCTGCGCTGGCAGCCGTTCAGGCCGCCAATGATAACCCTCATGTCGCTCTAATCGCGGGCACTCTCCATTATTCGCCCGAGTTGACTATGCCGGTTTTCGCGGAAGAGCTTGAACGATTTGGGTTCAAGGCGACGGTGGTAATGGGCGAGGGCGATCCAGAGAAGAAAACGGAAAACGTTCTTCCGGGCATCGAAGTTCTCGATGAAGCGGACGTCGCTATCTTCTTTCTGCGCTTCCTCAAGCTGCCGGACAAGGAGTGGGCGCCGATCGAACGTTATATTCGATCGGGAAAGCCGGTCATTGGTCTGCGCACGGCGAATCACTCCTTCAAGTATGGCAAGGATCATCCTCGCTACGAATGGAACGATGGCTTCGGGCGTCGAGTGTTGGGTACGCCTTATATCGTGCATCAACAGGGGACGACGGATATCGAGGTTGTGAAGAAGTATCTGAAGCACCCGATTATGACGCATGTGAGCAAGACGAATTGGGTGTCGCCGGGGACCCTTTATCTCACGCGACTGGAGCTTGGATGCGTGCCGTTGGTTACCGGAACAGGGCTGGGCAAAGCGAGATTGCTGGAAAGAACCTTCGGTACTATGCTTGTGAATACGAGCGAGGCGGATGTTGTCGCTTGGGCGTGGGAAAACGAATGGGGCGCCAAGGTTTTCGGAACATCGTTTGGCCACCCTGGCGACTTTGCGGAAGAGAGCTTCAATCGGATGTTGGTAAATGCGGTGCATTGGATGGCGGACAAGCCACTGCCGAGCGCGGATACGAAAATGACCACCTGGAATATCGAGCGAGCGGACAAGAAACCGAAAAAGCAATGAAGTTGGATTTCAATAGGTTCAGTCGAAGGGGAAGCCTTCGCGTGAAGGTCGGTTTATCGCTGATAGCTCTTAGCCTCGGTCAACCGCTGAGCGCCGACGAAGCAGTCGGGTCGAATGGATTGGGGACGCGCATCGCCATCGTGGGCAATACCTTCGCCGACCAGTTGCGCAATCATGGCTATTTTGAAGCCTTGCTTCAGCAGCACGATCCGGAGGCGTCCGTTTCCCTGAGGAATTTGGGTTGGGCAGGCGATACTCTGAGACATCGCGATCGTCCGACCAATTTTCCTCCGGAGGCGTCCACGCTGTCGGATCATCGGGCGGATGCGATTATCGCGTTTTTCGGCATGAGCGAGTCCTTTGCCGGGGAAACAGGCGTGGCGGACTTCAAAAAGGACTTGGAGACCTTTGTCGATTCGCATCGCGGGCAACGCTACAACGCGGTAAGCGATGTTCGACTGGTTCTCGTTTCGCCCATTGCCTATGAAAACTTAGGAAAGCTGACCCCCCGTTGGGAACAGCGAAATCGAGAGCTCAAGCGTTATACGGATGCAATGAGAGAAGTAGCGAACCGGTTGGGGGTTCCTTTCGTGGATCTGTATGAACCAACTCGATCCATGATGATGGAAAATGGTTCTCGCCGGTTCACGACGAATGGTATCCATCCAAACGAATACGGATACTGGGCAGTTTCTCGCATCCTCTATCGAGAACTGGTTTCGGGAGCGCCTAGAATGGCCAAACCCTGGCGTGTCTCGCTTGACGCGCGTTCGAATGCCCAATTTGCGGAAGGGTTGGAGCTCGTTTCAGTCGCCAAAACGAGACGCGGATTCAGTTTCGAAGCCAAGGAATTGACGGCTCCTGCATTGCCGCCTCCAAGCAATCTCAGCGAACCAACCGACTTCGCGGAATATCGCGATACGCTTGCCGTTTCGAATTTGGCTCCTGGCAATTACATTTTGCGAATTGATGGAGAAGACGTGATCCGGGCGAGCCACGAAGAATGGGCCAAGGGAGTGGCGATCGATGCGTCGCCCATTCACAGAGCCGCGGAAGCGTATCGAGAAGCCATTATCGATAAGAATCGACAATTCGAGTACAGCTGGAAGGCCCTCAACCAAGTTCATATTGTCGGGGAACGCCGCAATTCGCTAAGCGGCAAGGCTCTGCCCGCGGAGGTGATTCAATTCAATGAAATTGCCAAGCAGCGCGACGTGACGCTTGCGGATGGAATTCCTCTTAAGACCCGCCGGTGGGAACTGGTGTTGGATACGAATTAGAATTTAAACGTCGAATACGCCAATGAAGAAGAAGCTATTATGCACGGGGGCAGTTGCTCTCTCGATTGTCGCGAACGCTTTAGGGCAAAGCGCGGAGGGAATAAAAACGTCCAATCTCAAGGATGCCGATTTGGGATTGATGAACAATCACGACCCAGCGTCGCAGCTGGAGAGTTTCGATTTGCTTCCGGGCTACGAGGTGAACCTTTTCGCGGCGGATCCTATGTTGGCGAACCCGATCCACATGGTGTGGGATTCGCGAGGGCGGCTATGGGTCGCTTGCTCTTGGGCCTATCCGCAAATAAAGCCGGGTGAAGTCGCCAACGATAAGATCATTATTTTGGAGGATGTCGACGGGGATGGCCGGGCCGACAAATCGACGGTCTTTGCGGAAGGGTTATATCTTCCCACGGGAATCGAACTCGCCAATGGCGGCTGCTATGTCGCTCAGTCGCCCGACGTGCTCTTTCTCAAGGATACGGACGGGGACGATGTGGCGGATGTTCGAGAGCTGGCGCTAACTGGGTTCGGCATCGAGGACAATCATCACTCGATCAGCGCTTGGCGCCGGGGACCGGGGGGGTGGCTTTATTTTCAGGAAGGCATTTTCCTGCACAGCCAAGTCGAGACTCAACATGGATTGGTGCGCAACTACAATGGAGGCGTCTATCAGTACAATCCGCGTACGCAGGAGCTCAAGATGTTCTGCAAAGGCACCGGGGGCAATCCTTGGGGGCATGTATTCAATGAGTGGGGGCAATCGTTCATGGTCAACAATCCGCGCATCATGTACCTGACTCCGGGGACGGGAGCGTACAAGGAGGCATCGCGCATCGCGCCCTTGATTTCTACGGAGAAGCAGTGCGGGGGCGATTTGGCGACAGGGACGCATTTGCCGGAATCGATTCGCGGGCAGCTGCTCACTTGCCGATTCAAGAGCCGAGCGGTCGTGCGATACGAATTTATCGATGACGGAGCGGGCTATAGCGCCAATGTCCTGGAACCGCTGATCAAGTCGAGGCATCCGAACTTTCGGCCGGTCGATTGCAAGGTCGGACCCGATGGAGCGGTGTATGTGGCCGACTGGTACAACTCGATCATCAATCACGCCCAGCACGATTTTCGCGATCCGCGACGAGATCACGACCACGGTCGAATTTGGCGAATCGTCTACAAGGACCGTCCGCTCGTTCAGAGACCTGAGCTGGAGGGAGCCAGCATTGGAGATCTCGTCGAGCAATTGGGCAGTCAGGAGACCTGGATCCGTCACCAAGCTCGCAAGGAGCTGAGCGAACGCGACCCGAACGCGGTGCTAAGCGCGGTGGAAGATTGGGTAGGCTCCCTCGATGAAAATCGGGCCGATTACGATCATTGCTTGGTAGAAGCCATGTGGGCCTGCCAAAACGTCGAGCAAGCGAGCGAAGCCATTCTATCGCGCGTAATAGCGGCGGAAGAGGGAAATGCGCGGGCGGCGGGAGCTCGCGTTATTCGCTATTGGCACGAGTCGCTTTCCGATCCCGTTGGCATGATCGCGACCTTGGCCCAAGATCCGTTTCCTCGAGCCCGAATGGAAGCCATTCTATCCGCAGGTTACGTGCCCAAGGCCGAAGCGATTCCCGCTTCGTTGATGGCCTTGGATCACGAACGCGACAAGTTTATCGAGGCCACGATTCCTTCGACATTGACCGCTTTGGAATCGCTATGGGTGCCTGCTGCTGAATCGGGCAAGCTCGCTTTTCACGATTCCGAGCATCGAGACTATGCCGAGCGATTCGCAGGGGTGGGTTTGGATAAGCGATTGGCAGCCTTGTTGGCGGCTGGAAGTCCCGATGCGAGGGAGATTGCGGATACGCGTCGCCAATTCGTGGCGGCGCCCAGCGCCAAGCTCGTTCGCATGGTCGTGAACGCTACGGGCAAGGATGCGATTCGTTCCGATGCCGTAGCCGTATCCATGCTGGAAGGACTTAATCAAGTGGGCGGAAGCGGTAGATTCGAAGGAATGCGGTCGATCGCCAATTTGACTCCGGCGTTGTCGAACGCCAACGAAGACGTTGTCGCCCAGGTGGCGCTGAACCTTGGTTCCTGGAACGTCAGATCCGCGGGACCGGAGTTACTGGCCATCCTGAAGGACGGCAATCGATCCCCCCGCTCGCGTTCGGCCGCCGCGGTAGGTCTGGGGAACTTAGGCATGACCGAGTACGTTAACGCTTTGACGGAGCTCGCCTATTCCTCGGATACGCAAACGCGCTACAGCGCGATTGTAGGACTGATCGAAGCGGACATGGAAGAGGCCAAGGCAGCTGTCGGCGCCGCTTTGTCGGAGGATCCCGGAACGGCAGACGCGATGGCGGTTATCAATGGATTTACGCGTATGCGAAGAGGAGATACGACTTTGGCTGACGCGTTGAAAGGCGTTCGCATTCATCCGAATGTTTCTTCGGCGGTCTCGGCTTACCATCGCCAGACGGGCAAGTTGCCCAAGCGGCTCTTGCCGCTCTTCGAGCAGGACGATCCTTTCGCTTTGAGCGCGTTGCTACTGAAGGAAGATCGGGCGACTTTGACTCAAGACGTGGATAGGTACGGCGACGCGTTTCGCGGCGAGATGATCTTTCGTCGCCAGGAAACGGCCTGCGCTACCTGTCACGGGATTGGATCGGTGGGGCCGACTATCGGGCCCAACTTGGTCGCGGTTGGAACGGCGGCGTCCACGAGCTACATGATTGAAGCGATCCTCGAGCCTAACGCGTCCATAGCCGAGCACTACGAGAACATGCTGTTCACAATGACGGACGATACGGTGCGCATGGGCATCATCGCTTTCCAAAACGAGCAAGAGGTCATCATTCGCGATTCCGCAAGCGGGGGCGAAGAAGTGAAGCTTCCCGTGGGGCGTATACGATCGAAGCAGGTGGCGCCTTCGTTGATGCCGGCCGGATTGGCGGACCAGTTGAAAAGCCGACAAGAGTTTCTGGATCTCGCCAAATTCTTGGCGGTTCTGGGACAGCCTGGCGCCTTTGCGAATGACGAGAGTCCTGTGATTCGCAAGTGGCGAGTCGCGCCGGGGTCGCCGGAATCGATCCCTGAAACAATGGCTTCCTGGAAGACGGCTTATAGCAAGGTGGACGGCGAATTGCCTGTTGGCGATATGCCCTCGGGCGATTATGTCTTCGCCAGTGGCAGATTGAATGTTCAGGTAGGCGGCGAGATCGCGCTTCAAGTGAATGATGCGAGCGGGCTGAAGCTATGGATCGATGGGGCGCCCATTGAAGACATTGGAGGACCGATCGATCTGGATTCAGGACGACGCGAAATCGTGTTTGGAATCGATCGCTCTCAGCGGGCGGCCAACGGATTGAAAGTGGAAATCGCGCCCACGTCGCGCTCGAAAGCGAAGGTCTCTCCCGAGGGTGGCGTTTGAGACGTTGCCATGCGGGGAGTAACTCAGGAAGGCTAAGTCGATGCTCCGATTGATACTCTTGTTGTTGGCGATTCCGCTCGGTGTAGCGTTTGCTAGCGACCGACCGAATATACTCTTCATCATCGCGGACGACCAGTCGCCCTTCGATTTGAAGATCTATAACGAGCGTTCGACTTTGGATACGCCAAACATCGATCGCTTGGCAGAGGAAGGAACGGTGATCGATCAAGCGTATCATATGGGAGCCTGGGTGAGTGGCGTCTGCACGCCATCGAGACATATGATCATGAGTGGAAGAACGCTTTGGCATATCCCAGACAAGCCGGGCAGAGATCGAAACCCGCATGTTAACGATCCCTCCAAAGTGCCTCCGGACCTGCCAGACTACACGATGGCGGCGGTCTTCAATCGAGCGGGATACGATACTATGAGGACCTGCAAGACCGGCAATAGCTATACGGAAGCGAACGAGCGGTTTACGGTGCGACACGATGCGATGAAGCGCGGGGGCACTCATGAAGGCGGTAGCGGCTGGCACGGCGATCGGGTGATGGAGTACTTGGAGGATCGAGAGCAACGTAGGGACGAGGACCCATTCCTCATATATTTTGGCTTTTCGCATCCGCATGATGTTCGCGATGGCGTTCCCGAGCTGCTCGAGAAGTACGGCGCGACCAATCACAGCGACATCGATGCCTTGCCGCAGATCGATCCCGATAATCCTCCTCCGGCATTGCCGATCAACTACCTTCCCAAGCATCCCTTTCCGCATGGTCATCCGGCGAGTCGCGACGAGAACAAGGTGTCGGGCATATGGTCGAGACGAGATGAAGCGAGCGTTCGCAATGAAATGGGTCGCGAGTATGCTTGCAGCGAGAATATCGATATTCAGATCGGGCGCGTTTTGGAAAAGCTCGAGACGACGGGCGAGTTGGAGAATACGGTCGTCATTTATACATCCGATCATGGAATCGCTATTGGGCGCCATGGATTGCAGGGGAAACAGAATCTATACGAGCCAAGTTGGCGAGTGCCCTATATTGTAATGGGACCGGGCGTTCGAGCAGGCGATCGTGCGAAAGGGAATATCTATTTGTTGGATACATTAGCGACGCTTTGCGACTTCGCGGGGATCGATGCTCCCCAGACTAACGAGGGAATGAGTTTTAAGCCGGTCGTGGAAGGGAAACTGGAGAGCGTTCGAGAGGTCGTGTATGGCGTTTTCGGGGGCGCGACGCTGCCTGGCATGCGAGCCGTGCGGAAAGGCGACTGGAAGCTGCTGAAGTTCGACGTGTTGGACGGCTTGATTCGGCGTACCTTGCTTTTCAATCTTAAGGAGAACCCCTGGGAGCTGCTCGTCGAGCATCAGGACCCGAATATGATCGAGATGATTGGCAATCGGCCGGAGCCCCATCAAGTCGACCTGGCGAATGATCCGCGATACGCGACCAAACTAGCGGAAATGGAAGCCGTTTTGCTCGATCAGATGCGCGCTCATGACGATCCCTTTCGGCTTTGGAATCAGGAGAATTAGATTTCTCGTTGATGACTTCTTGCCGTCGCAAGATCGGACAATGAACGCGGTTTAGCGAATTCGTTACGGTATATGGACCTGCACGCGTATTCGCTCGCTTGACCCGAATTCGGCAAGCTCGCATATTCCGTAATGCGCATGGGGGCGATGCAAGAAAGCAGACTTCATAAACTCAATCGCTGTGGCTTGATTTATCTAGGGATGGCGATCGTTGCTGCATTCGGTTTCCGTTGCCCATCGATGGGACAGGGCGATGACTCGTTTTTTCAGAGCGTCCAAGATCACCGCGGATTCGAAATTCGCGAATCCCATGCAATTCATCAAGACGAGACCGGTTTTATATACTTTGGTACTCATGATGGCCTGATCGTTTTCGATGGGTACGAATACCGTAGCTATCGCAGCGATGCGAATGATCCGACGACGATTTCGTCGAATGGGGTTAACAGTCTTTATGAGGTTGAGGAAGGAAGGCTTTGGGTTGGGACTGATGGCGGATTGGACCGATTCGATCTGGCAGCTGGCGCGTTCGAGCGATTCGGAGCGAAATTGGATGGGCCCGCTCAAGAGCGAGCCCGCGTTTTCCGAATTATTGGGGACGTAGAAGGGGATCTTTGGATCGGAGCGAGCAATGGGATGTGGCGCTTCGATGCCGTGTCTGGCGACACGTCCCTCGTATTGGGCAAATATACGAATGAACTGAAATTCGATCGCGAAGGTAAGCTCTGGGCTGGCTTTGGCCGAGAACAGGTGGGTCGCTACGATCTTGAACGCGACACCTGGAGATTCTTTCAATTTTCAAGCGGTTTGGGCGAAAACCTGACTGGAGAATACGTTTCCGACTTTGCCGAAGACAGAAATGGAAATCTGTGGATAGGGACGACGGCGAGTATCGGCAAAGGCGTTTCTGGGGGCATGTTCCGCTTCGATTTCGAATCCAGCTCCTTCGAATCGGTCGAGTTTAGAAATAGCGCGGAGTTACCTGAGGAACGAGTGTTTGGCGTGACTTCGCTTGTTTACGATCATCGTGATTGGCTCTGGGTCGGGACGCATTCAGGGGCAGTGTATCGCTATAGCTTGGAGACAGGCGAGTCGAAGAGGTATCAGTACTTCGACCGAAAGCCTACGGAAATCACCTCAATCTTTATCGACAATTCGAATACGGTCTGGCTCGCCCGTCACTATGGAACAGTCATGAAATCGCGCGAGTCTTTGGAAGGATTGGTCTCATGGAGCAATTCAAGCGACGATCCGCATGGACTGAGCCAAGGGCACGTGAACTCCATATTGGTAGACAGTCGAGATTATCTTTGGGTCGGCATGAGGGAAACTGGTTTGAATCGATTGGCTCCCGATCGAACATCGTTCGAATCTTTCCTTCAAGGCCAACGGATTCTTTCTCTTTACGAAGACCGAAGCGGAGGCATTTGGATTGGTACGCATGATTCTGGCTTGTATCGATACGATCCCCAAATTGGAGGCATCGTGTATTCGAATGGCGAGGACGCTGATGGATTGTCATTGGATCAAATTCGGGATATCTGGGAAGGTGTAGATGGACGATTGTGGATTGCATACGCCGGAGGCATCGCTCGTCACGACTCGTCTGAGGATTCTTGGATTCGCTACAGAATCGCCGATGCTGAGACGGGAAACCCTTTTACTCGATGCGCGCATGTGAATTCAATCGGAGAAACGTGGATAGGGACGAACCAAGGGGTGTACGTACTGGATCGCGAAGGAGAGATCTTGAGGCGCTACGACGTAAGCGGCGACGAGAGTCTTCGATTAAGCTCCAATTTAACGCGGTTTATCGATGAGGATTCGAATGGAACGATGTGGGTGGGAACCAATGAAGGATTGAACCGTATCGATGACTCGGGAATTCGGATCTACGATATAGATGATGGACTCGCGAATAACGCTGTTCTTGCGTTGATGGAGAGCTCTGAGGGTGAGCTTTGGTTCGCAACCCGAAGCGGCATTTGCAAATTCGACGAGCGTGTGGATCGATTTTTTGTGGTCGGAAAAAGCTCGATGCTGCTGAATGGCTGGTTCGTGCCCGATGCCTTTTTCCAAGAAGAAGATGGCCGGATGTATTTCGGAGGCGAGGGTGGGGTTGACTCGTTTTTGCCGATTCGCGCCAAAGGAACGGAGTTGGCGCCGAAGGTCGCGATCACATCGGTGGAAGGGATCGAAGGAGAGATTCTAAGTTGGAACAATATCCAGGCGGCGCCCCAATTTTCGGTTCCTTCGAACGCCCAATATCTTTCATTTTCGTTAGCTGTATTGGATTTCGCCAACCCGAATCAGAATCAGATGCGCTATCGTTTGCGTGGACTGGAGACGGAATGGAGCGTTCCTTCGAACTATCGATTCGCTCGTTATGCGAATCTGGATCCGGGCGATTACGTATTCGAAGTCCAAGGAGCGAATAGCAAAGGCATCTGGAGCGATTCGACTGCGAGTATTGGATTTACCGTGACGCCTTTGTTTTGGCAAACGCTTTGGTTCAATGGACTAGTCGCGCTCGCATTGGCGTGCGCCATATTCGCGATTCACTATTGGGTAACCGGGCGAATTCGAGAGAAGAATATCTCCCTGAAACACGCCGTAGAGGACGCCGCCAGTCAAGCGAGACTCTCGGACTTGCTGGCGAAGAGGCATGAAGCCATGGAGAAGAAAGCGAAAGAGGCGAACTTAGCCAAGAGTCGCTTTCTCGCTAATATGAGCCATGAAATCCGGACGCCATTAAACGGCGTTATGGGAATGCTTCACCTGATTGGCCTTTCTCGTCAGACCAAGGAGAACAAGGAATTCTTGGAGGTCGCTACGAATTCGGCGAAGTCATTGCTGACTTTGCTGAATGAAATCCTGGACGTATCGAAGATCGAAGCGAATCGAGTGGATCTGGTTAAAGAGCCGATTTCGGTGGAGACGTTCCTCAACGATCTGATTAGGAGCGTTCAGCTGAAAAATTCGGCTACTGAGCTTGATATCAGATGGCGCATGGATGAAGCGGTTCCTGCTTGGCTCTTGGGCGACCCTGGAAGATTGAGGCAGGCCCTCCTGAACCTGTTGGTCAATTCGGTGAAGTTCACGGAAGAGGGCTTTGTGGAGTTACGAGCGACATGCGAGGAACGATCCGAAACGCATGCCACGATTCGATTCGAAGTAGAAGATTCAGGCATCGGAATATCCGAGGAATCGCTCGCTCGAATCTTCGACCCTTTCACGCAAGAAGTTAGTTCCTCTACTCGAAAGTACGGCGGAGTTGGCTTAGGCCTTTCGATCAGCAAACGAATAGCGCGATTGATGGGAGGAGATATCGGGTGTTCTAGCAAGGTGGGCGAAGGCTCGACTTTTTGGCTGACGGCTCGATTGGGAATTCCAGAACCCGAGCAGCATTTTGCAGGCTCGAAAGGTTCGGGTTCTAAAACGGACGAGTCGGATTCGAAGGGGGGTAAGATCCTCATTGTGGAGGACGACGAGGTGAATCGGAAGGTGCTTGAGCGAGCATTGCAAGTATTTGGCTATGATTACGATTGGGTATGGGATGGACAACAGTGTTTGGAGGTCTGCGAACGCGAATCGTACGATCTTATATTGATGGATTGCATGATGCCAGTATTGGACGGATACGAGGCATCGCGAAAGTTGAGGGATGGAAACTCGCCGAACAAGGATACGCCTATCGTGGCGACTACCGCCCGCGCCATGCCGGAGGATCGGAAGAAATGCGAAGAAGCGGGTATGAATGACTTTCTAAGCAAGCCGGTCGACTTCGATGCCTTGAAAGAAAAGATCGCGCATTGGGTGTCGAATAAGGCGCCAAGGGTTTAGCCGATCAGGCTTTCGAACTCTTCGGAAGATCTTCGAACGTGCAGCATTGGCAGAAAGCTCTCTGCGAAGCGGGGCTCTCCAAACGCAATGGATCCACAGACGATTCGATCGCCTTCCATTCGCGGGGTCTCATCGGATAACGTGTCAAGGTAGTCGGCAAAACTGGATACGTTAGAGCGTTTCAATCGCGATAGAGAAACGATTTCGAATAGGCCGAAGGAAGCAGTGGACATTCGGCGACCGACTTCTGAGGCGACTCGTCCCATCGTGACCCGAGGATTGAGTTCGACGATAGGCTTCAATTTGAGAAACCCTCCAGGGCTCCTGTAGACGAACGCGTCGATGCTCAGCGGTCCTTGGAAGCTAGCATTGGAAAGCGCGCCGCGCAACGAAGGCAGAAGAGCGTTTTCGACGTAGTCGTAGAGCCTTGGTCGTCCATTTGCGGGAGTCATTAGAAACCGAATGATTTCCTGAGGCGCGTTTTTGTCGAAGCGATGCAGGTAAATGCCACGGAACTGTCCACGGGCATTGTTCAATAACCGAGTATAGGCTATCGGTTTTATCTCGTTTGGCTGCGCCTCGCATTGAATCGAGTAATCGAATACGCGATCCAGCCACGGTTCTACGATGACGCTTCCTTGCTGGCGCATCGTATCTTCTATCCAAGCGCGTATCGATTTGCTTAGCGTTTCGCCTTCCATGACGCACCGCATTCCATTGGCTGCGGTCCCGAAAGGGGCCTTGATCACGATATCGCCGTATCCAAGTCCTTGAAGGCGTCCGCGATGGGATTCTATTCCATCGATGCTGTTGAGTTCTACGCCATAGGCTTCAGGAGGAGCCAGCCAGTCGGATTTCGAGTTCAGTTCGGCAAGTTCGCGAGCCCATTGGGCGCTCCAAGATTTGGAGTAGAGCTTCTGGCGTTCTTTTGACCAAAGGGCGCTCAAATCGATGGGGCGCGTCAACTTGGCTGCCGCTTCCTCGAAAAAGCGGATGCTGTCGGGCGACCAGGCCCAAGGTTTCAGCGCTCCGATCTTTCGATCGATTGGGGGAGCGGTCAGGACTTTCGCGTCCCTGTCTCGCTCAATGATCTCGGGAACGGTAAAGTGGAGGTTCTGGAGATGGTGCAGGAAATCGGGCGATGGCGTTCGAGAGACGATAAGAATGTCGCCTTTGCGAGCCAGGTAGGCGGGGAGAAACTCTAAATCTTGTCTGAGCGTTTCGAGCCGCTTTTCGAAGGGAGCAGGCGCGTTGACTGCGGCGGAAAGTTCCGCTTCGGGATTGAACCAGAATATGGAGGGAGTCCGACCGCGCGATTGATTGAAGAGCTGCAGGTCCTCGACGAACGACTCGTCCAGTCCTGCATCGAGCCGGCCTTTGCTGTTGAAATGATTTCCTTTGGCTCGAGCGGGCGAGAGAGGAAAGGTAAGTCGTTCCTTGAAAGTCTCCCAATCGGATTTTCCGTTGGCCTTCCATTTACGAAACCATTTTAGGCCAAAGCCAACATGTTCGATCTCATCGCGATAGATCTTGTCGAGAATCGTAGCGGTGGCGTCGTCGCCGACTTGTTCGAAGATGGACTTGTATTCGCGCGAGTAGTCGAGGTTGGCTTGCTCGAAGGTGAGGGAGAGGCGGGTTACGTAGTCGAGCGGATCCTCCATGGTAGAAACGCTCTTCCAAAAGTAGTCGCTTAGGGGCAGTTCGCCGAACTCGATACCGCACTGCTTCATGCGGTGAATGTAGAGTTTGGTGTGGGTTTGCTCTTCCTTGAGCGTTTCGAAGACGCCACGCCGAAAGCTGGCCGGCGCGTCCGGGAACTTCAGCAGTGCGAGCGCCATCAGTTCCGTGGCAAGCAACTCGTGATTGCCGAAGAAGTGGAGCAGGCGCCCGCGTTCGCGCTCGTCGACTAGCTTGGAGACCTTGGGATGCGAATTGGATCGCGAGGCGCTATCGCGGAGGATCAGCTCTGGAGGGCGGGAAAGCTCGCCAGGCGTTTTGATCGGCGCGCCCGGTTCCGTATCGACGATCTCATCCCGCGTAAAGCTGAGCTTTTCTTCGAGCGTCTTGCCGAAGAGAACTTGTTCCGCGAATGATCTAAGTTGCGTGGCCATGGGAGCGCGGCTCCGCTCGGCCTACCGCTGACGACTTCTCTTCATGCCGTCCAACTCGTCTTCCGGAAGATCGTATTGGGAGCGAAGGCGCTCGAGCTGTCGCTTGAGCGTTTGCTGAATTTCCGGGCTCGCTTGAGCGTAGATGTTCTTCATCTCCATAGGATCATTCTTGAGGTCGAAGAGCTCCCAGGTGTCGTTCTCCGGATCGGGATAGCGGATCAGTTTGAAGCGTCCGTCGGTTACGCCGAAGTGAATCGGAACGCCGTGTCCGCCATGCTCGTAGTAGTGATAGTAGTGATACTTCCGCCAATCCGAGGGCGTTTTTCCCTTGAGGATCGGCACGAGCGAACGGCCCTGCATGTCGCTAGGGATGTCGGCGCCAGCAAGTTCCAAGAAGGTTTCCGGGTAGTCGAGATTGGATACGATGTCCGAGTCATTGACTACACCTGCTTTCGCCACGCCCGGCCAGCGAACGATGAGAGGGGTTCTGAGGGATTCTTCGTACATCCAGCGCTTGTCAAAGAGGCCGTGCTCTCCCAGATAGAAACCTTGGTCGGATGAGTAGATGACGATGGTGTTCTCGGCAAGGCCGGTTTCGTCGAGATAGTCGAGTAACTCGCCGATACTTTCATCGACCGCTTTCACGCAGCGCAGGTAGTTTTTGATGTAGCGTTGATAGTTCCACTTCTTGCGTTCGACGTCGTTTAGATTGGCGGCGAGCATCGCTTCGTTGCGGGGACGGAAGTAGGCGTCAAAGGGCTCGAGCTGTTCGGGCGTATGCTTGGACGAATACTTGATCATGAGCCGGTGATCATTCATCTCCTCTAGCATGCGGGCCCGATTCTGTGAGATGGGTCGCGCTCGACCGGAGTAGTCGTCGAAGAGCGTTTCAGGTTCGGGCATTTCGATGTCGTCGAATAGCTCGAGATGGCGAATGGCAGGTTCCCAGCGTCCATGCGGCGCCTTTTGCTGGACCATGAGCAGGAAGGGCTTGTTGGGATCGCGTTCCTCTTTCAGCCAATCCAGAGACTGTTCGGTGATAATGTCCGTAGTGTATCCAACGTGGTTTACGTTTTCGCCGTTGGTTATGAGCATCGGATTGTAGTAGGCGCCCTGACCTTTGAGGACTTCGTAGTGATCGTAGCCAGTGGGCAATGACGCTAAGTGCCATTTGCCGACGATAGCGGTTTGGTAGCCCGCCTTTTGCATGTATTTAGGCGCGGTCGCTTGGCTGCCGTCGAAGCGATCGCCGTTTTGCCGAAAGCCGTTCAAGTGGGAATACTTGCCGGTTTGGATAACCGCGCGGGCCGGTCCGCAAATCGAGTTGGTGACGTATGCTTTGCGGAAGAGAATGCCTTCGGAAGCGAGACGATCTAAGTTGGGGGTGGGAGCGATTTCGGCAAGCATGCCCCCGTAAGCGCTGATCGCCTGCGTAGCGTGGTCGTCGGTGAAGATGAAGAGAATGTTGGGACGATCCGATTTCGCTAGGACGCTTGAAAATGCTAATAGCGATAGGCATCCGAGGCTCAGGATAAGGCGGGTCGTCGATGAAATGCGAAGAGTAGTGGGCTGCATAGGGAAACTCTCGCGTTGACGGTCCGGGCAGGCAAGGAAAGACCCTCTTAAATTTCCATATTTTTGTGGCTTTGCCCGATTGGAACGTGAGCGTGCCGGAATCGAATTTGCGGAGTGGTAGGGCGAGCTCGCTACTCGGAGAGAGCCAGAGCCAGGCTTGGGATACCTGGCGTTTTCAACGTTTTCTCCATCTAGGATCGCGATACCGACAACTCTCTTAGTCTTCTCGATACGCGTTTAGCGATCGCTGTTTCGGCTTCAGTTGCTTTCCTTGATCAAAGGTGGCCAATGAGTTGGTTGCTTTGCATCGGAAATCATAACAGTTAGAGTTGATTCAACGGCAGTCGGGAGCGGATCGTTCGAAGTTGCGTCGATATGCCTTGCAGTGGCCCATTAAATGTCAACGCTCCGGCGGTTCCTAGGTCAGAGCAGAGAGTTTTGAGAAAACTGCCATAAGGTTGTAGCGTTTGCGAATTAGTGAATTACGCGCGTATTCGACGCTTCGATCGATTAGGATTCTTGCGATATCAACTGCCGATTCCATTTTTGCTGACTCAAATCAGCGCAACTAAGAAACATACAGAAAGAAATACAATGCCCACAGGGACAATCAAGTGGTTCGACTCGGAAAAAGGCTACGGCTTCATCTCGCAAGACGAAGACGACAAAGATCTCTTTGTCCATCATTCCGAAACGGACGGAACCGCTCTCAATGACGGCGACAAAGTCGAGTTTGAAATAGGGCAGGGACCTAAGGGCCCCTGCGCTTCAAAGGTAACGCGACTCTAGCAAGCCAGTCAGTCGGCGCCTGGGAGGACGTTTAGTCGCTTCCGGGCGTTGCTGGCGATGGGCGTTTAGTCTAGGTTTGGAAGTCTTTCGCCTGACTTCGTCGAAGGGGAGAGGCGCGCTGGTAAAAGTCAATTGGATACAGCCTCTGGCATTGTCTTAGTATCTAGTTTCGCTTCGACGCGTTCGATCAGCTGATCCAAATACTCGTCGTCGGGAACGATGGGACTAGATGCTAGCGAGTCTTCAACTTCCTCCACGAACTCGGGCATGCTGAAATAGTCCTCTCTGAGCTGTTCCCAAATGACCCGGGCCACTTTGCTTCCCAAATAGATGGGAACGATTTGAACCTGTTTTTCCCAATCCGCTTCTTCGATGAGGCCCACTTCGTAGGCCTCGTAAAATCGATACAGCGTTCGGACGCGCGAGCTGAGGATCAAGTTGAGTTTATAGAGCTCTTCAGGAGTCAGCGATTCCGGATCTCTCAGTCCTTTGACGTAGACTTCGCTGTGTTCTAGGTTGGTCGCGAGCGCCGACATGGCCATTTGCCGGAGATCTCCGAGCTCCTGCCCCCTTAGCGCTTTCGTGTTATCCCGTATTTGAAAGATCAATATGATCAAGGTCAGGAAAACGACGACCCCACCAAGAATTTCGGCAATAAGGGCCCAGCGTTGCAGTCTTTCTTCGCTCATGGGAATCGGGATTTGTATCGAAAACTCAGTACCAAGACTGAATGAAAGTAGTTTGGTCGGGTGTGAGGATCAAGGTGAAACTCAAGGTGGCTCAGTCGAATCCTCCTTACAACTGGATACGATCTTAACCGGAAGATCTTGAGATTTTCCGATTTCGACAGTAGAAAGAAAACGGATGGAGAAACGTGGAGGGTAGCGCAAAGACTAAGTGCCAATGGAGGCTACATTGGGATGTTGGGGCAGTTTATGCCTGCGATGCCATTGTATTAGAATCTTGATTCCTTACGCCTGTAGCCCAGCAAGTGCCCTGGCCCCTAACTCTGTTGAAAATGGATTTTCCAGCACTTGTATGTTTTCAGTAGCTACGAAATTCGAGCTCCCTCCCGGAACTTCCTAATCCTGACCTTCCTGGAAGGCAAAGACGATGCTCGGGCTCCAATGTCGGGAATGGCGCTCCCGTTGTCGTTGTCCTCGAAATAGAGCCGAGCGGCCTGAATCGCTTCTTCTCGGGATTGGTACCCGGAGCCGATCTGCTGCCCTTGGACGAAGGCGCGCCAATGCGTTGGCTGCTTGGAGCTTGGATTCATGACTAAGAGTTTGGACCGAGCCTCAGCGCAAGAGGCTCTTTTAATAAACCTTGCGGTTTCTACCTAGATGTCAAGATTGGCGCTTGCCTACCCATGTCAGCAAGATGCCCCATCCATTGCGCTATCGCCCCGATATCTTAGGAAACGCCATTACTAGGGCAATAACTTGTTAGAACCTCAAAAACAACAAATACAATGAAACTAAAATTAGAAGAAATCCCCGTTATAATGGAAGGCCCTGGCACGGTAATGAGAAGGTAGACCGGCTTGGGAAACATGGACTTGGGCTATATTGAACTGCCCAAAGGCGCTGATTTTACTCCTCTTCTTAAAGGGCTTTCCAACGATAGCTGTTGCTGTCCTCATTGGGGGTATATTTTCAAGGGGAATTTCCGGATAATTTACGACGATGGAAACGAGGAACTGCTCACAGAAGGCGATGTTTTCTATCTCCCGCCTCATCACACGGCGATTGTGGAAGAGGATCTGAAATGCATCATGTTCAGTCCGGACGAGATGCACGGCGAAGTGCTAGACCATGCTATGAAAAGGATGGCGGAAATGAGTGAGTAAATCTTTCTAGCAAGTCGGATTGCTCAATTCCTGGAAGCTACGCTTTTCTCCATGAGTATCCTTGTCGTTCGAATAGAAATTTACCCCTCGTGAAATATACTCTCATATTATTGACCGCTCTGCTGTTTGTCTCGTGCAGCAGTGATGGCGACCGGCAGTCTAGTAATGCTGAGCAATTAGGAACGATAGATTTCCCCGTTACTGGCAATCAGGTAGCGAGGGAACATATGGAGCGCGGGATCAAGCTCCTGCACCATATGACCTACCTGGAAGCTGAAAAGGAGTTTTCTGCAGCGGTAGAAGCCGATTCGGATTGCTCGATGGGGTATTGGGGGAAGGCGATGACCATTGTGCATCCGTTGTGGGCGGATATACCAAGCGAGTCGCGTTTGCGCGAAGGATGGGAGTTGATCCAGGAGGCGCGAGCCCGATGTCGCGAGTCGGGATCCGCGCGTGAAAGAGCCTACATTGAAACGCTCGCAGTGTATTTCGATAATGGATGGGAGCGCGAAGAGAAGGACCGTCTAATCGATTTGGATCGAGCCTGGGATAGGCTCAGAAACGAGTTTCCGGAGGATTTGGAGGCAGCTAGCTTCTTCGCTCTGTTTCATTTGGCTCCCGCGAGATTCCTGCCAGCGGACAAGTCCTACCGTATCCAGAGGACCTCGGGTCTTATTGTGGAGGATGTGCTGAGGCGGATCCCCAATCATCCTGGGGCGCTTCACTATCAGATTCATGCTTACGACTTTCCAGCCTTAGCCGACCGGGCGTTGGATATGTGTGGCCTCTATGGAGACGTGGCGCCTGACAATCCCCATGCTTTGCACATGCCAACGCATATCTACACCCGGGCGGGTTTTTGGGAGAAGTCGATCGAATTGAATCTGAGATCCGCTGCCGCTGCCCGAGATCAAGTCAAGGAAACGGGTGGCGTTAGTCACTACGAACTCCACGCTCTCGACTATGCAGTCTACGCGTATTTGCAGCGAGGACAGTATGACGAGGCGGGAAAGATCCGCGATCGAGTGGTTTCGCTCGAAGGCCCCTACGCTACCAAGAACCTCAGGTCGGGGTCGTATGCTTTTTCCGCAATACCGGCACGGTGCGCATTGGAAGCAAGGGAATGGAAGGAGGCGGCCCAGATCGGACTGCGGCAACCGGAATGGTTTCCCTGGGATGAGAGATTCATCCCGGACGAAGCAACAGTACGTTTTGCCAGAGTAATTGGATCGGTACGTAGTGGAGATTTGGATTCAGCTAAAGGTGAAATCAAATTGCATGGTCAACTAGCGACTCGTATAGCTATCGATTTCCCGGATACTTACTGGGACTCCATCGCAAAAGCTCAGCAACTAGCGGCTCGAGCTTGGTTGGCGCTCGCAGAAGGAAGCAAAGGCGAGGCTCTTGCTTTGATGAGGGATTCCGCAAGAATAGAGGGAGCAACGGAGAAGGAAGCAGTCACCCCTGGGGAGGTCTTGCAGGCAAGTGAACTTCTCGGCGACATGCTTATGGATTTGGAAATTTACGAAGAAGCTATACTCGCCTATCAAGCTGCGTTGGAACGAAGCCCGAATAGATTCTATAGTCTTCACGGGGTAGGTCGAGCGGCTGAAAAAGGTGGAGACGTGAAACTGGCCAAGCGATACTATCAACTGCTAGTCGATCTGGCGAAAGATGCGGATCCCGATCTGCCAAGATTGAATCAAGCAAGGGCTTTCCTAGCGGCTAATTAGCCAGGCGTCACATAAGTGTTGTTCGAACAAAACGGATTACTCAATGGCTTTGAAACGTGAACTCTGCAAAACCGGATCGATACTTCGCCATCGAGTGTCCTCGACGTTCTAAACGCTCGTCCCAAGCCCAGCGTAGTCCATATCGCATGAGGTGAGCTTCGGATCCTTCCACGGCGAAGGGGCAAAAGGCTTCCCCGGAATCTGAGTGTAGTTCGCGGCGTTCTGCCTAGCTTCCTCTTCCGTTTCTCCGCAGAACTTCAAGAGGTCCTCGTCCTTCCTGCTCCTCCAAATCGGATGCTTGGGGTCCCGTTTCTTCATCAAGAAAATCTTTGGCATCCGTGAAGCGTATCAGCTTGCGTAGGACAAAAGTGGTCGCGCCCCAATGAATCCGGCGCGTTTAGGCTATTCAACTAGGTTGAAGTCGTACTAGCAGAGGCTAAAACATAAACTTAAGCCCGAAGCCCAATGCTTCGGTCCCATCGAAGTCCTCAAACGACACCTCGAATCCCACCGCCTCAGAGAAGTCATACCCGACGCCCGCGCCTATTCCAAGCTCGGAAGAGCTGTCTGAAATCTGGCCTATGCTGATTTTCAATTCGGCGTATGACAGGTGGCCAAAAGCATACCAGCCGTTTTTGTCGCTCTCCCACTGGGCCTTTATACCTGCCCCGTAGAGGTGATCCAGCTCAATATCATCGAAATCAAAGATCCAATCGCCATCGCTTCCACCGCCAACCCGCACATTCGGGATTAGCTTGAATTTGTCTTGGACTTCAAACTGGTAGCCGAGAGATGCCACGACTCCACTTAGATCAACGCTGGTTCCATCGATGTCTTCAGATAAATTGACGACGCTAGCCGTACTTTGCCATTGAGCGTTTACAGCAGATATGGCGCCCGTGAAGACCGCCAAAAGAGCAATAGTATTTCTTATTCTCATATTTTTAGTAGGTTGATATCCGTAGTTTCTGGGCAATTACCGTATTGGATGAGCAAGTTGCCTGGTAAACCATTTGTTGGACGTCCGTTGGTTGAACTTGTATCCTTTCGAAATAGCTGTAGAATCCCTAGCAAGATCAATATCAACCGAGAGTTTTCGGGATAGCTTGAAGGTTGTTGGCGTGGTGCCGGTCATCCCATTGGATGGGTAGGCGCGAGCTCCCGGGGATCTGATTCTGCAACAAGCGCGTCATTGGCGCTTCGAGTAATTGTCGCGCGCCCACACATGGACACGAACACGCTCGAGAGCAATGGGTGATTATTATTGGATTCCTATAGCTCATTTCCACTGACGGGCTGAGGTTTCATCGCGCTAAACGCTATAAGCAGGTTATAAACGAAGCCTCTTGAATCGTCTGTGCGTATTAGGGCATTTTATAGTCGAAATTGGAATTAAACGGTTTCCACGTTTTTAGAGGTGGGAGATTCGCGTAGCCCAAAGCCCTCGCGCGCGTACCGGTCTGCGATGCGCGGGCAATTTAGTATGGGGGACTAAGATAGAGCGCCTGGGTCCAGCGACCTGAGATTTGCTGAATCGACCGAGCGGAGTATAGTTAGCTTTTTTTGAGAGGATGGATATCAACGGAGACCTTCTCGGCAATCAGCGAGGAAATCGGACTGCTGCGAGGCTCTTCAAACCCACAAAGAGAGAAAAGCCGTGTTGAGTATTCGGTGACATCGACCTTTTGATATTGATAGGGCTTGTGATGGACGCAGCCGCTATAGATTTCGCTATTTTTATCAGCGCTGAATAGGCGATATCGTTCCAGCAAGAAAAACTCAAGTGTTCCTGCCGTGGAGGTCTCGGGTTGTGTCAATTGCGAAGGGTACCGGAAAAACTGCGACTGGTTGCATCCACGGCGTACTGAGGTGTATTTTAGATCGCCTTCAACAAAGGAGGCCTTCATTTGGGCGTGCTGATAGGGAAGATGAAAAAAGGTCTGGGCTATCTTCACGGCAAACCATTGATCGCAATCCAAAGTGTAAAACCAGACTCCGGGACGGCCGTACTCATCAAACACGTAGGTCCTAAGATTTAGCTCTTGAAACCATGACAGCCCAGGCATGGGGGGGCAGTATGAGGGGCGAACTTTCTCCATGAAAAAAGGAACAATTCCTACGAAGGCGCTATCGCCGTATGTATCAACTGTAAGCCCAGGCGGTAGTGTCGCCTGAATTGAGGCAGGAGGCATTTCCCAGTGCAGGAAAAGCAAGTGCGCCCAATCCTGCTTCATCACCACCGAAGAACTTGGTGGCTGCCGTTCCGCAAGACGCTGATCTTCAGTCGGTGTTTTCATTATGATTGAGGCTTGGCTTGGGGGGATTCGATTGCCCCGGAAGTTCGTGAAATACGTTGCGAAAGCCGTTGAAGCGAGAGAATAATGCTCGCTTATGGAATCGGCGCAATGCCCAAGCCGTTGGAGGGAGTGAAGCTGCGCAAAGTCGTCACAATCAAATTGGAAGTCCTCTCCGAGGTAACACTGCGCGGTTTCATAAGTTGTCCCTCGCGCGCGTACCGGTCGGAGTTCTAACGGAAACTATGTACCTAGAGGGCTCCCGATCCGGGCTTGTGCCCCAAGGGAAATCCTTTACTGATTTAGATGCCCCTCCTTTTCCCCGCCTATGGAAGACGACCCCGAGCCAATTTCAGAACCTTCCCCGCAAGCCCCCAGCGATGCGCCCAAGGCGGGTCTAGTTGGTCTGTGGGGCAGAAGGGTCCTGCGAGTGGCGATTACGTATGCTGTAGTTGGGTTTCTAATTCAAGCTATCCCCCTTCACGCTGAAACCAAGGGACCTGATAACGGTGTGTTGTTTATTCACGGTGGAGGTGGATTCAACGTGGCTGAGTTTTTGAATCTGGCCATGAAAGCATCCAAGAAGGAGCAGCCGGTTATTTGCGTTATTACCACGCCTCAGGGGAAGCGACGGGCCGCGGATTACAAGAGAGGGATCCCATTTCGGTTGGTGAAAACGCTGAGAGAGCGGTTCGGTATAGAGCAGGTCAATGAGCTTTATACTCTGTCGAAAAAGGACGCCAATAAGCCGGAGTTTTACGGGCTGATTGATGAAGCGGACGCGGTCCATATGAGCGGAGGCAATCAATGCTTTTTGACAGATGCGTTTCTAGGTACGGAGATCGAAGCTGCTCTGAACCGTTTGCTGGAAAGAGGTGGCGTGGTTTCGGGAAGCTCTGCGGGAGCCCAAGCGCAATCTTCATTTATGACCCGCGGTGACTACGATCGGGGTCGCATAATCCTTGGTGACAAAAAGCATCAGCAGGGATTTGGTTTCGTGAAGCTAGCCGCCTTTGATGTGCATGTTGAAGAACGTGACCGGGAGCGGGATCTATTGAAATTGTTCAGAGCCAAACCCAAGCAATTGCAAGACAGGCAACTCAATCCTCTCGATCTGCTGGGTATTGGAATCGACCAAAATACGGCGATCACGGTTATTAGAAATCACTTTCGCGTATCTGGCAGGGGGCAGGTCTACATTTTTGATCCCCACACTTGGGGAGAGAATCAAGAAGAGTGGGATTATTACACGCTACCCTCCGGCGCAGTCTTCAATATGAAAACCCGGGAGGTGGTTGATCAATGATGGACGGCCCTATTCTCTTGAACCGAGAGCTGGACCTCTGGTTTATCTTCGACCGACCGCGGGGCAATTCGCGCTTCGATGCGCTGCTTGGGTGATGATGTGTATTCCATAACACATTACAAAAATGAAATCCCTCTTCCGAACGATCCGCCGCAAGCTCCTCGATGAGGGGAAGCTGCTCCGCTACCTTACCTACGCGTTGGGCGAGATCGTCCTGATCGTAGTGGGAATCCTATTTGCGTTGAAAATCAATGACTGGAACGAGGATCGAAAGGCTCAGTCGGAGTTCAATGAATACGTGGCGCAATTGAGCGTGGATGTGAGTACAGCGATCGGGTACAGGGACTATACGAAAGAATTCATGGGAGAACTCCTCGAACATGGCGAATTAGTAGTAAACGCTCTTGAGCGCGTTGATTCCGAGCCCGAAGATTTGGCTGGATTCGAGGAGGCTCTTGATTGGTTGGGAGCTTATAACGAACCTCAAGTTCACGTGGGATTGCTAGGTCAATTATTGAACGGGAACACGGAGATCATCGGTCGAAATCGAAGCCTAGCTAAAAGGCATTGGAGATGGAGACAGTCGTAAAAGGAAGACTGAGCAATTTGAGCCATATCTACAATCAAATCGATTTCGCCAATAGCGCTGTTCAAGTAATGAGAGGAAGAGGGGATTTCGGTCAAGAAGTGCCGCCGAGGTATGACTTGGAAACCCTGAGGTCTTCCGAGGCGTTCATAAATGCCACTTATTCTATCAACAGTAGGATAAGAACGATGATAGAATTTACAGAGATGATTGAAGAGAGCCTCGAATCCTTCCTCGCAGTCTTAGAGGGATACGACACCCCATGAAGTCCCCACTCAGAACCCTGCGCCGGAGGCTCTACATCGAAGCCGCCCCTAGCAACTGGCCCGAAGTGACGAAAGTAAGCGCCTGACCAGCGGCTAGCGAAGTTTCGGCGATCCTGTCCCCGACACTAGGCGGCCCTATCAGTGACTCGATTAGCGCCTCGCTTTCCCCGGCCTTCGATTCATGTGGTATGAAGAACGCCAGGCCATGGGCGTCCACCCATCCGCCATTCCTAAAGTCCAATGGCGTACCGCTCGCGAGATCCGCTGGCACGTATCTAAGGGGCGCGTCTTCTACCTGCCTCCAGCCTGGTCCTGGGTCATAGGCTATAGAAGCGTGAGAGTTAATCGCCGAATGCTGGCTTGTTGTCGCGCAGCCCGTGAAGAGGGAAAGCAAAACGACTATTAATGGGATAGTGATTGGATCGATGCCGAATCGGTTGAAGGCTCTTGCTGCGCTCATTTGTGGAGGGGGCTTCCGTTGTATTTGATGATTGGGGGCAGATTGTGGTGTTCATGTATCCATGCGCGTTTCCTCCGGAATTCGGATCAGGGAATTAGGCGAACCGCGGAAATTTACCCCTTGAGACCGTCATTTTTGTAAGGGCGTGGCCAGAGGGGAGCATTCCTTGAGGGAGGCATTTTTTTGGCGACGGATTAATGCATAAGTGCTCCTGTCTAAGCCTTGCTTCAAGCCCCCGGTCTCCCGAGCGTGGCGTTCCCACACGGACGCCATAGTGCCACATCCACTTGGAAATTTCCCTTGCCAAGCAATACCAGCAGCAACGTTTTCGCCGCGTGATGGCTTCATGGGGACTACCGTGGACTCAACATCACCCCCTCTTGCCCCTGCCGCTTTCAAAAATCGCCAGAAACGAGAGAGCGGAATTGCGTTCGCGTACGGCTCTCATTCCACCCCGCCCCCGTTCTGTCATTTGGAATGCCTGGGGGCTCTATCGAAGGGCGAATTTCTTTTGCCATCGAGTGATTATCCTATCTCTCCCTAAGCCCTGGCAGGATTTTGGGCACCCTCTGCTGGATTCGCAGCTGTTTAGCGGGAGTTTGAGACTTTGAGTCTTGTGTCCCTACTTGAGAGTACTTTTTGACTTTGGTCGCATTGATTGCAAAGCCTCTAGAGGCGTCTTCTGGCGAATTCGCGACCAGATCCAGACTTTAGATACTTTTCGAAGGCCCTGGCTCTTTGGGGATCACTGAATGCGATGGCAGTTTGGATTTTCCACGGTCGAAACTTCGCGGTGTGCGGCACGCTGCCGGCATTGTGCTTTTTGAGTCGCTCTTTGAGATCGGAAGTAATGCCGACGTAGCGATGGTCTGCATTGGTCGAGACTAAAATGTAGACGTAGTTGTAGGATTCCAGAGTCATGCTAAAAGAGCTATCTCAATTGGTTATGGTCGACAAGTCTAACGCTATTGCGTTCGCTGATTGGCCTGCCAAGCCGTAGTCTTGCCATTGGGTTTGGATTAAGTGTCCGCCTCCGCCTTTCAGGACTTGCGACTGCATTTGCTACGTCGTCACGAGCCGGCGTGACGCTTTTGCCTGTGGCAAACATTCCGATTGGCCTGCCAAGCCGTAGTCTTGCCATTGGGTTTGGATTAAGTGTCCGCCTCCGCCTTTCAGGACTACGGCGTGACAGCCTTCGCGCTTGCTTCGCGGCGAGCGAAGGCTGGTGGCGAGACCCGGAATCGAACCGGGGACACAAGGATTTTCAGTCCTCTGCTCTACCAACTGAGCTATCTCGCCCTTCTCCTGTCCGCTAGGCGGAGCCTTGAAGAAGTCTGGGACAATAGGTGCGGCGCTCCCGTCGTCAATGTGAATTTTAACAAAATTGGGAGGGTGGAGCTAATTCTCTCTAGTTCAGCGCCTTAACCTCGGATTGGACGTCGAATACGCGTCCGTTAGTCACGGTGAAAAGCGAGCGTCCCCGCAGGTTGGACTCGCCCGTCATGGCGCTGTGGTATTCCGGGTCTTCGAGCTGAGAGGCGAGGGCGCTTTCATCGACTGAGTAATCTGCGTCCGGTTCGAAGATGGCCAGGTTGGCCATGGCGCCGCTTTGCATGGTTCCGATTTCGTATTGGAAGTCGAAAAACTGGCTCATGTGTTTGGCGGAATTGATCGAGGCGAGTCGGTCGATATCGCTCCAGCTATAGTCGTAGCGATTCCTCAATTCGTTGTAGAACTGGAGGCTGTGTTCGATGTTGCGCGTGCCGGGGCTTCCGGGCAGTCCGTTGTGAAAGGCTTTGGCCGCCTTAGCGTGGGGGGCGTGATCGGTTCCAAAGAAGATGGCGTATCCGGACCGAACCGTATCGCGGGTTAATTCGATCAAGGAGAGCTGGTCCTCGCGACTGGGGTGAGCGGGGCGACGGTAGTTGATGAGGGCGATCTCTTCCTTTTGCTCGAGCAGTCGCTCGCGGCTCCAGTAGACGTAGTCGAGACCGATCTCGGCAGGCAGCTTGAGCGAGGCGCTGCTCGTTCGATCGAGAATCTGCTGCAGGGCGGGGCCGGTGGGGATATGGCGCGCTAGAAGACTGGATACGCCGACGGATTCGGCGAGATCCATTGTTTCCTGCTGGCAAGCGAGCACGGTGGATCCGTCGAAATACTCGTGATGGAGGAGTCGAATGTCGGGTTGGACGCGTTCCTTGAAAGCTTCGAGGGTCTCGTCGGCGCGGGCTTGGTCGTTGTGATAGGAAACGGCTTCGCCTTTCCATAGTTCGTACATGTAGCGGCGGACTTGCCCGGTGAGACCGGATCCCCCGAAGGTCGAACCGAAGTCCTTGCCTTCGTGTCCGGGGATGGGCGCGGCGCCGGGTTCCATGCGGGGCCAGACGACGATGGGAATGAGCGCTTGCGCGGTGTAGTGGGCTTGAGTGCGCTCGTGACGATAAGGGCCGACGGGGCCCCAGGGGGTGTTGCCCATGGCTCCCACGATGCTGACCCCGCCTTTGAGGGCCGAAAGACATCCAGAGCGAATCGAGTACTGACTGTTGGCTGCGCGAATGGAGTTGATCAGAGAATCGTAGTCGACGCCTTCTGGTCCATGTTCCTCGACTTCCTCTCGGGTCGGCTCTGCGGCTTCGCGGAAGTGGACATGCGGATCGACGCGCCCCAGCGCAATGTGAGCGGTATCGAGGAGTTCGATACTATCGGCGGATTTAGCGCCGGGAATGAGCTCCAGCGGTTCGCCGGGAGCGCAGACGACTTCGCCGTCGATGAGCTCGCCGGAGTCGAGGTGAATGTTACGACTGTGAAAGCGGATGGCTTGGCCTGGTGTAGTCACATGTGCGAGGAAATCGTCGAATCGTAAGGGGGCAAGCGCTGAGATCGAATATCTCGGCTAAACGGTGGAAATGCGACCTGCAGGAAAAGGCGATTTATCGGTGATTTTTTCGGCTTGCCTTTCGTTTTGGCCCAAGCACGATCCCGCAATCTGGATGCCGCCCTAGCTCAGCTGGTAGAGCAATTCACTCGTAATGAATAGGTCGTCGGTTCGAATCCGATGGGCGGCTCCACTTTCCCCTCCTTGCTGTGTGGAGCGTAGAGAAGGGGCCCAGAGAGACGCTGACGCGATGATTCCGACTCTCTAAGGCTGCTCGCCTGAATAATAGGTTCCCGTCGTTAAGAGCACCGTTCGAATATTCGTAACCGTGCCTGTTTTAACCTGAAGTGAAAACGCACAGTATGCGACTAGCAATGAGCCGCATGCGGTTAGCCGAGATATGCGATTCATGGTAAATTAGGCCCAAAGGCAGAGTCGATCCAGGATCGGACTCTTGGATTGGCCCTCAGCCCGAAAAAAGAAAGGGAAAGTAACGATGAAAAGGGTCAAACAAGCAATATGCGCGATCGCAATGCTCTCCTTGATTGTGGGTTGCGCCACAAAGCCGGAAAGCGTTGCGCCTGCTTATGTAAGCCACCTGGGCTACATGAATCTTGACTGCGAACAGTTGGGTCATGAGCAAAACCGAATCGTGTCTGCGCTATCCGCAGCTGCAGATGCTCAACGAAAAGCGAGGAGCAATGACACCGTTGGCATCATCCTCTTGGGATTGCCGGTTTCATCGCTTTCGGGGTCCAATCAAGCCTCGAATATCGCTCGTCTGAAAGGGGAGTTGGATGCTATCCAAAAAGCCCTGATCGAAAAAAAGTGCGATGTGGAGGTCGTCAGCATCGATGAAGTAATCGCTAAGAATGAGGACGGTTAGAAGGCGGGTTGGTCCTCGTCTTTATTCTGAAGGTTGGTCGGCGAGATGATCGCGCTCGCCTCAGTTTGACGTTGAGCCGCATCGGGTTAGTCGCAAGTCTATCGAAATGAGGAATTCGGCGATTGCATGGCTAATCCTGTGGGCGATGGCGCTTATTTCCTGTGAAACGACTCAAAGCGGTTATGGCTTCATCGCCGACCAGTTCGATCATCAGGCCATCGTCGATATGTTCGTGACATCGGATCAAGCGGCCAATGATCGTAATTTCGAGATCTATAAGGATCTGTTCGCTCCCGGCTATTACTCCATCGACAAGTCGGACTCGTTCGATGGGATGATGGGGCGGATGAATCGCTTCGACTATTTGGAGATGGTCGAGGACATCTTCCGCCGGGCCAAAGAGCTACGCGTCCATTCTGACGTGACCGATATCGAGTTCACCGAACCGGGTCGGCGGGCAACGGTTAGCGTGCAGGAAGACAACACGATCCATTACATGGGCCGGCGGGAACGCATGGTTTCGGTGATGGAGTATACGGTGGGATTCGAGGATGGCTGGATTTTCATCGAGAACGCGACTGTGCTGGCCAAGAACGAAATCGACGATTAACTGCGCCAATCGAGCGCTTTGACTCGGCTCCTTCGTCTACTCGTACTTCTTCTTGTACTTCTCGTAGAGCAGGGTGTGACGCGAGGAGAGGTCGACTTTTCGTCCATCGATATAGACTCCCGTGACTTGCGTGCGCAGGTCGAGGGGATCTCCATCGCAGATAAACAAGGTGGCGCGCTTGCCCGATTCGAGCGATCCCACCCGATCGTCGATGCCTAACAACTGAGCGGGATAAATGGTGATGGCCTTCAAGGCCTCGTCGCGCGGCAGACCGTGGGCCGCGGCCTTGGCCGCTTCGTAGGGGAGATGACGCTCGTTCGAGGAGGTGGGTCCTCCTCCGCCGAAGGCAATGGCGAAGCGCACGCCTTTTTTGTGAAGCAGGGCTGCGTTGGCGAAGGCGACGTCATAGGATTCCCAGCGTCGCATAGGCAAGGAGTTCACTTTGTTGAGAATCACGCCGACATTATTGGCTTTGAGCGTGTCAGCCGCTCGCCAAGCGTCGCTTCCTGTGACAATGACAATGGTCAGTTCGTGGCGAACGGCCCAGTGGACGGCATCTCGGATCTCTCGTACGCGCGTCGCGGATACGAATGCGGGAATCTCCTTATCCAAGAGTGGGATGAGCGACTCCCATCGCAGGTCTACATCGATGCTGCTGGGGTCGTTACTCTGCGCTTTCTGGAATGCGCGCGCGTCTTCGATAACGGTATCCAGTTTGCGGATGTTCTCCTGATAGCCTTCTTCCGCTTTAGTGGAGTTGTAGGTGGATGGGGCGTCTGGATGGAAGTCGGGTTCCCGAGGCGAGCGTGGCCAGCGAACGTGAATGCCTGCTTGGGTTTCAAGGGCCATCTCCTCGATGGTCCAGCCTTCGAGCGAGACCACGGACGATGAACCGCTAATCAGACCGCCTTGAGGAAGTACGTGAGAAACCAATACGCCATTGGCGCGCGTGACCGGGATGATCTCGCTATCCGGGTTTATGGCCGTGGCGGAGCGAGCATTGGGATTGATGGAGCCCGATTCGGCATAGTCGCGCGTTGCGCGGACGGCGTTGATCTCTACGAGACCCAAGGTCGAGTTGGCGGAAATGAAGCCTGGATAGACCCGCTGGCCTTTCAGGTCGATGACTTCGGCGTTGGCAGGCGCCTTTAGGTTCCTGCCGATCTCGACGATCTGACCTTTGTCGAAGAGCAGATCTCCATCCTCAATCACGCCTTGCGTCACCGTGTGGATATCGGCATTGGAGAGAAGGATAGGGCGGCTTTGCTTGGCCCCCGGGATGCTGTCGTGGGAGATCGCGTGAGGCGCGAACGCGGCGATCGCAAAGATGCCGAGAGCGTAGACGAGCGATGTTTTGATTGAGCCCATACGTTTCGTCGAGTGGAGTGAAATTCGATTGATAGCACTCATCTTAGTGGCCCTCCTCTTCTAATCCTGAGCAGCTGTAGTGGACGGTGCCGTCATGATAAATCCAATCCCAATGCGTATCGTGGTCGTGCGGGTGACTGTGGCCATGCGCGTCTGAATGAACCTGGAAGTGCATGACGATCGGCGGCGGTGAGGGATCCGGCTTCTTGGCCGGAGGAGCGAGTTTCAGATCCTTCATGCGGAGCTTTAGCGCCTTTTGCACGAGCGATTCGCGTTCCGCGGCATCCGACAGCACGCGTTCCAGATGCTCTTCGCGATCGAATCGTTTGATGCCATCAATCCATGTTTGCTCGGCTGCGGCATATGTGGAGAGCGTCGGATCTAAAAGGGTCATTCCTTGATTCTTGAATTGAGTTCAGTCAACAATTCATTCGCTTCCGGCAACTCTCCTGACAGCGTTCGCTTCGACAGCTTACTGACCCCCGATTCACTTCCCATGGATAGTGCATTTGCAAGCCACCCATTGGGGCATAGGAGTTTTGTTTTCATGTGACAAGCGATCGCACATTTCCAGGGAGCGGATTTGGATTCCAATACGATCTTCTTCGAAGTCTTCTTAAAATGCTTCAGACACAGCTTGAGTCTTTTTTCCCATGCCAGTTCTCTCGCCTCTCTGGCCCCACCAGTGCCCAACTCTATAGCCGCTGCCATATGTTTCTCTTCTTCGAGCAAGCCGGTTTTGAACTCCTTGGTCCCCAGAGCCCAGCCTTTGCTCATCTTCTCAAAATTCATAGACTTCTTTTCGGCATCCGACTCATTCAACCACTTCAGGTATTGGTCATACTTGTTTCTTCCGTAGGTGGTATCTTTCAATTCTCCTGCTCCTAATAAGCTACTTTCCAAAGAAAGAAACGGTGGTCGCTTCCTCTTATTCCTCAAATACCAGTAACTACTGTATCGATAATCCTGAAGCTCTGCTTCCTTGCAGATACCTGCCCGTACAGGATTGAGATGGATATAGTGGCACAGCCAGGACAAACGATCAAAATCTTCCACTAGAATACTTTTGAAGCGCCCCTGGAAGAGGCGGCCGTTTTCCTTCCGAAAGCGGTTAAACCGCATCGCGAACACACTTTGTAACCAACGCATCCCTTCACTGAGATTCGGCTCCGGAGTCTCCAGTGCCAAGTGGTAATGGTTGCTCATCACCACATAAGCATGCAGTTTCCAGCCCGCGTATTCACACGCTTCGAACAGAGTTTTCTCAAAGGACTTCTTTGCGCCTTCACTCTCGAATATCCAACTGCGATAATTACCGCGGTTGATGATGTGGTATATCGCACCAGGGTACTCAAATCGTAACTTACGGGACATGACGCAAGAGAGAATCATCCCAAATTCAATCAGTCAAGAATCAAGGAATGACCCCTTTTAGCCCCTCTTTTAGCCCCTCACCCCTTTTAGCCCCTCGCTGAGCATGCCGGGCGAGCAAACGCCGTGGGCGGAAGCATCCTTCGAGGAGCGAGAGGCTATCCACAAGAAATACCGAGATTATACACATGGACTGCTTTGGTTTTTGAAAACCGATCCCAGGGTTCCAGCAGCGATGCGCGAGGACATGGCTCAATACGGGTTTTGCAAAGACGAGTGGCAGGACAATGATCATTGGCCATGGTATCTCTACATCCGAGCGGCACGACGCATGCAAGGTGAATACATCCTTACCCAGGCGGATGTCACAACGACGACCGACAAGGAAGATGTTATCCATATCGGATCCCATTACATCGATGCCCACCACGTCACCCGATACGCGGTGGACCAGGATCACTACATCAACGAAGGTCGTATCTGGGAGGTAGGCGTGCCTTTAGATGTCCCATACAGAGTGATCACACCCAAGTCCCAAGAGTGCGAAAATCTCCTCGTTCCGGTCTGCGCGTCTGCCAGCGCGGTAGCTTTTTGTGCTATCCGCTTGGAACCAACTTGGATGCACTTGGGCGAGGTGTCGGGAATTGCGGCCGCCATGTCTATAAAAAATCGATCGAGTGTCCAAAACATCGACGTCGCCGAACTTCAAAAAAGAATTACGGCTGTTGGCATTCCTCTTGAATCGCCAGAATAGGGTCCGCCAAAATAGAAATGAAATCGCCACGCTCAAGAAGCTCTACTCCCCGCAGCAGAGACTGCGGGGTATCTACGAACTTCTTGTCCCAGCCTACGGCCGGGACCGCACGGCGATTGATCGGTTGTGAATAGCCGTACCCTGCGGCAGAGACCGTAGGGAATGTTACCTGATTCAAAATAGGCCGTAAAAGATATCTTTCAGCATAAGGGCAAATCAGGAGGTCGGAAGATCTGGACGAGCTTGTTGTTTTTATGATCTAGGATCGGAGCTGTTTTATTATAAAATAAGTAATCTCTTTTGATGGCGATTGGAAAATTTAGGGGGGACAATAACCAGGATAATGAAAACCAATTACGGAAATCTTTTGGGTCGTATCCAGGAATCAATGACGCGTTGCCGCAATAAATCTTGTTTGCTGGGATTCGACGGTACTGTCGATGTCATTTGCAAACCGGTTGAAAAAAGCGACTGGGCACCGTGTTCCTTTCATCGCATCATGGCCCAGCGCGATTCCAGCAAATAGATAGAAAATATTCTGGTCTCGCTTCGTTTCCGATTGTTTAGAGAGCATGGAGAATCTCTAGAAGATTACGCTCTCTTTTCTATGAAGAGGGTTTGGAATACTTTTTTTTGTATTGAAGAGGAGTTATCCCCATTCTTTTTCTGAAATGCACGGTGAATGCACTTTGATCGCAGAAGCCAATATCCAGGGCGATGGTGGAAATAGGCTTGTTGCTCTTGAGCAGCATCGAACACGCGCTTTGTATTCGGCTTCTCACCAGAAACTGCTTTGGGGTAAGTCCGGTCTCTTGTTTGAAGTTGCGATCAAAACTACGAAAGGAAAATCCTAGATTCGTTGCCATTTGCGTTAGCGAGTCGATCTCGCCGGGCTTCTCGAGCATTTGTTTCGTGGCATTTGCTATAGCGGGATGCATGGTTTCGATCTGGCTCTGCCTATCGTAGGCTTGCACCGTTCCAACGATCCCGCAAATCCGGCCATTCTTATCATACACCGGGAACTTGTTGGTGGAATACCATTTTGGCAATCCCTGGCGATTCGGGAACAGTTCGATCATACCCACCATGCGGTTGCCCCGCTGCATTACTTTCATGTCGTCCCTTCTGAATTTATCAGCGAGCTTTTTTGG
>Ga0066825_10000020_pt1 | contig 71417 bp, 65 predicted proteins | sample ETNtaG_6_FD_65608 | JGI IMG/M metagenome (GOLD analysis project Ga0066825, IMG submission 65608) | Marine microbial and viral communities from oxygen minimum zone, Eastern Pacific Ocean - ETNP201306SV45 | ecosystem: Environmental > Aquatic > Marine > Oceanic | place: Pacific Ocean: Eastern...
ACCTATCCGACACCAGAAGCGTTGCTGCCAGGTAATGGCGCCTTAACAGCGGCAGTTGCTGCCGCAGGGAAGACCGAAGCGACGATCGCGGGAAAGCCTCATCGCCCCATAGCGGACCTAGCCCTCAAATGGTTAGAACTAGAACGCAATAGTTTGGGTCATATGGTTGTGGGGGATCTCCCCGCTACTGATGGGCTATTGGCAGCCGAACTTGGTTTCGGCTTTGGGCTAGTTCTTTCGGGCGTTACCTCCGAAGAGGAGTCAACAAGATGTGAACCCAAACCTGACGTCATCGCAGATGATCTGCGATCTCTAGTCAAAGTGGTTCTGGGTTTATAACCGGGGGGCAAGGCGCAGGGTCATCCCAGATGTCTTAAGCCTGCTGGTAACTTCGATTTGTGTGCAGATGCTTACGGCGAACTCTTCGAGAAGTTCATAATGGCTCGTCGTCGACTCGATATTGAAATGGTTCGGCGGGGTCTTGTATCGAACAGGACCAGAGCCAAAGAGCTGATCGATGCGGGAGGGGTTCTAGTAAAAGGCGCCTTGTCTCACAAGCCTGCATCGTTAGTGACCAATGGCGACCCGATCGTCCTCGTTGGAAGCAAACCTAGATTTGTGTCGAGGGGAGGAGACAAACTAGACGCCGCGTTCACTGAATTCCGAATCAACCCCGAAGGGAAACGGGTAATTGACGTGGGGGCGTCTACAGGAGGCTTTACGGACTGTGCGCTGCAGTGGGGTGCCGCAGAAGTTGTTTCTATCGACGTTGGGTATGGACAACTTGACCATGGTTTGCGGGAAAACTCAAAAGTCAAAGTTTTTGAACGCACCAACGTAAGACATATCGAAGTCTCTCAAATTGGAGGCTCTGCGCCCTTGGTGGTGGCTGACCTTTCTTTTATATCGCTCAAAGTTGTGTTGCCAAGACTTGCGACTCTGTGTGAACCGGATGGGGACCTACTTATGCTGGTAAAGCCACAGTTTGAGGCGGGCCGAGTCGAGGCGGCTCGAGGTCAAGGGGTAATTAAAGATCCTGAGATCTGGCAAAGAGTTCTTAAGGAAGTATCAGAGTGTATTTCAAAAGCGAAGTTTGGGGTAATAAGAGTGATGGTCTCACCGCTCCGCGGGGCTAGCGGAAACACAGAATTTCTTGTCCATGCCTTAAACGGGTCCGATTTGTCACTGTCAGATGCTTCGATAGAGCAGGTAGTCGAAGAAGCCCGAGCCGCAGGTTCGTTATGAGCATTATTTGCATAATGTTGCATCCCGAGCGCGATGAATCACACCAGTTGGCGGGTGCTTTGATACATCACCTAGAAGCATCGGGTCATAGCGTGCGTCTTGGAAACGCGGAATCGTCGATGGTGGGCAGAGGTGACCTCGGGTGTGCCGAAGAAACGCTAGCTGACGGTGCTGATTTAGCAGTCAGTATCGGCGGCGATGGGACCATGCTTCGCACGTTTGAACGAGTCGCTGAGTTTGGCGTCCCTGTCCTCGGCGTTAATGTCGGGCATCTCGGTTATTTAACGGAATTCGAAGCGGACGAGGCGCAAGCTGCTGTTGACAAAGCCTTACGAGGGGAACTCCCGGTCGAAGAACGCCTCATGATTGAAAGCCAAATCCTTAGGTCCGGCGGTGAACGTGAAGGTCCTTGGATCGGGCTCAACGAGGCTGTTGTCGAGAAGAAATCGCAAGGCCACACAGTTCGTCTAGAAGTCATCATCGACGACTCTCCATTCGCAATTTACGCTTGCGATGGTCTAATAGTTTCAACCCCGACTGGCTCAACTGCATACAACCTGTCTGCGCGCGGTTCCATAGTCGCACCAACTCATTGGTCGCTTCAACTAACCCCGGTTGCGCCACATATGTTGTTTGATCGCTCATTGGTTTTGCGACCTGACACAGAAATTCGAATTTCAGTAATAGGGGAGCGCGAGGCGAACCTCTCGATTGATGGCCGGAGTGTCGCAGCGTTGAGTGATGGTGATGCCATGGTGGCGTCGCGAGCCGAAGTTATAGCGCGTTTGGTTACCTCGGGTTCTGGGGGCTTTCAGCAAGTTCTAAAGCAAAAGTTTGGCTTAAAGGACCGATAATGCTTCTGGAACTTTCTGTCCAGAACCTTGGAGTTATTGAATCTTCGTCGTTGGTATTAGGCCCGGGGGTGACTGTACTTACGGGCGAAACCGGTGCTGGTAAAACGATGGTCGTTCAGGCGATACAACTTCTCACGGGTGGTAGGGCAGACCCTTCCATGGTGCGCAACGGAGCTGATGAAGCAACTGTTGAAGGTCGGTTTCAAACATTGGACGATCGGGAGCTCATCCTTAGGCGGGTAATCCCGGCTGAAGGTCGTAGCAGGGCCTACCTTGATGGAGGGTTGGCCGGAATGGGTCAACTATCTGAAATTGGTCTGAAATTGGTCGATTTGCACGGCCAACATGAACATCAATCGCTGTTGCAGCAGAAAGTTCAGCGTTTGGCGCTAGACCAATATGGGAGCGTCGACTTAGGTCCGCTTGTAGAGGCTCGAGGCAATGAGCGTCGACTGCTTGAAGCGATCCAAGAATTGGGCGGTGACGCGAGATCTCGAGCTCATGAGATCGATCTGTTGAAATTCCAAGTCGCTGAACTAGACCAAGCACACCTGGACGACCCGAACGAGCTAGACGAGTTAGCGAAGTTAGAAGAACTTCTTGCCGACGCATCAGCTCACATCGAATACGGGAGCCAAGCTCGTGAGTCGGTAAGTGGTGATGGGGGTCTGATCGATTCCTTCGGAAACGTGATTAGTAGTTTGGCTGACCGGGCACCGTATCGGGAGCTCACGGAAAGGCTGCGCGGTTTGCAGGCCGAAGTGACTGACGTCGCCGGCCTAATGCGAGAGTTGGTGGATTCGATTGAAGATGATCCACAACGGCTGGCAGAAGTTCGCGAGCGACGCCAACTCTTGATTGGTCTACAACGAAAGTATGGCGACACAATAAGCGAAGTAATTGAATACCAATTGAGCGCTTCGCAGCGGCTCGAACAGCTACAAAGCCATGAAACCAGGGCAGCTGAGCTTGAAACTCAACTCATCGAAGCAAGATCCGTAATCGTAGAGCTTTCCAAACAAGTAGCGAAGAAGCGACGTGCCTCGGCGCCGTTATTTTCGACAGCAGTAAGCCGGTATCTCCCCGAGTTGGCACTAGAAAACGCTGAGTTAGCAGTTGAAGTTCGAGGAGAAGATCCAGCTGACGATGTGGAGATTATGTTTCGGGCTAATAGTGGAAGTAATTGGCATGGCTTGTCTAAGGTCGCCTCTGGGGGCGAGCTGGCAAGAGTCATGTTGTCGTTGCGGCTAGTCCTTACATCCGGACCACCCAGCCTCGTATTTGATGAGGTGGACGCTGGTATTGGAGGAAGTGCAGCGCTAGCTGTGGGCCAAGCGTTAGCCCGGTTGGGTACAAGCCATCAGGTCCTGGTCGTGACTCACCTCCCGCAGGTCGCTGCCTACGGCGATGATCACCTAGTCGTAGACAAAAAGGATGATGGGTCGACCGTGGTATCCACTGTAAGGAAGGTACAAGGTGATGATCGTGTCCGAGAGTTAGCACGTATGCTGGCAGGCCGGCCTGACTCTGTCAGTGGAAATGAGCATGCGGCAGAGTTGCTTGAAAGAGCCGGGCTTGAGCGGAGCCAACAGTGAGACTGAGACGCCGAGAAGGCAACTTCAATGCTGCGAGTTTTGAAGCCACAGCTCGTGTCGACCGCCGCACAAAAAACCTTATTCCGCGTTTGCGATCTGGGGACATTGCAGTTATCCAACATGAAGATCTGGACCGCGTTGCTGCGCAGGGCTTAGTTTCAGCCAGGGTTTCGGCGGTGCTCAATGCTTCACAAAGTCTGTCGGGAAAGTACCCGGCTCAGGGTGCCCTTGTGTTATTGAAATCGGGCATCCCTTTGATCGATGGAATCGGAGTCAGTGCCTTTAACAGCATCAGAGAAGGTGAAGCGGTTACGGTCGTCAAAGACAAAGTTTTTTTTGGCGACCGGCAGGTAGGTAAAGGTGTCAGGCCAACCATCGTGGAGTTGGAGCGCCGCCTGGAGTTGGCCAGAGAGGCTGTGCGTGAACAACTTGGTGAATTCGCAACCAACACCCTCCAGTACTTAGCGGACGAGCCGGAACTTATAACCGATGATTTAGAGCTCCCCGAGATCTCAACCAGCCTCGCGCAGAGACAAGTGTTGGTCGTTGTCCGAGGTATCGACTATCGCGAAGACTTATCAACGCTGAAGCGATCGGGTTACGTAAGCGAAATGCGTCCAGTACTGATCGGCGTTGATGGTGGGGCCGATGCGCTATTGGAGGTAGGCCTCACTCCGGACCTCATATTGGGCGATTTCGATTCTGTGTCGAGGGAGGCCTTAGACTGTGGGGCTCAATTGCTTGTCCATGCTTACCCCGGCGGAGTGGCACCTGGCGCCACACGCTTAGAGCGTCTGGGCTTCGACTATGCGGTTGTTGAGGGTGTCGGGACTAGCGAAGATATTGCGATGAGAATTGCTTTTGAGGAAAGCGCCGAATTAATCGTGTTGGTCGGTTCCCATACCTCCATGGCTGACTTCTTTGACAAAGGTCGCAGGGGCATGGCCTCGACGTTTCTGACCCGTATGAAGGTCTCCTCAATCTTGGTTGATGCTAAGGGAGTGGGTCGTCTGTATCGCACGCAGGTTCGTAAGCGGGATTTAGCTCTATTGGTTTTGTCGGCCATCTTTACTTTGGCGGTGATAGCTGTCGTGACTGAGCCTGTTCGACTGCTGCTCCGAACCCTCTGGCTGAATTTAGGAATGTGACGTCTAAATGATAAATCTTCGCTATCACATCGTCAGTGTTGTAGCTGTTTTCCTGGCGCTGGGAATTGGGCTGGCATTGGGTTCGACATTTGTCGATTCGATATTGGTAAACGAGCTTGAGGATCAAGTAAATGAATTCAAAGTCGGTCGAGACGATGCCATCGACAGTAAAGACCAAGCCATAGCCGACAAGCAACGTGCACAAGAGGAACTTGAAGCACTTCGAACCGATTGGCTTCGAGAAGAGCAAGTTCATGATGAGCAGCTGCAAGATCTCCGCCGTTCTTCCGCCGAAGAAGTCAACGCGATCCGTGAACAAATTGATGCTGAACGACAGGACAATACTCTCACCCTGAATGCGATCGAGGCCTTAATGCCTAAGGACCGTTTGGAAGGTACGTCTTGGGTAATCGTGGCTCCGACTGGAGTCGATCTATTAGGCATAGCGAAGATACGCGAAAGTCTGATCGAATCTGATGGCGAGTATCTCGGCACCTTATGGATCCGACCAGCAATGAATTTGCAAGAACCGGAAACCCTAACGGCTTTAGCTGATCTCTTTGAGGTCGAGTCCAGTGATGCGGAGCTACCTGAATTAGTGATTTCCCACATCGCTTCTTGGCTAACGGAACGTGAGGGCTTGAATAACCAAGAGGATCAGATACTTGAGGGTCTCATTGGTCAGATGGGCGTCTTAGGCTTGTTGCGTCACGACCGATACGGTTCATCGGCACCTTCTAATCAGGTGGGCGATTCGGATAAAAAAGTGATTTTCGTTAATGACAGTGCGCTGATGAGCCTCAATCAAGAACTCTTTATGTCACTCCTCGAGGAAGTCACCGAGCTTGGCGAACAGGGTGCTGGAGCTGTAGTTGAACTTAGAAATGAGTCTTCGCCGGTAGGTGAAGTGGTGAACAAGGTTCGTAATGATGCAGATCTTGCTCAGAGCTGGTCCACCTTTGACGAGGTCGACTCTTTGGAAGGCCGTCTAGGCCTTCTGATTGGCCTCAGTCGTTTACCATCGGTCGGTCATTATGGAAGTCTGCCGACCGCCGAAGAACGGTTCCCGAGATGACCCACGTGGTGGCAGTAATTCCCGCGAAGAACAACATTGAATCTATAGCTGCAACCGTGACAGCATTAATAGAGACTGGGGCGATCGGCGAGGTGCTGGTCGTTGATGATGGTTCAGTAGACGGGACCGGCGAAAGCGCAGCTAAGGCTGGAGCGAGGGTAGTCGTTCTGAGGTCAAATGTTGGAAAGGGTGGTGCCGTGGCAGCTGGTATATCGTCGTCGGGTGCTCCAGACAGCTATCTGCTCGTTGATGCAGATTTGGGTGCGTCAGCAGCTCACGCGACCAAATTGTTGGAGCCGTTGATAGAGGATGAAGCTGATATGGCGGTGGCTATATTTCCATCAGAGGGCAGGTCTAGAGGCTTCGGTTTTGCAAAACTTGCTGCAGCTGAATTGTTGATGGAAGCGACTGGTCGCAGGTTTGTGGAGCCGCTATCAGGGCAGCGAGCGATAAATGGAGCTTTGATGCGGTCGTTGACGCTGGCGGATGGATTCGGACTAGAAGTAGGGCTGACAATGGATGCAGGTGTAGCGGGCGCAAGAATTTTGGAGATGCCGGTAGCACTCGTTCACTCTCCGACAGGAAGGAGCATCCAAGACAGTCTTCACCGGGCAAGGCAATTGAGAGATCTAACACGAGCGTCCGCGTCCCGCCTTGGATGGCGATGCACTCTACAGTCGGTTCTCCGATCCGTGGTCAGGAGATTCAAACGATGATTCTAAGTTTTGGTGTCTTTATCGTAGGTTCGATAGCGGCGTTGCTGGCTTGGGGGCGTCTCGGCTCGGCGTTCAAGAGTCCTGGTTTGCAGAAGCAGAACTATCGTGGCGTCTCGATTTTTGGTATTTCGGGGTTGTTCGTCGTTTCGTTAGAAATTCTGATCGTAGGCAACTTGTATTGGGGGTTTAAGTCTTCTCTGTACGGCTCGCATGTACTAGCTGTGTTGCTGCTGGTCCTCGTTTTTGGGGCCTTGGGATTTTTGGATGATGTCAAGGCAGAAAATAGCGGTGGAGGTTTAGAGGGACATCTGCGAGCAGCCGTTTCTGAACGGGTGGTGACAACGGGATTAGTCAAACTGGTCGGAGGCGTCCTTGTATCCCTTGTTGCTATATACATTGCTGACATTAGTGATGGCTTGGTGGGCTTAACGCGGGGTGCTGCAATCGTTGCTCTAAGCGCCAACCTTTTGAACCTTTTCGATCGGGCGCCTGCTCGGTCTTCGAAGGTCTCTCTACTGTGGTTTGCGATTCTTTTCGTAGCAGTCTTTATATGGGGTGATCCATACACCGGTATTCATCTGGTATGGGCTGCGGGAGTCGTCGGAATAAGTACGGGATTGATGCCCTCGGAATTAATAGAACGACATATGCAGGGCGACACCGGAGTTAATGCGACAGGAGCAATCCTTGGGTTTACTACCGTTTTAGTCAGTGGGTCTGTGATTCAGTGGGCTGTCTTGATAGCTCTGACTGGCTTCAACCTTGTGAGCGAGCGAACTTCGTTCAGTCAGGTCATTGCGAACAACTCATTCTTAAGTCGCTTAGACGGCGCAGGGCGCAAGTAATCCAAGACTTAAGTTCCTTGGCAATTCTCGCCTCAATATGACGGTTCCAGAAAACGTTTGCATAAGGTCAACAACATTGGAGAGTTGAACCGCTAAATTCTCTTCCAGTGCTGCGGGACCTCGACCATGACTAAACACATCTTCGTTACCGGTGGGGTCGCGAGCGGTCTCGGAAAAGGAATAACCGGTTCTTCCTTGGGGCGCCTGTTGAAGGCGAGAGGCCTAAGAGTAACCATGCAGAAGTTTGATCCATATATCAATGTGGACCCGGGCACTATGAATCCCTTTGAGCACGGAGAAGTGTTCGTAACTGACGATGGCGGTGAGACGGACTTAGATCTAGGTCATTACGAACGTTTTATCGATGAACCATTAACTAAAGACTCCAATGCGACCACAGGTTCGATCTACCAGGCGGTACTTGCAGCGGAACGCCATGGCGATTACTTGGGTAAGACCGTTCAAGTTATTCCGCACATTACTGACGAAATAAAGAGGCGAATTCGACGGCTCGCTACAGCTGACACAGATGTCGTCATAACCGAAGTCGGAGGAACAGCCGGGGACATTGAAATTCTTCCCTTCCTAGAAGCAATTAGACAGATGCGTCTAGACGCTGGGAGAGACAACGTCTGTTACGTCCATGTCACCCTTGTTCCTTTCATAGGCCCATCTGGCGAACAGAAAACTAAGCCCACCCAACATTCAGTTACCGAACTCCGAAGTCGCGGTATTCAACCTGATGCGGTTGTGCTGCGAAGCGAGGAGCCAATCGACACCGCGTTACGAGAAAAAATCTCGCGATTGTGCGATGTTGAACTTTCCGGTGTAGTGAACGCCCCCGACGCCTCAAACCTCTATGAAGTTCCTTTAATCCTCCACCAAGAAGGACTTGACCGTTATGTGTGTGAAATTCTCGGCCTTGCGAACCTAGAACCAGATCTTCGTTCATGGTCGTCGCTGGTTGAGCGAATCGAAGGTTCAACCTCGAAGATTTCTATAGGCATCATTGGCAAGTACGTGAGTCTTCCCGATGCTTACATGTCGGTGGTAGAAGCGTTGCGTCATGGCGGCTACGACCATTCGACCGACGTTGAGATCGATTGGATTCAAGCGGAAGATGTTGAGGGTCTTCTAGCAGGCGGACGGCTTTCTCACCTAGACGGAATGATCATTCCAGGAGGCTTTGGAGAACGAGGTACGGAAGGCAAGATTGCCGCAGCCCGGTATGCCAGAGAAAATGACATTCCTTGTTTGGGTATTTGCCTAGGTCTGCAGGTTATGGTCACGGAATTTTGTCGCAACGAACTCGGGTTAGTTGGCGCCAACAGCCGAGAATTCGACCCGACAACGGCCCATCCAGTGGTTGACCTAATGGATTCCCAACGCGACGTAACCGATATGGGCGGAACAATGAGGCTCGGCCTCTACCCGGCTCGGCTGCTCGAGGGCACAAAAGTTTCTGCAATGTACGGAGAGGCCTTGACATATGAGCGACACCGACACCGATACGAAGTGAACAATGATTATCGGGCTTCGATGGAAGCCAGTGGCCTTAAATGCAGCGGTTTGTCACCCGACGAGCGGCTAGTTGAGTTCGTTGAATTAGAAGGTCACCCTTTCTGGGTAGGCACGCAGGCACACCCAGAGTTCAAAAGCCGCCCCGATCGCCCAGCACCGCTCTTCAGGGGTCTCGTTGCAGCGGCTTTGTCTAGGGCTGAGGGACGAAATCCCAAGTTGTTGGAACCAAGAGCAGAGTCGGTGGATTGATATATGGTCGGCCTACCCGACCCCGAGTTTTCTCTCATTTCTGAAGAACTAATTCATTCCGGCTACGCCTTTGACCTATATGCAACTCGGTGGGTCGACTCTTCGGGGGAGATCTTCGAACGGGACATAGTTCGACATAGGGGAGCTGTAGCTGTGGTTCCTCTTGCCGATGACGGAGAACATGTCTTCCTTGTCCGTCAATTTCGGACACCTCTTGCCGGATGGCTCCTTGAGCTGCCAGCCGGCCTTCGAGACAAAGACGGAGAATCGGAGATAGAAACTGCTCGTCGGGAATTGGAAGAAGAAGTGGGATGTGTAGCGCGACACTTGGAGCATCTGGTCACATTGGTGACCGCCGTGGGGTTTACGGATGAGTCCATTTCTCTCTACCTAGGAACAGATCTCGAATGGACCGAACGCCAAGCAGACGGTGTTGAAGAGAATTCCATGACAGTTGAAATGGTCAGCCTTAAAGATATTGATGAGATGATCATGAGCGGTCAAATCACTGATGCCAAAACTGTTGCCGGTCTATCGCTCCTCCAACGAAGATTGACCTTGTAGTGGCATGGGCCTCATCGAAGACAAAAGTTGGTTAGAAGACTTTCTTAAGTGGGTTGTCGCGAATAAAGGACTCGTGGAATCGACTAAAGAAGCCTATGGGCGAGATCTGCGCTCCTTCTGTAGTTGGCTGCACTCCGGTGGGGGGACTTTGGCTACCGCTACTGAAGACCAAATAGTCTCTTATGTCGCTGAGATACGTGACTCGGGCTACGAGTTGTCGACGGTAGCTAGGGCAGTGGTGGCTATTCGTCAATTTTTTAGCTTCCTCGTGTATGAACAGGAGGTACTGCCCGAGGACCCGAGCGCTGAAATTGCAGTTCCAACAGTCCCTGGCGGTAGCCCGAAAGCTCTAAGAATTGAGCAAATTCAATTGCTGCTCGAATCGCCGGTGGGAGAGGAACCAGTCACTTATAGGGATAGAGCCGTTCTGGAAGTGCTCTACGGTTGTGGTTTACGCGTTGGGGAACTTGTCGGACTTCAGGTCGATGACGTTGATCTAGATAGCCAACTCCTCCGGGTCTTTGGAAAGGGCAGAAGGGAGCGAATTGTCCCCTTGGGCTCACCCGCTACTGAAGCTCTATCTCAGTGGATGAGTGGTGTCGGGCGGAATGCCGTCCTAACACTTCGAGGTGCAGCCGACAGAGGTGCAGAGGCAGCCGTTTTCCTTAGCGTTGGTGGTCCAAAAAGAGGAACTCGTCTCTCCCGCATGGGAGCATGGAGGGTAGTACGACATTACGGTGACAAAGTGGGGTTGGGAGATGAGCTAACTCCGCACGTGTTGCGGCACTCATGTGCGACGCACATGTTGATTAATGGTGCTGATATTCGATACGTGCAAGAACTGTTAGGCCATGTCTCGATCCGAAATACACAAAGGTATACAGCGGTCAGAGAGGATGAGCTCCGAGATATTTATTTGCAGGCACACCCGCGCGCTGAGGTTCGCCTTCAAGAGAGATAAGTTTCTTGGTGTGCCTAGAAGTCATTTGCTGCATCTTGCAAGCCGTTTCGCATCTACCCTCAGAGCGAGAACACCAGGACAAGATGAAGTGAATTGGGTTAGGCGTCAACTCTCCGATCGGGAATTTGAGCTTTGGTTTCGAATGTCTTCTGCAGACCAAGTTCATTCAATTTCAGTTGCCAAAAAAGCTTTCAAGGAACTCCCTGGAGACGAGGTGATTCTGGCTGCAGGTCTCTTGCATGATGTGGGAAAGGTGGCCGCAGAGTCTGGGGTGACTACCCGAGTTGTCGCTGCTGTTGCTAAGCCACTGATTACCCCCGGACGTCTCGAGTGGTTGGCCGTACGCATGTCTTTCTTTTCGAACCTCCAATCGTTGCTTGATTATCAGCGCATTGGTTCTGAACTGCTCCAAGACGCCGGAAGTGATGAATTCGTGGTTCGATGGGCAGCCGAACATCACTTAGGAAAAGAGAAATGGACAGTAGACAGGGGTCGCGGAGAAGTACTCGTGCGGGCGGACTATTCGGCAGTGTAAGAAGGTTGTATGGAATCGATACAAATTACCGAAGACCTAAAGGGAGTGATCCTTGCGGCCTACGGAGATCGAGTTGGAACATTTAAATTGCAGTCGGTAGACGAAGAAACATCGAGAGCGAGACAAAAGGCACGAGGTCAACTTTCTAAAGAGCAGCGGTTAGTAATAGATCGTGCACTCGTTCCCTTTCGAGAGTGGCTGATCGAAAGAGACCCCGAAGCTGCTGAGCGCGTCGCTAGCGGCGCTCCAGCCCCTCAGGATATAGAGACAGCGGTGCGCGCTGCCGAAGATCACGCAGTAGCGAAGATGGCTCCCGATATCTCGCTCGAAGAAGCTGCTCTGCTGGTTTACCGGATCGAGAACGGCAGAATTGAAACTATTGAAGAACGGAATTTGAACAAGCGTCCGCCGCTGCGTTGGTCGAACCGGCATGTGCGCACTATGGCCGCAGGTTTTGGTGTGATCTTCCTCGGCTCCGGTGTAGCGGGTGCTACCGCTGAAGCAGGCACTTTAGTTACGGTTGCCGGTGCGGCGGTTTTCGTGTTCGGATTCAGGAAATGGCGGTCGGGAGAAACAACCTCCAACGTCCCCGATGTGTCAGTTTTCCGGGGCGGCAAAATCAAAAATGAAGGTCGAACTCAGATTTGAGTTGCCGCGAGCCCTAGCTATTGGCGAGGTAGGAATCCCATAGCATTTTTAGCTCGTTGGACGGTCTCAGCTGCAACTTCGGAAGCTTTTTCGGCGCCCCGGGCAATAATCCGGTCCAACTCTGCTGGGTCTGCAAGTAACTCTGACCGACGCTTTTGTACAGGCTCTAGAACACTTATGACAGCATCTGCGGTATCTGATTTAAGCGGCCCATACTGGTCGTATTGGTTTGCCAGAACTTCAGGGTCGCTGCCAGTCGCAGCTCCAAGGATGGACAAAAGATTGGAGACACCAGGCTTCGTGCCAAAGTCAAACCGGACTTCGTTGTCTGAATCGGTAACGGCACGTTTGAACTTCTTAGCAATGGAGTTTGTGTCCTCGAAAATGCCAACCGAGCCAGCTGCTGAGTCTGTCGATTTCGACATCTTGTTGGTTGGCTCCTGGAGATCCATCACGCGTGCAGCAACCTTGGGAATTGCCGCTGATGGCAAAATTAAAGTTTCGCCATAGCGCGAGTTGAAGCGCTCGGCAATGTCTCGGGTTAGCTCTAGATGTTGTCGTTGGTCGTCTCCGACTGGGACGCGATCTGCATCGTAAATTAAAATATCCGCCGCCATTAGGGCGGGGTAGGTGAAGAGGCCGGCGGATACATGTTCTTGGCCAGCATCCCCTTGCTTTGTTGATTTATCCTTGAACTGAGTCATCCTTCGAAGCTCACCAAAAGAAACTGTGCATTCAAGTAGCCATGACAGTTCAGTGTGATACGGGACGTGGCTTTGGACGAATAAAGTACAAACTTCTGGATCTAAGCCGACGGCGACCAGGGTCGCCATTGTTTCAAGAGTTTTAGATCGCAATTCTTCCGGGTTTTGTTGCACGGTAACGGCATGAAGGTCGACGGCGCAGTAGAAACTGTCGTGCTCGTGTTGATCCACGGCCCACTGACGCAGAGCGCCAAGATAGTTACCTAGATGGATATCGCCTGTTGGTTGAATACCAGACAACACTCTCGTCATGGAGTTGACGGTACATCAGTGGGCGCCCTAAACCGCAGAGAAAAAGCGGAAGTGCGAAGAAGCTTTAAAAGAGGGCCCTAGCGTGTTACATCGATGTGATTTGCTCCGCTATCGTGATGGCATGCCCTATGAGGTCCAAACAAAGGTGTTCGAGGGTCCCTTCGACGTGCTGCTCCGTCTTATCTTGGACCAAGAGGTCGACATATACGAGGTGTCTCTAACCAGCATCGTTGATGCTTATTTGGAAGAGATGGAGAGAATCATCGGGCCCAAGGTTGCGGCTGGCGTGGACACACCCGGTGTTGACCTAGATCTAGCAACAGAGTTTTTGCTCATTGCGGCAACATTGGTGGAGTTGAAGACGCGGAGACTGCTGCCAGACCGTAATGACGGCGATCTAGATGAAGAGCTGGGCCTCTGGGAAGAACGTGACTTGCTCTTATCGCGACTTCTGGAATGTAAGACCTTCAAGACTGCGGCATTGGTAATGCGACAAATGAGTCTTAACGCTTCGCTTAGCTATCCCCGAACAGTAGGCCCTGATGAGAGGTATTTATCTTTGGCTCCTGATCTGCTGATCGGAGTTAACGTTGATGACCTAGCTGCGGCTCTTGTGCGAGCGCTGACACCTGCTGCTGTGAAGAGAGTGGACCTGGGTCACGTGGCCCCTATCACGGCGTCGGTTAGTGATGCCATGTTCGAAATTATCGATGAGCTCCCAACGCTCGGAAAAGCAAGTTTCAAGCACTTGACGGGAGGGTTGGTGGACCGCATTGAGGTGGTTGTCCGTTTCCTAGCCATTCTTGAGTTGTTCAAACAAGGACACATTGACCTAGATCAAAGTGAACGTTTTGGTGATATCACCCTCATATGGACAGGCAGTGAATCAGAGGTGCTGGTTCCGCTAGGTGGAGGAACCTATGACGGGTAACGAAGACGCAAACACATTTGAAGTTCTGGCGGCCCAACTAGAAACTGAGGGCTCCCTAATGGATAGCGACCTTCCCAGTGTCGAAGTTCCTGATTTGGACCCGACTTTGGTTCCGGCTGATGTGCGAGCTGCGCTTGAAGCGATCCTCATAGTTGCCTCCGACCCAGTTGCACCAAATGTTTTGGCACAGCTGCTAGAGGTAAGTGTCGATACCGTTGAAGCGCTATGCGGGTATTTAGCGGATAGCTACGCTCAGGAAGAACGTGGCTTCACTATTGCTCAAGTTGCCGGAGGGTTTCGATTTCAGACGGCCGAAGCCCAGGCACCTTATGTGGAGCGATTTGTTCTTGAGGGGCAAACGACCCGGTTGTCAACAGCCGCTTTGGAAACTTTGTCAATAGTTGCCTATAAGCAACCGGTTTCGAGGGCACAAATAGCATCTATACGCGGGGTTAACGTTGACGGGGTAGTAAGAACCTTGCAACAACGCGGCTATATAGCTGAAGTGGGGCGCGATGCCGGCCCGGGCAACGCAGCGATGTACGGCACGACCACTCTGTTTCTCGAGCGGATCGGTGTCAATAGCTTGGACGAACTCCCTAACCTCAGCGATTTTGTTCCAGATGCAGACGTGGTCGAGACCTTAGAAGTTGTGTTACGCGGAGGCGGCGAAGTTCTTTCAGGAGGCGAGCCGGAAGCGAGTCCCGAGGATCTGAGCCCCCCAACGTGAGCGACGAGGAGTCGCAGGAACGGCTCCAGAAGGTTCTGGCACGTTCGGGAGTGGCCAGCCGGCGGGTGAGCGAAGACCTGATCAATTCTGGTCGGGTAACGGTCAACGGCAGGGTCGCTACCCTCGGCGATAAGGCGGGAGAGCTTGACGCTATTGAGCTTGATGGCGTTCCAATTCTCAGAAACCCTGACCTCGTTCACTACTTGCTGCATAAACCGCCGGCGGTTCTATCAACCGCTAGAGATCCAGAAGGAAGAGAAACCGTTGTCGATTTAGTGCCGTCTGAATCGAGAGTTTTTCCTGTGGGGAGGCTAGACGCCGATAGTGAAGGCCTGATCATTCTGACCAATGACGGTGATCTCACTCAACGACTAACTCACCCGAGTTTTGGTGTTCCAAAAGAATATTTGGCTCATGTCGAAGGAGTTCCAAGCCGCGCAGCGATTCGGCAACTACGGGAAGGAATCGAATTAGAAGACGGCGTGACCTCTCCAGCTGAGGTGTCAATGCCACAGGATGGGTTGCTGCGAATCGTCATCCATGAAGGCCGAAATCGGCAAGTCCGAAGAATGTGTGAGGCGGTTGGCAACCCGGTCTTGCGGTTGGTTAGGGTCCGAATAGGCTCGATCAAGGATCCCACTTTGGCTGCGGGTGATTGGAGAAACCTGACTAGAGACGAAGTTCGTTCTCTCTACGAAGAAGCAACCAATTCATAAACTCGTTTCGAGGTACGTCGAAGGCTTCGGTACCATTTCTCTAGTACTTCACATCTCTCAGCGAACAGGCCTCATCTCATCATGAACAACAACGCACGCCGGGGCCAGATCGTAGGAACTGGGCTCATCGGTGGCTCCGTGGCTCTCGCTTTGGCTGAACGTGGGTGGTACGTAACTGGAACCGACATAGATCTTCAACGCGCTGAAAGAGCTAGAGAAATAGGTGTCATCGACGCAATAGGTATCGATCCCGAGGCTGAGTTAACAGTTGTTGCAGTCCCAGCGAGAGCCCTAGAGGGAGAAATTCGCAAAGCTCTAGAACAGACCAAGGGAATGGTGACTGACACAGGCAGTGTGAAAACGATGGTCGCCCGAAATATCGACGATCCCCGATTTATTCCCGGGCACCCTATGGCTGGTTCGGAGCAAGACGGGGTCGATGGCGCCGATCAGCGAATCTTCGACGGAGCGGTTTGGGTTCTGACACCTACTGAAGGCACAGACGACCTAGGGCTCCGTCAACTGCAAACAATCGTCTCCTCTATGGGGTGCGACGTCGTCACAATGACGCCAGAACGTCATGACGCTTTGGTAGCGGTAGTTTCTCACGTTCCCCACCTCACCGCTGCAAGCCTCATGTGTCTAGCTGATGACCGGGCATTAGACGATGCGCCGCTCCTCCGTCTTGCCGCCGGAGGCTTTCGCGATATGACCCGAATAGCCGCTGGCCATCCAGAAATTTGGCTCGACATCTGTGAAGAAAATAGTGGTGCAATTGTCGCTGTTCTAGACGAATTCAGTGACCGGATTGGTCGTATTCGCGCGCTGGTCGCCGAAGGTGATCGCGATGGCTTAACGACCGTACTGTCCCAAGCGAGACGGGCTAGGACCAACCTTCCGTCTCGTTACGTCAGGCGTCCGAAAGATCTGATTGAAATAAGAATTCCGATCCCCGACCGTAAAGGCCAAATAGCGAACATCACTATGTTGGCGGCAGATTGCGACGTCAACGTCGCTGATATTGAAGTAGCTCACTCCACAGAGGGAGCGCAAGGTGTGCTGGTCTTAGTAGTGGCTAAAGCTGAAGTGCAGAGATTCTTGGCAGTTCTAGCGGGGCAGGGCTATAAGCCAACGACAAGAGAACTTGCATGAGTCAAGGACGGTTAGTCAGACCTTTCGGTGGTCCAATCAACGGAACTCCGGCCCTTCCAGGGTCAAAAAGTCAAACGAACCGAGCATTGTTGTGTGCCGCCCTCGCCCGAGGCACCAGTCACCTGTCGGGCGTCCTGTTTGCAGATGACACTGAAGCCATGCTTGAAGCTGTCGTTTCTTTGGGATGCGAGGTGCAGGTTGATCGCCAGAACGCGAGATTAGAAGTTACTGGTGTTGGCGGCTCCCTTAACTTTGAAGGATTGGCTATCGACTGCCGGTCCTCTGGAACGACATCGCGCTTTTTGCTTCCAGTCCTAGCGGCTGGCAAAGGCGCTGTCGTAGTAGACGGAAGTGATCAGTTGCGCTCCCGACCGTTTGGCGATCAGATCCACGCGTTGCGCAGGCTTGGGGCCACTATTAATGAGTTAGGTGGTGCTAACGAACTGCCAATAGAAGTTATCGCGAACGGACTCCAGGGCGGAACGATTGAAATATCTGGTGCGAACAGCAGCCAATTCGTTAGTGGCCTGATGTTAGCTGCGCCACTTTTGACAGGCGGTCTCAAAATTAAACTGCTCGACACCCCGGTAAGTCAGCCTTACTTAGATCTGACGATCGAAGTCATGAGGAAGTTCGGAATCGTTATCGAAAAGATAGACAGTTCCCTATATCGCATTGAGGAAGGGCAATACCGGTCGGCAGATATGACGATTGAGCCGGATGCATCAGCTGCATCGTATTTCTTCGCCGCAGCTGCGATCACCCAAGGAAAGGTGAGAGTTGAGGGTCTGCACAGGAGTAGCTGGCAAGGAGACATTCAGTTTGTGGATGTACTCGAAGAACTCGGGGCGCAGGTTAAATGGGGAGCGGACTGGATAGAAGTAGAGGGAGATCGCCTAGGCGGAGGCACCTTCGACCTGAAGGATTTTTCGGATACAGCACAAACGCTGGCAGCTGTGGCTGCGTTCTCTGAGTCCGACATCGAAATCAAGGGTGTCGGTTTCATCAGGGAGAAGGAGACAGACCGGATCAATGCCATCGTCACCGAACTGGTCAAGTGTGGGGTCGAAGCAGTTGAAACATCAGATGGCTTAATCGTTAAGCCAAATAGATGGCGACTAACCGGAGCAAGTATCGATACCTACGATGATCATCGGATGGCCATGTCGATGGCGTTGCTGGGACTTCGTGTGCCGAAAATTGAGATCAGAAATTCTGCTTGTGTCTCAAAAACCTTCCCCGATTTCTTTGTGGCGCTAGACAATTTAAGACCCGCTGGTGGCCTTGAAGCCGACGTAGCAGCGGTAGTCGCTATCGACGGCCCCGCTGGTTCGGGAAAGTCAACAGTTGCGAAGGCATTGGCGGCAGAGCTTGATCTTCCGCACTTTGATACCGGAGCGATGTATCGCGCCGTGGCGGTGGCTGCCGACCGACAAGGTATCGACTTATCAGACGCGCAAGCCGTAACAGAAGTAGCGAAGACGGCAGAGATAGCGATTGGAGAAAGAGTCGTCGTGGATGGTCTTGATGCCACAGAGGAAATTAGAAGTTCTAAAGCTAATCAGCTAGTGAGCATGGTCGCATCTAACCCAGAAGTTCGACGGATTCTTGTTCCGCGTCAACGTCAATGGGCCGCTGAATTGGGAGGGGGCGTTATGGAAGGCCGAGATATCGGCACCCAAGTTTTCCCCGACGCAGTATTCAAAGTTTTCTTGACCGCAGATCTCAGGATACGCGCCGAGCGCCGTTTCAGAGAAAGTAGCGGCCAAACGTTTGATGAGGTACTGAATGACTTAGAACGCAGAGACTATGTGGACTCGACACGAGATGACTCTCCCTTAGAGGTTGCCCCCGGTGCCGTTATCTTCAACACGAGCAATCTATCCATTGAAGATGTTATTAAAGAGCTCGCTGAAATATTTCGTTTAAGGATGCAGGGATGATGTCTGACCGCAGTTTGGCCTTAGATCAGAGAACACGCTGGTACAACCTTCTTGCGTACCGCTTCCTTAAATATCTACTGTGGGGGCTCTTCAAAGTATGGAATCGTATAACAGTCGAGGGTGTTGAGAATATCCCTGATGGCGCTTGTGTCTGGGCGCCTAACCATCGCAGTTACATCGATACTCCGTTGCAGGCCTGTATCCCTAGGCGATTGCGGTTCATGGGTAAAGAGTCAATGTGGAAGAACCGGTTCTTTGGATGGCTTTTTACAACGATTGGGTGTTTCCCTGTTAGTCGAGGGAGCGCAGATCGTGCGGCTCTGATGACGGCTTTGAGTGTTTTAGAGGGCGGTAATGACCCAGTAGTGGCTTTTCCTGAAGGGGAACGTAAGGACGGGCCACGCATATCTCCGCTTTTTGACGGAGCCGCGTATTTGGCAGCAAAGACGCAAGTTCCAATAGTTCCCGTGGGAATAGGCGGAACAGCGGCGGCCATGCCTCGAGGCGCGAAGTTCATGTATCCGAAACGTATCCACGTCGTTATCGGCGAGCCGATGCAGCCACCTCCGCTTAATGAGAAGGGGCGTCTGTCGAGGAATGATGTGCGCGAAACGACCGAAAAACTCCGCGAGGAAATACAGGCTCTATTTGATCGGGCTCAATTGGTCTGCGGTGTTCCTAACGAGTATGACCTGACAAGCGACCCGACTGAATCCGAATTACCTGAGTAGGTTCTGATCGGTCAATCAGTGAGGGAAGCCAGCACTTCACTTGCCGCTATCTCACGATCTAGGGGAGCGACGCGTGACTTAGTAGGTACTGCCAGAAGGGCGTGAACTGCTGTCTCTAACGTCGACAACAGATCTCTAAGTTCACGAGGGGGAGGGAAGTACTCGTCCTCATCGGTTATTCGAATTTCTTCCACCCCTTCATTTGGCGACAGATGTTCGATGACTGCGGTCACCAACTCTTCAGGGGCTGAAGCGCCCGCAGTTACGCCTATTGTTCCAACTAAATTTTGGGGCAGTTCATCAGCTGCGTTGACCCTGAACACTTGGTCACAACCCGAAGCTTCAGCAAGTTTTACCAGGGCCATCGTGTTGGAGGAATTAGCTGAACCGATAACTATGACCGCATCGCACCGCTCTGCAATGGAGGCGAGAGCGGATTGTCTATTAGTCGTGGCGAAACACAAGTCACTGCGACCAGGCATCCACACGTCGGGAAATTTTACCTTGGTTGCCTCTAGGACGTCTTCCCAGTCTCTATGACTTAGGGTTGTTTGGGCCAGCATAGCGATCGGTTCCTCGAACTCAGGCAAGTCCGCAACATCGGACACTTCTGCTACGAGGCTTATGTTTTTCGGCGCAACGGCCATGGTGCCGACGGCTTCCTCGTGCCCTTCGTGTCCTACGTAAACGATTCTGTAACCCTTATCCGAGCGGACCCTTACTTCGTGATGGACTTTTGTGACCAGAGGGCATACAGCGTCAACAACGTATCCGCCTCGTTTTCTTGCCTCAGCGACGACTTCTGGTGCTGAGCCGTGGGCTGAGAGCATAAGGGGCCTTCCCTCGGGCACCTCCATTACGTCGTCAACGAAAACGACACCAAGACTTCGAAAGCGCTCTACTACCAACTGGTTGTGAACGATCTCGTGGTAGCAGTACACGGGCGGTTCGAAAGACCGGACCATCCAGGCGAGCGCCTTGATAGCCATTTCGACCCCAGCGCAAAAGCCTCTAGGTGAAGCAAGCAGAACTCTGGTGATGCTCACAGTTTTCAGGCTATCGGCTTGAGGGCGTGTGCTGGGTGTAGGGCAACGACACCTCTATCCTAATGATCATGTCATTGCCTGTTATCGCTGAGATTGTTGCTGGCAGTCCTGGTGAACTAGCGGGGCTACTCATAGGCGACGAGATTGTCGCGATTGATGGGGAGGTTCCGAATGACGTTATTCGATGGCAGATGCTGATTGATGAAGAAGATCCTGTTCTTTCCATTCAGCGAGGGGGCCTCGAATTTGAGATTGAAATTGCTAAGAGTGCGGGCCAGTCGCTCGGAGTGCAGGTCGATGCAGCGATCTTCGATCGGGTTAGGACGTGCGACAACCACTGCGAGTTTTGCTTCATCTACCAGTTGCCCAAAGGAATGCGTCGCAGCCTGTATTTGAAAGATGACGATTACCGGCTCTCGTTTCTTTACGGCAACTTCACCACGTTGACGCGCTTCACCGAAGCCGACTTGGAAAGAGTTATTTCAGAGAATTTGTCTCCGTTGTATGTGTCGATTCATGCAACGGACCCTGAAGTTCGTAGCAGGATGCTACGCAACCAGAGAGGGGGGTACAGCCTGAGATGGCTGAGGGCCTTACTGGACTTCAATATCGAGGTTCATGGTCAGATTGTGGTGTGCCCTGGTGTTAACGACGGCAATGTCTTAGACGACACGTTGTTGGGAGTTCTGGACCAATTCCCGGAACTGAGTTCGCTCGCCGTTGTGCCTTTAGGGGTGAGCTCTTATAACACCGAGGCTTCAATGCGTCCACATACCCAAGAAGAAGCGAAGAAAGTTATAGAAGTAGTTCATGATTGGCAGCAACGTTTCGTCGAATCTCTTGGCTACCGTCTCGTCTACGCGGCAGACGAGTATTACCTGTTGGCTGGTGAGCCATTTCCCGAGGCCGCAACTTATGGAGACTTCGCTATGCATGAAGACGGAATCGGTATGGCGAGGAGCTTCGAAAAAGAATTTTCAGACCCATCAAGCTCAATCGTGGGGATTCGATCAGGATTTTTCCAGTCGGTTGATGGAGCGCCGCCTGAGGGTTATCGGGCGGTTCGTGTCGGAGGTTCCAATCGTGGGGGCCAGATGCAGACTGGGATTGAGTGTCAATCCGACATATCGCCAGCTCTTGTCATCAGGCCTCGACGGAACGCACCTATCGGAATCTTAACTGGAGACTATGGAGCTGAAGTCCTGAGACCATTAATCGAATCCCTGCAACGAGACGACATCCGAATTCTGAAAGTGGCTAACCATTTCTTCGGAGGCAACATTAAAGTCAGTGGTCTTATGGTCGGAGAGGATGTGCAGCGGGTCCTCCAGTCAGAACCAGACGGCCACCGGTATCTACTTCCTGATGTTTGTTTGAATAATGGAAGATTCTTAGATGGTCTGCGTCCAGAAGACTTGTCTAAGTACGTTGAGGTCGTAGCCACTGATGGAATTGCTTTGCGAGCAGCGTTGGAACTCCAAGAATCGTCTAAACAATTCAGCGCGGAGATTTTTTGATGAGGGCTGAAGGAACCTTGCCCGTTGTATCTGTTGTCGGCCGGCCTAATGTCGGGAAATCGACTTTGTTTAACCGGATTCTTGGTCGGCGCGAAGCGATCGTGGAGGAAAGGCCCGGCGTCACCCGGGACCGAAAAGCTCTTGAAGCTGAATGGTTGGGGCGCCACTTCCAGATAGTTGATACTGGTGGCTGGATGCCTTCGGGTGATGAGCTCGACGATAAAGTGTCGGCCCAGAGTGAGAAGGCGATCGGCGACTCAGATTTGATAATTCTGGTGGTTGATGGAACAACAGGAATAACTGAGGACGACGCAAGGATCGCGTCAATACTGAGACGGTCAAACATTTCTGTCTTGTTAGCCGTAAACAAAATCGATACTGCTCTGCGAGAGCACGATATTTGGGAATTTGTTTCGCTCGGTCTGGGAGACCCGATGGGAGTGTCAGCTTTACACAGTCGAAATACAGGTGACCTGCTTGACCAAATCATCCAAATACTTCCCGAGGCTCAAAGTCACGATGCTGAGGGACCGCAAAACGAAGATGAGTCTGAGGAAAGCCAAGTTCCGGGTGTGGCAATTGTGGGCCGACCTAATGTGGGGAAGTCAACCTTGTTTAATCGGTTGATAGGTGATGACCGGTCAGTAGTCCATGACATGCCAGGAACGACTCGCGATGCAATAGATACGGTGGTCGAGACGGAACTTGGTCCACTGAGGTTCATCGATACTGCTGGGATGCGTCGCAAGGCCCGTGTAGACGATGACACTGAGTATTACTCGAACCTACGAGCGCTTAGGGCTATCGATAAGGCCGATGTTGCTCTTCTAGTGATTGATGCGTCTGAGGGAGTTACATCCCAAGATCAGCGGTTAGCTGAAAGAGTTGACGCTGCAGGCTGTCCGATCGTCATTCTTATGAACAAGTGGGAGCTCGTCAGCCAGGAGGAGAAGGATGAGCTGATGTACCAAGTGGGCCAGCGACTCCACTTTTTAGGAGAATCTCCGGTTCTTCGCGTCAGTGCGCTTACAGGTCGAGGAGTGCACCGGCTGGTCCCGGCCTTAGAAGCCGCTATTGATGCTTATGAGACAAGAGTGCCGACTCGGAAGGTGAACGAAGTTATCCAGTTGGCACAATCGTCTCAGCCCGCACCCCACGGTGGGCGCGTTTTGTATGCGACCCAAGGAGCGACTCATCCTCCAACTTTCACCTTGTTTACGAACAAAGAAATCCCGGCAAGCTACGTTCGTTATTTGGAGCGTCGCCTTCGCGAGGCATTCGACTTAGGGGCTACACCAATTAAAATCCGGTTACGGCGACGAGGGTAAGAGGTCGCAATGATTACGTCTGGACCGGCTGTTCGGAAGCAAGTGGTGCGCACAAAGTGATTTGGTGCGAGAAGTGCGATCGAGACTTTGATATCGGTCTTTTGAGTCCTGAGGGTAATTGTCCGGGATGTGACACATGGCTCGCCGACTCTAGCGATGGGGGCTCAGTACCTTGGCATTTCTGGGTCGTCGTTGTCGCTGCGGTCGTTTATCTCGGGTGGCGCGCAGTCCAAGGGCTCTTGTGGTTTGGGCAGCAACTATTTTGAGTCGGTAGTGCTTGCGTATCTGCACTGGGAGCGGGGTATCGTGACCTCATTACGGGCTGTGGCGCAGTTTGGTTAGCGCACTGGTCTGGGGGACCAGGGGTCGGAGGTTCAAATCCTCTCAGCCCGACAGCAATGTGACCCATCACCAGAAGGTGGCGGGTCACATGCGCGTCAGGCGACGCATGTAATCGTTGCCACGGCTATGTGGGGCATTTCATTCTTGGTGCTTTATGAGTAGTTCCAAAATCTCTGTTGCTGACTTGGGGTCGGTTGCCCGTCGAAGAGTTTTGTGGCAGTCGCTACTAAGCAGTCCAGTCTTAATGGCCTCGTCTAGAAATTCGAGAAATCTATTCCAAAAGCTATCGAGGTCTAGGAGAACGAGCGGTATTTCATGAATGCCTAGTTGATTCCAGAGTAATAGCTCGACTACCTCATCGAGAGTGCCCAAGCCACCGGGCAACGCAACGGCTGCGTCGGCTAGTTCAAACATGACTGACTTTCTTTCATGCATAGAAGAAACCGTTCGAAGCTCGATTGGTCCGTTGTGCTGAACGTCGCGTGAAAAAGTGTCTTTAGGGTAGACACCAACGACGTGACCGCCACGAGATAGAGCAGCGTCAGCTACGACACCCATCAACCCAACATCGCTGCCACCAAAAATGGTGGTGACTTTCTGGTCGGCAAGGTGTTCCCCTAGGCGTCGTGCGAGACCCTCAAATTCAGGCCGGTTGCCGATCGAAGATGCACAAAAAACCGCAACTGACTTAACGGATGGTTGGGTGGCTGCCATTTTATCGGTCCGTCCTTTGTGACATGATCTACAGCGTTTTCCGGTGCTACAAAATTTTTTCTATCAGGTCTGGCGATCCAGTTAGAAGTGATTTGTTAGCTCCGCAGTTCTTGGGAAAGGTCCAAGGCATCCTGCCACGAACCGTGGCTAGCGAGGAGACGGCGATATTTGACAAAGGTGCGCATGTTGTTAAGTGCCATGACACCCACCAAAGAGTTTCCATGTCGGTAGCCGGCTATAAAGTCTTGGTCCTCAATGGAGCCACTAATGATTTGTACTTCGTCAAAATCGGTAGTATCGCCGGCGACCTGGATTCGGTCCTCGTTTTGGTCTGACCAGATGAACGGAACTGAGTTGTAGGGTTCGCCGTCTTCTGGAGTCAGAAGGTTCTTGGCAGCTAGGGCAGCGTGTTCTGTGGCAGTAGTCCAGTGTTCGGTGCGCCGAACGCGACCGCCAAGCCATCTGTTAGGGGCTCTAGCGACGTCGCCGACTGCGTAGATGCCGCGAAGACCTGCGTTTAGGGTTGCGTCACAAACGACTCCATCATCCACATGGAGCCCTGAAGTGGTGAGCCACTCAGTATTGGGCACGGCACCAATTCCGATTACCAATAGTTCCGCAGGGAGAAAAGTTCCATCCGTCAAGGAAACTCCTTCGATGCCCTCGGAGCCATGCACGTCTTCAAGGCTTACCCCAAGTCGCAGGTCGATGTCATTGGAGCGGTGGATGTTGGCGCACGCGTTACCGACCTTGACTCCTAGCCCACGGACCAGAGGAGCGTCGTTAGCTTCGACGATGGTCACGTGACAACCTTGTTTCTTGGCAGCAGCGGCGACTTCAGATCCGATAAAGCCAGCACCCACGATGACGATAGAGGAACTTGATTGAAGGCCTGACCGAATTGCCAACGCGTCTTCGACGGTCCGAAGCGTGTGAATTCCATCGATCTGGTCGAATTTCGAAAGTTTTCTTGCGCGGGCTCCTGTAGCGATAATCAGTCCGTCATACGCGATTCCTTCACCACCCACCGTGACCTCATTGTGAACAGTGTCGAGTGCAGTCGCTTCTGCTCCGAGAATTAGTTCTAGGTCAAGATCCGACAGGTCCGAGTTTGAAACCAACGTTAGGTCAAGAGGGTCTTGGTCTGAAGTGAGCATCGTTTTGGATAGGGGAGGTCGGTCGTAAGGGAGATGCTTTTCCTCTCCGATAAGGGTCAAGGTGCCTTCGAACCCCTCGCGACGAAGACTTTGACAAGAACGTATTCCAGCTAATGATGCGCCGACTACGAGAATTTTTTTCACTTTTTTCACTCCGACCTGAAAAAAACTTTAGGGCCTTTCCATCGCCTGATCAGGCCCTAAGTAATGGATTGCTAACCACGCAGGGTGATGGTAGCGGCAGCTTGTGGGGGGAGTCGCATTGAGATGAATAGCAATTTGTGCTTGCGCGCGGCCAAAGAGACCGGTACAGATGCTTGACAACGTTGTAACTACACGGGTGTAATCACAAGTCCGGAACTTAAACGATCTGGGTCAAAGATTTCGATTTCTCACTTTGAGTTACTCAGGGCCTCAACGGGCCGGGTGACTCGAGGCGGGGTTGGGGTCGGCGACAGGCAGATTGGGTCGTGGAGGTCCGGTAGTGGCAGGTGAGGAGTGCAAGTGGCGGTAACTGATCAGACGGAGTCGAATAAAGCAGAAGTAAGTGAGGGCACTGCCGCTGTTGGGATGCAGGTACAAAAGCGCGACGGCAGCAAGCAAACTGTTGACGTCAACAAGATCGTTAGAGCTGTTGAGCGGTGTTCGTCAGAACTTCCTGGCGTTGATCCGATGCGAATAGCTACAAGAACTATTTCGGGCCTTCATGATGGTGCGACGACAACCGAATTAGACGAATTGTCGATCCGCACGGCTGCTGCGTTAATCATCGAGGAGCCTAACTATTCTCGTTTGGCGGCTCGCTTGCTAGGAACGTTTATTGATAAAGAAGTTCAAAATCAAAACGTCTACTCCTTTAGTCAATCGATTGAGTTAGGGGCTCAATGCGGCTTGATTCACGATGGGGTACTTGAGTTCGTTCAGGTACATGCGCGCAAACTCAATAACGCAATTCTTGAAGACCGGAACAACCTCTTTGAGTTTTTCGGTCTTCGAACCGTTTATGACCGCTACCTGCTGCGACACCCAACAGAGAGAACGGTTATAGAGACTCCTCAATACTTTTTGTTACGCGTAGCCTGTGGCCTCGCCCGCACTCCAGAGGAAGCGATAACGCTTTACGACTTGATGTCGAGTCTTGAATATCTGACTTCGAGTCCGACTTTGTTTAACTCGGGAACAGCGCACCCTCAAATGTCGTCTTGCTACTTGCTCGACAGTCCAGAAGATTCTTTAGAGGGTATCTACAAGCGCTACACCGATATAGCGCAACTCTCGAAGTTCGCTGGCGGGATTGGCGTTGCCTGGCACAGAGTTCGCTCCAAGGGTTCTCTGATCGGGGGAACTAATGGCCTGTCTAACGGCATAGTTCCTTGGCTCAAGACCCTTGACTCTTCTGTCGCCGCAGTTAACCAGGGAGGTCGTCGTAAAGGGGCAGCCTGTGTCTATCTCGAAACGTGGCACGCTGACTTAGATGAGTTTCTAGAACTTAAAGACAACACGGGAGACACAGCTCGTCGAGCGCACAATTTGAATCTAGCGAATTGGATACCAGACCTTTTCATGGAGCGAGTTGAGAACGATTGGCAGTGGTCTTTGTTCGACCCGAAGGTGGTTCCCCATCTAACTGACTTGTACGGCGAGGAATTTAGACAGGCATATATAGCGGCTGAGCAAGAAGGCCTCTACGAACGTCAGGTTTCAGCGCGACAGCTTTACAGTCGGATGATGCGGACATTGGCGCAAACCGGCAATGGCTGGGTGACTTTCAAGGACGCTTCCAACTTGAAATGCAACCAAACCGGAGAACCCGGAAATGTTGTGCACCTTTCGAACCTCTGCACCGAAATTTTGGAAGTCACTAATCAAGAAGAAACAGCAGTCTGCAACCTGGGTTCAGTGAATCTCGGGCGGCTCGTTCGCGATGGCGTCTTCGATTTCGATCGCTTAGGCGAAGTCGTTCGCACCGCCGTGCCTTTCCTGGATCGGGTGATCGATATCAACTTCTACCCTACAAGTGAAGCGGGAGCATCGAATAGTAAATGGCGGCCGGTTGGGCTTGGCCTAATGGGACTTCAAGATGTGTTCTTCCAGTTAGGGATCGCTTTCGACTCTCAGGAGGCTTTGGACCTCTCAACTAAGATCAGCGAAGAAATTTACTATTGGGCGTTGTCGGCTAGTTGTGATTTGGCGGCTGAAAATGGTGCCCATAGTAATTTCGCAGAGACTCGAGCCGCTCACGGCGACCTTCAGTTCGACTTGTGGGGTATCGAGCCGAGTGATTCGGCACGGTGGACCACCCTTAAAGACCGTATAAGTCAGCACGGCTTGCGAAACTCTCTGATGATAGCGATTGCTCCCACAGCTACGATTGCGTCGATTGCGGGTTGCTATGAATGCATCGAGCCCCAAGTTTCTAATCTCTTCAAACGGGAAACTCTTTCGGGTGAGTTCCTCCAGATAAATCGCTACCTTGTGAACGAACTCCAAGAGCGCGGTCTTTGGACTGAGGAGATAGCTCAACGGATTAAACGAGCTGAAGGTTCGATACAAGAAATCGAGGAAATTCCGGCTGATTTGCGTCAGGTATATAGAACAGCTTGGGAGTTGCCCCAACGGTCGCTGATTGATTTGGCAGCTAGCCGAGGCGCATATATAGATCAGAGCCAGTCGTTGAACCTGTTTATGGAAAGCCCAAGTATCGGGAAGCTTTCCTCTATGTATATGCATGCGTGGAAAAGCGGTTTGAAAACCACTTACTACTTGCGATCCAGACCAGCTACTCGGATTAACCAAACAACGACTGGCGCAGATCCTGGAGGGCCTGCGAACCCTCCGAGTGGCGGAACTACCGAACCCTCACCGTTCACCGATGAAGAGGCCATTGCCTGTTCGTTGGAAAATCCAGAATCTTGCGAAGCCTGTGACTGATCGGCTCGCCGGAGACATAGCGTCCATTACACGCCTAGAAATGAAACTAAATGGCACTTACAGAACCAGATAACAATTTTGCAGCCCCGGAACGCATAGAACAAGAGCTACCGACTGAAGTAAGAGATCTCGGAACCCCAGGAAAAATTCTCGATCCCGGTTTCAACTTGACGTTGAGGCCGATGCAGTATCCGATCTTTTATGAGATGTATCAAGATGCGATAAAGAACACTTGGACGGTTGATGAGATTGATTTCTCAGATGACGTTGTTGACTTGGATCGAAAGTTACTTCCGGCAGAACGACATTTGATCAATCGACTTGTCGCTTTTTTCGCAACTGGAGATTCGATAGTCGCTAACAACCTCGTATTGAATCTGTACCAGCACATCAATAGCCCGGAAGCTCGAATGTACCTCAGTCGTCAGTTGTACGAAGAGGCTTTGCACGTTCAGTTTTATCTGACGCTGCTGGACACCTACATTCCTGACCATGACGAGCGGGCAGAAGCATTTGCGGCGATAGAGAATATTCCTTCGATACGGAGTAAGGCCGATTTCTGCTTCAAGTGGATGAGCAGCATGGAAGACTTCACCGAGCTGCAGACGGCTGAAGACCGCAAGCAGTTCCTCTTGAATTTGATTTGCTTCGCTGCGTGCATCGAAGGCTTGTTCTTTTTTGCCGCCTTCGCGTATGTCTACTTTTTGCGTAGCAAGGGTTTGCTTAATGGATTAGCAGCTGGAACGAATTGGGTTTTTCGCGACGAGTCGTGTCATATGAACTTCGCCTTTGAAGTTGTAAGGACGATCAGAGAAGAAGAGCCGGAACTATTCGATGAAGATCTATCTAACAGGATCGTAGAGATGCTTGAGGATGCGATCGAGGTCGAAAGCCAATTTGCTGAGGACGTATTGTCTGGCGGCGTTGCAGGCATGTCGACGGCGGATACTCGTACTTATCTTGAGTTTGTTGCCGATCAGCGTTTAGCGCAGTTGGGCTTACCAAAGCGTTATGGAGCCAAGAACCCGTTTGACTTTATGGAGCTACAGGACGTCCAAGAACTCACTAACTTCTTTGAGCGGACGGTAGCGGCGTACCAGCATGGCGTTGAAGGTGACGTCGCATTTGACGAAGACTTTTGATGAGGGGTCTGTTCGGCGTCGTCTAATCGCTTAAGAAGGCTTGGATAAGGCGGTCTACCGCTGACACCGGTGTGGTTTGTCCCGATCTAACTTTTGATTCCATTTCAGGTAAAAGGCTTTTGACTCTTGGGTGAGCTCGTAGACCCTCTATCAGGCGGTCATCGAGCATTGACCACATCCACCTAACAGTTTGTTCTTCTCGACGACGATCGATCTCACCAGCTTCGCTGAGAAGCCGCTGATGCTCCTGAACCTCTGTCCATAGCTCATCAATCCCTTGACCTGTTAAACCGGCGCAGGTGAGGACTGGGGGGTTCCAGAGAGGTGAACTAGGGGCAGTGAGGTGTAGCGCGATTTCATATTCTTGGGCGGCCGCAGCTGCAGCCTGAGCGTTGTCGCCGTCAGCCTTGTTGACGGCAATCATGTCAGCTAATTCCAAAATGCCTTTTTTGATGCCTTGCAGCTCGTCTCCAGCCCCAGGGAGCATTAATACCAAGAAAAAATCCACCATGTCAGCAACAACTGTTTCGCTTTGTCCAACTCCGACGGTTTCGACCAAAACGACATCGAATCCGGCTGCTTCGCAAATGAGCATGGTCTCTCGGGTCATTCGATTCACGCCACCGAGCTCACCCGATGTCGGTGACGGGCGAACGAATGCCGCAGGGTGGTTTGCTAATGATGCCATGCGAGTCTTGTCGCCAAGGATGGATCCACCTGTTTTCGATGATGTCGGATCGACAGTTAGAACGGCCACCCTGTGACCGATGCTTGTGAGCTTGGTGCCCAGTGTTTCGATAAAGGTACTTTTACCGACTCCGGGCACTCCGGTGATCCCTACTCTGTGAGCGGAACCAGACATAGGAAGTAGTTCGGCCAGGAGCTGCTGCGCCTGCTCTCTGTGGCTGGGTAAGTTGCTTTCAATCAGTGTTATAGCGCGGCCTAACGAAGCACGGTCCGTCGACTGGACACCTTTGATGAGCTCTTGGACTGACGGCATGGGATCCACGAATATGAGGGTACAGGCCGTTTCTGAGGTGACTCCTAGCTCATTTATTTGTTGCTTAACTCTCTTGAAGGCCTGACTCGAAAGTAACTTGATGTAGGTCAGATGCGGAGCAGGAGCTTATGGGTCTAGCAAAACGGATAGTTGACAAGAAGGGGAGTCGCCCTCATCCGGTAGAGAAATTTCTTGAGGGCGACGAAAAAGTTAGGTGGATACTCCCGGCGCAAGGAGGGCTTCATCCATTTACGATGCTTTTTTTCGCCGTGTTTATCCTGTTGGCGGTATTGGTTCTGGATCCCAATTCATGGATTATGGGCGTGACCATCAGCACAGTCGTGTTTGCCGTTGTTGCTGTATTGACCACCGCCCGTTATCGAGTTATTGCGATTACGTCGGATGACGTCTTGCTGTTAAAGGCACGTGGCTGGCGGCCGGCGAAGCCTGTCGAACTTCTTCACCGGGTCCCCCGGACCTCTAAGTTCGAGGTCCGAGGCCAATTCTGGTCTCAGATTGTGATTGCTGACGAAAAATTATGGGTTCATAAACGCTTTCAGGCGAAGTTAGAGGAGGCGGATTCGACATTGGGTCGCGGGACAGCCAAAGCGGCTTCGAGTGCTGTGTATCGAGCTAACCGGGCCAAAAAGAAAGTCAAACATGCCCGCCGAAAGCGTTAGTCAGTAGCAAGTTTTTCTAACAGCTCTTGCGCTGCTTCGGCGATCACTGTCCCCGGGGGAAAGATTGCAGCTGCCCCGGCTTGTGTTAGGGCTTCGAAGTCTTGAGGTGGGACCACTCCGCCTACGACGATCATTATGTCGTCGCGCCCCTCAGTGGCTAATGCTTCTCGAAGTTCGGGAATGAGTGTCAGATGCCCAGCGGCGAGCGAAGAAGCACCAACTATGTGAACATCGTTTTCGACTGCTTGCCTCGCTGCTTCAGCCGGCGTTGAGAAAAGAGGCCCTATGTCAACGTCGAATCCCAAATCAGCAAACGCAGTCGCTATAACCTTTTGCCCGCGATCATGACCGTCTTGGCCCATCTTGGCTATAAGGATACGCGGCCGTCTACCCTCGCTTGCGGCGAATGAATCCACTAGCTCCCTAGTAGTTTTGACTGCGTCTGTTTCGTCTCCCACTTCGCTGCCGTACACCCCGCTAATTGATCTAATTTCGGCTTTGTGTCGGCCATAGACAAGCTCCAATGCAAGGCTGATCTCTCCAACCGTTGCCTTTGCTCGCCCGGCTTCGATAGCTAGGGCCAACAGATTTCCTTTTCCAGTGTCTGCGGCTTTAGTTAAGGCTGCAAGCGATTTTTCAACTTGCTCAGAGTCCCGCTCCGCTTTGAGTTGATCGAGTTTGGCAATTTGAGACGCCTTTACTTCAGCGTTGTCGATGCGTAGGACTTCTACTTCGTCTTCTGTGTCCATACGATATTTGTTGACTCCGACCACCACTTGTCGACCCGAGTCAATCCGAGCCTGAGTTCGAGCGGCGGCTTCCTCGATCCGCATCTTCGGAATTCCAGCTTCGATTGCAGCGGCCATACCACCCATATTCTCGACTTCTTGAATGTGCCCTAGTGCTTTATCTGCGAGATCGCGCGTCAGTTTCTCAACGAAATAGCTTCCACCCCAAGGGTCGATAACATTTGTGGTCCCAGACTCTTGTTGGAGGAATAGCTGGGTGTTGCGCGCTATGCGCGCGCTGAAGTCAGTTGGTAGTGCTAGAGCTTCATCGAAAGCGTTGGTGTGAAGGCTTTGAGTGTGACCTTGTGTCGCAGCCATAGCTTCAATGCAGGTCCGCACTACGTTGTTGTAGACATCTTGAGCGGTGAGACTCCATCCGGACGTTTGGGTGTGGGTTCGTAACGATTTCGACTTTGGGTTAGAGGGGTTGAAGTCATCAACCAATTCGGCCCAGATGAGGCGAGCTGCTCTGAGTTTGGCGACTTCCATAAAGAAATTCATGCCGACCGCCCAGAAGAAACTCAGTCGTGGGGCGAAGTCGTCGATTGCTAATCCAGCGTTTTGTCCGGTTCTGAGATATTCAAGTCCATCGGCAAGTGTGTAAGCCAATTCCAAGTCGGCTGTCGCTCCTGCTTCTTGCATGTGGTAACCCGAGATCGAAATTGAATTAAATTTGGGCATCTTCTGACTCGTGAATTCGAAGATGTCGCCGATAATTCGCATTGACGGTTGCGGTGGATAAATATAAGTATTCCGAACCATAAATTCTTTGAGGATGTCGTTCTGGATCGTTCCCGCAAGCTTTTCTGGCGGAACTCCTTGCTCTTCGGCAGCCACGACATAGAGAGCAAGTATCGGAAGAACTGCTCCGTTCATGGTCATGGAAACGCTCATTTGGTCTAGAGGAATGCCAGCGAAGAGAGTCCTCATGTCGTAGATCGAGTCGATTGCTACGCCCGCCATGCCGACGTCACCACTGACTCTTTCGTGATCGCTGTCGTATCCACGGTGAGTAGCAAGATCAAAGGCTACGGATAAACCCTTTTGCCCGGCCGCTAGGTTCCTTCGGTAGAAGGCATTGGAGTCTTCTGCTGTTGAAAACCCCGCGTACTGCCTAACCGTCCAAGGCTGATTTGTGTACATAGTCGGGTAAGGGCCTCGCAAGAACGGCGCGAACCCTGGGAAACTGTCTAGGTGACCCATGTCGCCTTCGAGGTCTGCTGGTGTGTAAAGACATTTAATGTCTATGCCTTCAGGAGTATCGGAAGTAAAGGCTTCAGAGGTGTGCCCAGTCTGAGCTAGGAACTCCTTTTCCCAGTCAGCTTTCTGGGGTGACGTGTTGTCACTCATATTTAGGTCAATTGTTGAAAAATCTGGTACTTGGCTCATGGTCAGACTTGCTTAGTTCAGGAGTTGGTGGATGGGCGTAAGGGCTTCCAAGACGTCGCAGCCGAGATAAATGAAGCCATCGATATAAGAATGAGTTTCGGGTAAAGCATCAGGGTGCCCTGCTAGATAGATAAGACTCGCCCCAGCGGATCGGAGTTGCTGGGCTGTCCGGGTAGCAGATTCCGAATAGGTCCTGTCCGACGAACATATACAAGCGATGCGCGTATTGCTTGCCACAAATGCTTCGACGCAATCATCGGTGTTCTCAAATCCATCGTTGTTGAGGGTGCGAATTCCTCCGGCCTCGAACAAGTTCATTGCGAAAGTGGACCGAGCCGTATGGGTAGCGATATTTCCGAGATTCGCTAGAAACAAGACAGGTTCTTTGGTTGAAGTGTCGCGGGAGTCACGCATCTCCTCAAAAGGCGTCGACCACCGAAACAGGGGGAGAGCTTCACAGCGCTCTTCACCTTCAAGTTTTTCGGGGGTCTTGGGCAGTGGCTCACGTTCTAATTGCTGTTCGTCTAGGTTAGGAAATTCGCTAGTGCCAGTTAGGGGCATGGCCCTATTAGCTACAGCTTTATGTCTTTCTGAACGTGTTTTCGCTAGAGCTTCCTGCCAGTACCCGGATAGCAAGGCGGCGGCGAGACCTCCCTGACGCTCTAGGTCTTGAAAGGCTTCCCATGCTGAGGCGGCTACTTGGTCAGTTAGCTCTTCGACGTACCAACTCCCCCCGGCTGGGTCAATGACAGACGCCAGTTTGCTTTCTTCTTGCAGAATGAGTTGTGTATTTCGGGCGAGCCGCAGTCCCATATCGTTTGAAAGTCCAACTGCGTCATCAAAGGGTGTAACAGTTATAGCGTCAGCGCCTCCCACAGCTGCTGCGAAACATGCTGTGGTTGCGCGCAGCATGTTTACCCATGAGTCAGTTCTGGTCATCATTGCTTGCGCTGTTTCTGCATGAATAGTCACGGGGCTCTGAGAAGTCGACCCGCCACATGCCGACATAACTCGGGCCCAACAAACTCGAATGGCGCGAATCTTGGCCATGTTCATGAACTGGTCTGGCCCGACCGTCAATGTGATCTCGAGCTTGCTGGCTATGTCATCAATGGTGAAGCCTGAGTCCAGAAGCGCTCGTACCCAAAGAGCACCTGCGGATAATATGGCGCCTAGCTCTTGACTATCTGACGCTCCGCCATTTGCCCACACCGATCCGTCTATCGCAATGGGAATAATGTTCGGATAGCTGGAATTGATGTCATTGGCCATTTCAGCGCATCGCTTGATTTCTTCGTCTACGGGTGAAACAGAATGTCCAGTTCGTGCTAGCCGACCGATGGGATCTAGACCCAGATGATTATGGAAGACGGCTGTTTCGAGTGAGCGAGATTCGCATACCTTTAAGAGTGCAGCGGCTAGTTCTCGAGTGCTCCCTGAGGCCAAATGGACGGGAGCCAATTCGAGATAAACGCCTTGGAGAATCGAGTTAATTTGATCGGCGTCGGCGACGGCTTCTTTTAGGGTTATCGCAGTTGCGCCGTTTTCTAAGTCGGAAAGGATGTGTTCATTCACATTGCCGCGCATGGCGAAATGGCTTTGACGGATCTCCCAACCAAGAAGATTTCCAGAAGCACTGTTACCGCGAGCGAAAGCTGCTCCTCCTGGAAAGTTATCTCCAGTCCGGATCGTTCCGTTGCGCTGCCTTGTGTAGAGCGGCTTTCTCTCTATGCCTTCAAAGGTCCGGGTGGTTAGGTCTGTTAGATCTTTGCCTTTGAGGGCAGCGGCTGCTGCTGCTTGCCAAGATTCGTAGTCGCGATCATCAAAGTTATGTTTGGAGTCTTCGCGGGTCATAGGAGAAGGTTATTCCACTTACCGGGATGATAACTAGGTAGAAAGCAATCCATTGCCGTTAATTGTCTTCCTTGCCTTTGTACGTGGCATCCTTAAACTTTGTGAACGCAGCTCCTTTGGTACCAGATGACGAGACAGATGATTCTCACCCTGCTTTTCGATACGACGCGCGCTTAGCCGAGCGAATCGAGACTGACTGGCAGGAACGCTGGGCAACCGAGAATACCTACCGGGTCAGCAATCTCCCGTTAGGAGAGGAATCTCCTGGGGATCTTGAGGGCAAACGTCAAAAGCTATTTGTTATGGATATGTTCCCGTACCCCTCGGGAGCGGGTTTGCACGTAGGGCATCCGCTGGGCTACATCGGGACTGATGTCTTTGCTCGTTATAAGAGGATGAGGGGCTACGACGTCTTACACACCATGGGGTATGACGCCTTTGGGCTTCCGGCAGAAGAGCATGCGCGTCAGACAGGGGAACACCCGAGAGTCAACACAGAAAAGAATATTGCCAATATGCAGCGGCAACTCGACCGGCTTGGTCTTGGTCACGACAAGGAACGGTCTATAGCGACTACCGATGTCGACTATTACCGCTGGACGCAGTGGATTTTTTTGCAGATTTTCAAAAGCTGGTACGACAGTGAGGCAGGCGTAGCTAAGCCCATTTCGGAGCTTGAAGAGCGCCTTTCGAAAGGGGAGCTCCTCACCAAAGATGGTGGTCTATGGTCCGATATGACCGAGGTGGAGCGGAGAGAGGAACTTGACAGGTGGCGACTGGCTTATCTGGGTGAAGCCCCTGTTAATTGGTGTCCAGGGCTAGGTACGGTTCTCGCAAACGAGGAAGTGACTGCAGACGGGCGAAGCGAGCGGGGTAATCACCCTGTATTTAGGCGACCGATGAAGCAGTGGATGATGCGAATCACAGCATACGCAGACCGCTTGCTTGAGGACCTAGAAAGCCTTGACTGGACCGACTCAATTAAGACGATGCAGAGAAACTGGATTGGGCGATCAGAAGGCGCAGAAATTGCTTTCAGAACGGCGTCGGATTCAGTCATTAAGGTATTCACGACCAGACCAGACACCCTGTTTGGGGCTACTGCAATGGTGCTGGCGCCCGAACACCCGCTGGTAGACGAGCTCATTTCTGATGTTTGGCCCGAGGGAACACCAGCTAGTTGGACAGGCGGAGCGCCGTCTCCACGTCAGGCGGTTGACCGGTACCGCCGTCTGGTCTCCGAATTGAGTGACTTAGAAAGACAGGAAAACCGTTCAAAGACTGGGGTATATCTCGGATCAGATTGTGTTGTCCCGGTAAACGGCAAAGAAATTCCAGTGTTCATCGCTGACTATGTGCTCATGGGTTATGGAACGGGAGCCGTAATGAGTGTTCCTGGCCAAGATCAACGAGATTGGGATTTTGCGACAGCTTTTGATATCGAAATCGTGCGGACCGTTGAGCCTCCAGAGGATTTTTCGGGTGAGGCTTATGTCGAAGATGGACCAGCTATCAATAGCGATTTTCTCGATGGTATGAACATAGAGGAGGCCAAGCGATCGATTTTGGACTGGTTGGAAGATAGCGGCACCGGAAAGCGCACGGTCACCTACAAGTTGCGTGATTGGCTGTTTTCTCGCCAGCGATACTGGGGCGAACCGTTCCCCATCGTGTTTGACGAAACCGGTCTCGCTTTGGCCGTACCTGAAAGCGAGCTGCCTATCGAATTGCCCGAGCTAATGGATTGGGCACCTCGGTCGCTGGATGAAGAATCCGAGCCAGAACCTCCCTTAGGTCGTGCTGAAGAGTGGGCGACAGCCGATTACGATCTTGGAGGAGGTAAGCGCTCTTATCGAAGAGAACTCAACACCATGCCGCAATGGGCAGGCTCTTGTTGGTACTACTTGCGGTACTTGGACCCAACAAACGACGAACAATTTGTCGATCCAGCAGTTGAGCAGTATTGGATGAGTAGTTCAGATGGGGGTGTTGGGGGAGTCGATCTATACGTTGGGGGAGTAGAGCACGCTGTTCTTCATCTTTTGTATGCACGTTTTTGGCACAAGGTCCTGTTTGACCTAGGACACGTATCTGGGCCCGAGCCTTTCCAGCGGTTGTATAACCAAGGATATATTCAGGCAGCTGCTTACCAAGATGACCGAGGTATCTATGTCGACGCGGAAAAAGTAGTTGAGGACAATGGCTCATTCTTTTATGAAGGTCTTCCAGTGTCACGATCCTTCGGAAAGATGGGGAAGTCTCTAAAGAATTCAGTGACCCCAGATGATATGTACTCAGCGTATGGCGCAGACACTTTGCGGCTTTATGAAATGTTTATGGGACCGTTGGATCAAGATCGGCCTTGGGAAACAAAGTCTGTCATCGGCTCCCACCGACTGTTGCAGCGAGTTTGGAGGAATTTGATTGACGAGAACACTGGTACGGCTTCCGTGGTTGACGAGCAACCCACGGAAGAGCTGTTGAGGCTTACACATCGAACTATTGCTGCTGTTGATGAAGCGATGGAGGGGTTACGGTTTAATTCGGCAATAGCGCGTATAACCGAACTTAATAATGAGCTAACGCGGGGCGCTGAGCCGGTTCCGGCCGAAGTGGCCAAAAGTCTTGTGTTGATGCTCAGCCCTTTAGTGCCGCACATAGCAGAGGAATTGTGGCGACGACTAGGACATGATGGCTCGGTGGTCCATCAGCGTTTCCCGGAGGCAAATGAGGCACTTCTTGTCGAGGAATCGCTCGAAATTCCAGTGCAGATTAACGGCAAAGTAAGAAGTCGAGTGACAGTAGCCACAAGCGCTGATGCTCAAACGATTGAAGAAGCAGCGCTAGCTGACGAACGCATTATCGATCTGGTAGCGGGTAAAGGGATTTCAAAAGTGATCGTAATCCCCGGGAAAATGGTCAATATCGTCGTTAGCTGACCGATAGACCGAAGGGCGCTACTTCAAGGATTTTGCTGTGGCCGGAGTCTGGAAGCGAATGCTTGATTGACTCAGCGTGGTCTTTTTCGACAAAAGCGGCAACGGTTGGGCCTGAACCACTTAGCCAAGCAGCGCACGCACCATTTTCTAGCGCTGCTTCTATGGCTTTCGCAGAGTCCGGAGCGGAAGCCAGACGGGTTGGTTGGTGGAGGTCATCGAGGCAGTTGGCTCGCATTGAGGTGAAATCGCCGCAGGCAATGGCTGCGATTAGAACTGAACTTCTGGCTAATGCCTTTGTGGCAGTTTCGAACGGTACTGACGTCGGTAGGTGCTTTCTCGAGGAATCAGTAGAGGTCTTCCCATCGGGAATCCAAACGATGACGTCTAACTGCTCAGGACATTTCACTCGCACAACCGAGTCTTGGTTAATGGCAGTGACACTGCCATATATTGAGGCGGCGATGTTGTCTGAGTGGCCTTCAAGCTGCCCTGACCGTGCAAGGAGATCTTGATAATAGATCGATCCGGAGTTCTGAAGAGATGCTGCGGCTAAGCCGGCCACCCGAGCTGCCCCTGAGAAACCAAGCCCTTTCCCAGGCGGAATGAGGGTCTTTCCAAATAAGGGCCCTTCCCCTCCAGCAGAAGTAAAAGATTTGGTGGCTGGGTGATTTTCGTCAAGCTTCGTACTGCCCTCTTGGGGCTCTCCTATATCTAGATGGAACGGCAGGTTTAATGCAACCGCCAAACAGTCGAAACCGGGTCCGATATTGGCTGAAGATGCAGGCACAGTCACACGCATCTAACGCAGCGTACAGTTCTATAGTCAGCTGTCAGCGAAGTTGGGAAGAGTTGGTTCTATGACACACGGTGGAAAGTTAGTTGCGAAAACCTTAAAGGCCGCAGGGGTTGAGTGCGTGTTTACGCTTTCGGGAGGCCATGTCATGGGAATCTATGACGGATGCCTCGACGAAGATATTGAGGTGATAGATGTTCGGCATGAACAGGCTGCGGTTCACGCAGCCGATGCGTGGGCTCGCCTTCACCCGGGCAAAGTAGGTGTGGCGGTTCTTACTGCTGGACCAGGAGTGACCGACGGGGTTACAGGTGTCGCTAATGCTTGGCGAGCAAATTCTCCGATTCTGGTTATTGGCGGGCAAGGGCCCTTCCGCCATACGAGACGTGGTTCTTTGCAAGAAATGGACCACGTTTCGTTGATGAAGCCAGTGTCGAAATGGGCTGAAGCTTGCTACCAAACTGAAAGAATTGGCGAATACATGGAGGCGGGTATTCGGGTAGCTCTGAGCGGTGTTCCGGGTCCAGCCTTCCTGGAAATCCCAATGGACGTCCTTCATGGAGAGGTAGACCTAGAAAACGTTCAGGCTCCTAGGTTTCGCGACTACAGAATTGCCGCCACCGCACCTCAAGACTTGATAAAGAAAAGTGTTGATTTACTCTCGCAAGCCCAAACTCCGATGGTAATGGCGGGCACCTCACTCAAGTGGAGTGAAGGAGGTAAACATCTTGAGCGCTTTTTGGAGCGAACCAGTCTTCCGTGCTTCGTAAATGGAATGGCGAGAGGGGAAATTGCTTGGGATCATCCTTCCTTCTTGTCCTTGACCCGGAAGGAAGCGCTGGAAAAAGCTGATCTAGTCATCCTTGCTGGCACGCCCCTAGATTTCCGTATGAAATTCGGTAAGTCGATCCCAGCTTCTGCGGCGATTATCCAGATGGATATAGATGAGACCCTGATCGGGGATAATCGGGCTGCGGATCTTGGGCTAGTCGGTAACCTCGGCATGAATTTTCAATTACTAACCGATGAGATAGAACAACGCCAAGAGTCGATCGATCTATCTGGATACCGGGCTTATCTGCGTGAGCGGGAAGAAGAACTTGATGGCGCTCGAAGAGAGCAAATGGACAGTTCAGAAGTTCCGATAGACCCGCTTCGGTTGTGTCGAGAGATAGCAGACTGCGTATCTGATGACATGATTGTGATAGGTGACGGTGGAGATATTGTCGCTCAAGCTTCCAAGGTGATTCGGGTGCCGCGTAATGGCACATGGATGGATCCGGGCCCCTTAGGAACCCTTGGTGTGGGGATGCCTTTTGCTTTAGCCGCCCAAAAAGCACACCCCGACAAGCGTGTGCTTATTGTTTACGGTGATGGGTCATTCGGTCTCAACGGATTCGAATATGACACTGCTATTCGCTTTGGTCTTCCTATCGTCGGTGTGGTTGGAAACGACGCCGCATGGGGGCAGATGATGCGGCCCCAGGGGATGCTTTACGGTGCAGACCGTCTAGTAGCGGTGGAACTCAATCGCACTCGATATGACCTGGTCGTGGAAGCTTTGGGCGGCTACGGGGAGCATGTCGTGTCGCCAACCGAAATAGGCCCGGCGATAGCTAGGGCCTTTGAGTCCGGCAAGCCTGCATTAGTAAACGTAGAGATTAGGCAGGACCGCACCGGAATGAAGGGCTCCACCTATGTTTGACACTTTCGAAGGTCGTTAGCGAGTGTGCGGCAGATTCGTTTCTACGGTTCCACTTTCTGGATTGGAGACCTTATTCGGGGCGAACTCTTGCGAGGAGTATCTAGCTCCTTGCTATAACGTCGCTCCGTCCATGGCCATATACGGAGTCCTGAAAGCTCCCGGGGCTATTGAGCGAGAGATAAAAGTGTTTCGGTGGGGCTTTGGTCAAACATCGGGGGGTAACGGTCAGCGTTCCAATTTTCTCGTTAACGCCCGAATCGAAACAGTCGACGCGAAACCAAGGTTTGCCGCATCCTTCGCTCACAGGCGGTGTCTAGTTCCAGCTAATGGATTTTACGAATGGGGTCGAGCTTCGAGGCAGAAAGAGCGGCAGCCGTCCTACGTATACAAACCAGACCACACTCCAATAGTTATGGCGGGTATTTGGGAACCCAGTTCAACGGTCAAAGGATCTGAGGGTCGTTCATCTTTGGTGATTTTGACGAGAGAAGCCGATGGGTTTATGTCCGCTATCCACGACCGGATGCCGGTCATTCTGCCTCCATCGCTTTGGGATAGTTGGTTAGACCCAACTCTGGATTGCGCTGTTTCACTCAAACGCTCCGTAGCCCAAGCACCAGCAGAAAAGCTAGAAGCCCATTACGTAGATGCGCGAATAGGAAATCCCAAGTATGACGAACCGGAAAATATTGCTGCTGTTCAGCCCAACACCCTTTGGTAGTCCCTAAAGCTATTCTCCTAAAGCTAATTTGATAGACAGCGCTGCTTTTTCGAGGTCTTTGGGGTCAACGGAGTTGGCTGCTAGAGCAAAGTCCATATCCGTCATTGTGTTGACGGGAATCAAATGTATATGTGTGTGCGGTACTTCGAACCCGGCAATAACCATGCCAACGCGTTGGGTGTTGAAAGCCTTTTTTTGTGCAATCCCGATTTGTCCGGCGACTTCGAATAGGTGCTGCTGTAGGTCGCGGGGGACATCAATCCAATGATCGATCTCGTCTCTGGGAACCACCAATGCGTGGCCATGGGAAAGTGGATTTATCGACATGAATGCGACACATTGGTCGTCTTCCCAAACGAAAGTTCCGGGTAAATCGCCTTTGATGATCATTGTGAAAACGGATGACATGAAATCAAGCCTACGATGCAGCTGATGTCTGAGCAGCCCTTGCCGTGGAGACCGTTCACTATTCCGAATTTTATTAGCCTCGCTAGGTTGGGTTGTATCCCCGTTTTCTTGTGGCTGTTGTTTGGAGTTGAGGACCGATGGGCAGCTGCTTTGTTGCTGGGTGCTTTAGGTGCGACCGACTGGGTAGATGGATTTATCGCACGGAAATTTAACCAAGTAAGTGAATTGGGGAAGATTCTCGATCCGACAGCAGATCGACTGATGCTCTTGATCGGAATTTTTGCTATCTGGGTTGATGGGTCGGTTCCCGGATGGATTGCGTGGCTCGCTCTTATCCGGGAGGCGTTAGTAGCCGTGGTTGCTTTATTCCTCGCTGCGTTCGGAGCGCGAAAAATTGAAGTTACTTGGTGGGGGAAGACAGGTACCTTTTTGCTGATGTTCGCTTTTCCGTTCTTCTTGGCGGGCGATAGCGATGTGTTTCTGGCGCCATTTTTTGCCGCTGGAGCGTGGGTTTGCGCCGTCATTGGCCTTCCTATTCACTACTGGTCTGGGGTAACGTACGTTCCCGCGGCTAGGGAGGCACTTCGACAAGGTCGGGCCGGCCGGTAAGCGCGGGTCATCTAGTCGGCCTAGTGGGATAGGTTGTTGGTATGGATACACCTGAAGAGCTCCGATATTCAAGCGATCACGAATGGGTGCGAATCGAGGATTCTTTAGCGCTTATCGGTATTACAGATTTCGCCCAAGATGCTCTGGGTGACGTTGTCTATGTAGAACTTCCGGATGTAGGCCTGGTGGTTTCAGCTAACGCAGCGTTCGCTGAGATTGAGTCGACCAAGTCAGTTTCAGATGTGTTTGCGCCCATTTCCGGAGAAGTTGCTGAAATTAACGGTGCCCTTGAAGACCGTCCTGAGCTGGTCAACGAAGACCCGTATGGCGATGGTTGGATATGTGCAATTAAACCGAGTGAAACATCTGAACTCGAGCAATTAATGGATGCCAAGAGTTACGAGAAATTCGTCCTTGAAGAGAACAAGGAGGATTAGGTGACGCAATTATGTGAAGCCTGTGGTCATTCAAATGATGCGGGGTCGCGATTCTGTTCTAGTTGTGGACGACCGCTGAGTTTTGTCGAAGAGGTGAATACCGAGGTGCTTGAAACTCTTGAGGCTGACTCTCAAGGGATCGACCTCGAAAACCCAGTAAGTGGAACTGCTCTTATCGTTGCTAGCGGACATCAGGCAGGCACCCGATATGCGATTACGTCGGAGGTTGTGACAGTCGGTCGTCACCCGGATAGTGACATTTTTCTCGACGATATTACTGTTTCGCGCCACCACGTTGAGTTGGCAGCGAATGCTACGGGTTACAGCATTAAAGACGTTGGATCGTTAAATGGCACCTACCTGAATGGGGAACGCCTCGAAGATAATGAAGCTTCTCTTACGAATGGTGATGAATTGCAGATAGGCAAATTCAAATTGCTTTATCTCATCTCTTCAAGCACTTGAAAGCGGGCTAGGACCTAATAACCCCGCTAAGGTCAGAGCATGATTGAGATGGAGCTGCTCGGAGTTCAAGTTGAGTTGCCATCAAATAGTCCCCTGCTGCTGTTGAGGGAGGCCGATGGGCAGGGGAGGGTGTTGCCTGTAGTGATTGACACCCCCGAGGCGCATGCCATCCATCGCGGTATGGAGGGGATCCGTTTAGCGAGACCGTTGACGCATGACTTGCTGGTCTCCATGCTGGAAGAACTTCAGGCGAACATTGTGGGAGTAGTAGTAACTGAGCTTCGTGAGCGCACCTTTTTTGCGGAGATAGAACTCCAAATTGGTGGCGAAACTCGGACTGTTTCGGCCAGGCCTAGCGACGCTATCGCGATTGCTGTAAGAACGAATACACCTATCTTTGCTTCCGAAGAGGTTCTTGCTGAAGCAGGTCAAATCATTGACGAAGAGGGGTCTGTGGAAGATCCAGACAATGATCCAGATGAGTTACTCGATGAGTTTAAGCAGTTCTTAGACGACGTAAACCCTGGCGATTTTTGAGTATCAGTAGCTAATCGCTAGATGTTTTACGCGCGGAGCGCGCGAACTATCGCGCGAAGGGTGGTTGCTTACGGCCTGGTTTGCTCGTACTGTGGCATCACATCGACGTAGTTTCATCAATGTGATCGGAACGATCACTTGCCGAGATGGAGGCACAACCTTGACCGAGGGCATGGTGGCATCAGGTTTTTCAGGAAAGAGAACAGCAGAATTGGTTGGCATTACATACCGCCAGCTTGATTATTGGGCCCGTACCGACCTCATTCGCCCATCTTTGGCCGATGCGCAGGGGAGTGGGAGTAGACGCAGCTATTCATATCAGGACCTCCTAGAGCTCAAGGTCGTAAAAACCCTGCTCGACGCTGGGATTCGGCTTGAAATGGTGAGAGACGTATTTTCTTATTTACGAGAGAATCTTGATGCCGATGTGGCTTCGGCGAACCTGGTCATTAGTGGATCCTCGCCGTTGCTTGTCTCGGGGGAAGAGATTATTGACCTGATCCATCAAGGGCAGGGTGTCCTTAACGTGTTGCCTTTGGCCGGGGTTAAGGAAGAGTTAGATAGCGCCATAGTTGACCTCTTCCCCTCGGTCGAGGAGCGAGTTCAGGCAACCGGTTAGCAGCTATGTAAGGGTTTTCTGGCGTTACTCGGTTTCTTTGGGGTTAAACCTCATTGATGCCGAGTTCATGCAATAGCGGTCGCCTGTTGGTTCAGGGCCATCTGGAAAGACATGCCCTAAATGTGCTCCACACGAGTGACAGAGAGCCTCAACGCGCACCATCCCATGGGAAGTGTCAATTTCGGTGTCTACTGCATCGCTCGACAGTGGTTGCCAAAAACTTGGCCATCCGGATCCCGATTCGTACTTGCTCTCACTGGAAAATAGGTCAATATCGCAGACAACGCAGCGGTAAACCCCATCCTGCTTCTGGTCCCATGTATCGCCTGTGAATGCCTGTTCTGTTCCAGCTTCCTGTGTTACGTGATACTGAAGAGGGGTTAAGCGAGCTCGTAGGTCTTCATCGGTAAAGGTTTTCGAACGGTCGCTCATCAGATATCTCTCAAACGTAAATCAGGCAGATTGTGGATAAGTACAAGACTATTGCAGTCCATGCCCCAAAATCTTGTCTGTGGAAAAAGAAGATTTTTCCACGGTAAAGACACAGGTTTATGGCACTAGTTAGCCACAACGCGCTGTAGGTAAGTTTTGAAGCATGGTTTTTATGGTGAAGTTCGTTGATGGTCGATCGGAGGTTGTTCGCGGGGTCGATAATTACCAACAAGAGGGTCCCATGACGACTTTCTTTCAATCGGATGGGCGAAACTATTTGGACTCGTGGTCTGACCGAGTTGCTAGCTACAGAACGATGGACCTTGCTTGTGTTCGACGGATTCTGACAACTGACTAGAACTTACTAGCCTGTTTTCGGTAAAGGCTTTTGGAAGGTCAGTGGAAGATAGGGATCAAGCGTTGTTTTTGTTTAAGGATCTTACGATGTCGACAATTTTGCCTAAGCTATCGAGCCGTTCTTGCATATCGGCGCCTTCTGGCTGAACCCGGAGAACAGAGATCCCAGCTTCTTGATAGGCACGTACACGTTCAGTGACTTCAGAAGTAGAGCCCAAAAAATTAGTTTGTAAGATCAGCTCATCAGGTACCGCTTGAATCGCTTCTTCTCGTTGGCCCTCAACCCACAACTGTTGAACCTTCTTCGCCGCTGTTTCGAAGCCGCCGCGACTATAAGCGTCATTGTAAAAGTTGGTCTTAGGTGAGCCCATTGCCCCCAGGGTGAATGCAATACCTGGCCGTCTGGGCGCCAGAAGACGCTCTATGTCATCACTGAATTGGACAGCGCCACCGGCTTGGTAATCGATCTTTGAGGGGTCGCGTCCGGCGGTTAGAGCTCCTTGCCGGACATGGCCAATCGTTGCCTCTGCTCCGGTGGGCACAAAAGAAGTACCAGCCCATCCGTCAGCTACCTGGCCGGTGTACTCCAGCGATTTTGGCCCCAAAGTTGCGAGCCAAATAGGTATTTGATCGTTAGCGGGTTGGGCTAGTCGTAGAGCTTTGCCCTCGCCACCTGGACGAGGTAGTAGGTGATGGGACCCTTCATACTTAATTTTCTCTCCAGCAAATGCCTGTCTGACTATGTCAACTGTTTCTCGCAGGCGTGTGAGCGGTTGATGAAACGAGATTCCATGCAGCCCCTCAACGACTTGAGGACCACTGACGCCAAGTCCCAAGATGAATCGATCATCGCTAATCGCTGCCATCGATAGAGCCGTCATGGCGGTCATAACAGGTGTGCGAGCTGAGATCTGCAATATTCCGGTTCCAAGTTGAACCTTTTCGGTTACGGCGGCGAGGTAGGCCAAGGTGCTGACGCCATCCATTCCCCAAGCCTCAGCAGACCAAATTATGTCCACGCCCATTTGCTCGGCTTCGCGTAAAAATTCCACCTGGGTATCCCAGTCGCGTTTTTTGCCTGAAGCTGGTCCACCGAATGCAATAGAAATCTTCATAGCTCCTGCCTAGCGCACCAAAGAGGTCCTTGCAGCGCTAGCTTCGTGTTATGCAAATAAACGCGTTAACAGGGGCTTTCGGCGCGGAGGTTTTTGATATTGACCTCAAAGGAGGTATCGAGCCTGAACAGGCCCGTTTGATAGAGGAAGCGCTCGCTGAGAACGTGGTGCTTGTTTTTCGAGACCAAGATCTAGATATAGATGATTTCGAAAAATTTGCGACGGCTCTTGGCGAATTCGGTGATACTCCGTTCATCACGCCAATTGATGGTCACCCAAATGTGTTGCGTCTCTTGCGTGAGGCGGAGGAAAGAGGGCCCCTGTTTGGGAGTGGGTGGCACAGCGATTGGAGCTTTCAATTGCAGCCGCCGAGCGCGACTTTGCTTTACGCGCTTGAGGTTCCGGAAGTCGGAGGAGACACTGCGTTTACCAATCAATATTTAGCCTTTGAAAGCCTGTCGAGCTCTATGCAGTCAATTCTGCGTGACTTGAAGGGTCTTCATTCTGCCGAGCGGAGCTACGGCCCTCGTGGGACATTCGGACAACCTGACCCGGACTCATCGATGCACATTCAAGGAGATGAGACGGCAGTAGTCCTTCAGGCACACCCACTAGTGCGGTCACACCCGTTGACTGGGCGTCAATCTTTATTTGTTAATGAGGTCTACACAGTGGGCATAGAAGGCTTGACCAAAACTGAAAGTAGCGCGCTTCTTGATTTCCTGTTTGAGCACAGCCGCCAAATCGCGTTTACATGTCGGGTGCGATGGATGCCGGGGACTTTGACGATGTGGGATAACCGAGCGACGCAGCACTTTGCGATCAATGACTATGCCGGTAGTAAAAGGGAGATGTATCGGATCACCTTGGCTGGTGAGCAGCCCGTGTTGCACTAAAGGGGGTCTAGGGCGTCGACGACGACCAGCGGGCCTAGTAAGGCTAAGTCTTGTAGGGCTTGGTCATACAAAAATTTCTCAGTGCATGCAGGTCGAGCCCAAATTTCTTCTTCTTGTTCGGGAAGTCTGCATGTCCCGTTCACTTTGAGGGCACCAGTCGAGCGGCTGCTTACCAAGATATTTTGCCCAATTAGCATTTCAAGGAACTTTTCCGGATTATGGCTGGGTTCGTCAAAAACGTACAGTTTGGACCCGTCGGTTACGAACGGTGTTATGTAATGCGTTCTTTCCCCTTGAGAGCCACTGATATCGAACCGAAGCATTAAGCAATTTCCGAAAATAGCAAAGGGTTGGTCAGCAGAGCTTTTCATTGGAACGGACCGTAGCAAGCGACAGGCGTCTAAGGTTGACGCGAGCCAAGTTCTTTCGAGGCGTCAATAAGCAGAGGTATGGGGGTTCCCAGATGTCAGTTCAAGAAGGCGAATATTGCGGGTTCCTCACGACCGTCGAAGATCCTGGCATCCTAGTCGTGACCTTTAACCGTCCCGAGAGCCTGAATGCCTCTACAGCAGCGATGAAGCGAGATTTAGTCGAAGTTCTAACTCAGACTCAAATGGATGACGCAATTCGTATTGTTGTTTTCACGGGAGAAGGCCACGCCTTCTGGGCGGGTGATGATTTGAAAGGGTATGGCGGAGACAGCACCCAAGTTCCGCAGATTCACCATGGACATCACAATCCGTCGGGTACTTATAACGGACTACGCGCGATATCTCAGGCAGTCAACACGGCTGTGCGCAATCTAGACAAGATCTCGATAGCAGCGATAAATGGTTTCGCCATTCAAACTGGTTTTTCCTTGGCCTTGGCCTGTGATTTTCGAATCGCTTCGCGCTCGGCGAAGATGGGGAGTGCGACGTTGAGGTTTGGTCTCTTGCCAGACGAAGGAGGCCAATGGCTACTTGTGCAACATCTTGGAGTAGCCAAAGCAACAGACTTTATGATGCGTAAGCGCATTGTGGATGGCGAAACCGCCTATCAGCTTGGCTTGGTGCACGAGGTTGTCGATGACGAAGACCTTATGGATGAGGCTTTCAAACTTGCCCGAGAACTTGCTGAAGGCCCCCAGGTGGCGATGAGGATGTTGAAGCGCTCAATTTTGCTGGCTGCCGATCTGACTTGGGATCAGTCGCTTGACGAGATTGCAGCAAAGACAGCAGTTACCGATCACCTTCCCGACGCTAGGGAAGGGGCTCAAGCTTTTATTGAGAAGCGGAAGCCCCAATTCAACGGATGGCTAGAGGGACGTTCGGATCCGCCGATGGATGGACCAGCTCCATGGGAGTCGGCTTCTGAATAAAGGTTTTCTATAGAGATATGAGCAGAACAGGAAAGCGCCTGTTTATCGAAGGTCAGATGTCAACTCTTCAAGAGCGCCAAGGAGCATCTTCACATTACGCATCTGCGCTGTGTGCCCCATGCAACCAATGCGCCACACCTTTCCTGCTACTGGTCCAAGGCCTCCACCAACTTCAATGCCGTAGCGGTTGAGTAAGTGTTGGCGTCCTTGAACATCGTCGAGTCCTTCGGGAATGGACACCGTTGTAAGTTCCGGAAGCCGGTGCCCTTCTTGGGCCCACAACTCAAAGCCAAGTTCCGGTAAGCGTTTGTGGAGTTCGTCGCCGCAAGATTGATGTCGGTCCCAGATTTGTGGGAGTCCCTCATTTATGACTACTCCCAAACCTGCATGCAAGGCATAGAGCATTGAGATAGGTGCTGTGTGGTGATATGCCCGAGCACCATCTCCGGTTACGTAGTCCTTGATCATGTTTAGATCTAGATACCAGCTTTGTGGAGTGTCGACGAGCCGCTCCATTGCCCTATCGCTCACGGTTACCGGAGATAAGCCTGGAGGGACCCCCAGACATTTTTGAGTTCCGCTGTAAGCGATATCGATAGCCCACTCATCGGTTAATACGGGAATACCTCCGAGCGAAGTTACGCAATCAACAAGCAACAGGGCATCGCCTTTCTCAGCCCCTAAGTCGTGGATGTCGTTTCGTACTCCAGTTGATGTTTCAGCATGTACTACTGCAATCATCCTGGGGTTGGGGTGTGCATCGAGGAGTCTCTCCGGGTCTATTGCCCGCCCCCATTCCTCTTCGACCCGAACAACGGTGGCCCCTGCTCGACTGGCAACGTCACACATTCGATTACCAAAAACACCGTTCACACCAACGACGACTACATCACCAGGATTAATGAAGTTGACAAAAGAGGTTTCCATTCCAGCTGACCCGGTCGCGCTAATCGGAAAAGTTAGAGCGTTGTTTGTTTGCCATACCTCTCGTAAACGCTCGTTGGTTTCGTCTAGGAGAGATATGAATTCGGGGTCTAAGTGTCCCAGAACTGGACGAGCGAAGGCTTCCATTACTTCTGGGTAGGGGTTGCTCGGGCCAGGGCCCATTAATATTCGGTCGCTGTGGATCACGTCGAGCAACCGTAGTCACCAGATCAGCTCGGCACAATTGTTGCCTAAGGGTTGCTGGTAAGTCGCGTAATCAAGCTGCTCGTGTCCCATCGTCCACCACCCTTTTCCTGGATCTCTTTGTAGTAAGAATCAACGAGTTGGGTCACATCAACAGAGGTTTCTAGACGAGCTGCCTCTTCTATAACAATGCCAAGGTCTTTGCGCATCCAGTCAACAGCGAACCCAAAGTCAAATTCGTTCCGAATCATTGTTGCGCCTCGATTTGTCATTTGCCACGATCCAGCTGCTCCTTTGCTGATTGTCTCGAGTACAAGTTCGAGGTTTAGGCCGCTGCGTTTCCCAAATTGGAGGGCTTCTGATAGTCCTTGGAGTAGTCCTGCAATGCAAATTTGATTAACCATCTTTGTTAGTTGGCCTGACCCGGTTGGGCCGATGAGGTTACAGGCCTGGCTGTATGCGGAGATGATTGGTTTGGCTAGGTCGAACCACTTTTGTTGACCGCCGCACATAACTGTCAATGTTCCATTTTCGGCACCTACCTGACCTCCAGAAATCGGGGCATCAAGAAATCCAACGTTGTGAGTCGCGCAGACTTCATCGAGTTCCCGGGCGAGCACAGCCGATGCCGTGGTGTGGTCAACGATCAAAGATTGGGCAGCGATACCTGATAGCACCCCATCGTCTCCCAGGACAACTGAACGAACGTCGTCGTCATTGCCGACGCAAATAAAGACCACTTCAGCTTCGGTGGCGGCTTCCTTTGGGGTGGTTGCCGGTTTACCGTTATTTTGTTGAGCCCATGTTTCCGATTTTGAGCTTGTCCTGTTGTAGACAGACACAGAATGTCCCGCTCGTGAAAGGTGTTGAGCCATTGGGAAACCCATAACGCCGAGGCCTATAAACGCAACTTTCTTGGAAGTAGCCATGATTTATTCCTTTGCCTGAACCTGTTAGTCAAGTGAGTATCGGTGTGAAGAGAAGCGACTGACGCCTTTTCAAGAATCGCTTTGATCCCGAGTGATCAAAGCGCGAACTTCGTGTTTCAATACTTTGCCCATCACGTTTCTAGGTAGTTGGTCAGTCCAGATCACTTTCTTTGGGTATTTGAAAGGAGCAACTTGTCCGCGGAATAGTTGCAGAATTGCCTCACTATCTTGGTCAGCCCCCGCCGCTGCTACGGCTACAACCACTGGAATTTCGCCCCAGCGACTATCAGGTGCTCCCACTACAGTCGCTTCGAGAAGCAGTGGGCTTTCTGCAAGTACATTTTCCAATTCGGCCGGATAGATATTTTCCCCGCCGGAGATGACGAGATCTTTTTTCCGGTCGTCTATGTAGATCCAGCCCTCGGAGTCTTGGTGTCCGATGTCGCCGGTATGGAACCACCCATCCGTTATTGATTCAGAAGTCGCCTCCGGATTGCGCCAGTAGTTACTTAATATGTTTGGTCCGCGAACCCATAACTCTCCCGACTCGCCTGTCTCGACGTCCGTTCCAGCATCATCGACGATGCGAATCTCGCACAAAGTTGCAGGTTTACCGCACGAGCTAGGTCGATCAGAGGCCTGACTAACCCTCATCACTACGGCGGTTGGAGCGGTTTCAGTTGCCCCGTAGACCTGACCTACTGAAACGCCCCTTTCAAAGAAGGGGCGAGTCGTTGCCTCAGGAATTGTTGATGAGCCCGCCATCAGACCCGTGAGAGACGACAGGTCTGTTTCGTCAAAGGCAGGGTGGTTGCTCACTGCATCCAAGGTGGCTGGAACAAAAAGCGACCAGGTGGGTCGCCAGCGTTCGACATCTGTAAGCCATTGTTCTGGGTCGAAAGATTCGTGGAGTAGAACTGATGCTCCGCCCATTAGTGCGGGAAGTGTCTGAATATTTAATCCTCCGACGTGGAACAAAGGTAGAAACGTTAGGAAGCGATCTCTAGGGGTCAGATCATGGGCGTGGGCACCGTTGACAGCGTTGGCTGCTAACGCACTTTGGGAGAGAAGTGCGCCTTTCGGAGTTCCAGTCGTTCCGGAGGTGTAGGCCAGCAACACGGGGTCGATAAGCGTTCCGCTTCTAGGCGTCCTATCGAGGACGTTGGCTTGTGCGACCTCTGCTGAGGAGTGCACGGGAATGCCGGTCGCAGCTTCTTTGGCATGAGCAATGAACTTCTCGTGAGCGACAAGTAGCTCTGGCTTAGCGTCTTCGAGAATCCACGCATGTTCGGAGACAAGTAGGCGCGAATTGAGTGGCAAAAAAATGGCTCCCAAGCGAGAACAGGCGAGTAGCAGTTCGATGGCCAGAGGATGGTTTGGTCCGAGCCAGGCGACCCGATCACCAGCCTCAATCTCGTGGCTGTGCAGCCAGCTAGCTGTCGCTGAAACTCTGGTGGCTAACTGTTCGTAGCTAGTTCCGACCCCTTGGAACTCAATCGCTAGAGCATTTGGCTGATGGTTAGCCCAGTTGTCTATCCATGATGCGAGGTCAGATCCCTTTTCCCACATAAGAAGTAGCGCTATGCCAGATCACCTTGTAGTACGCCATCAATGACGACGGGGTCACCATCTAGCTCCACCGTATGGTTGCGCATGGGAAGGTCGAAATGTCCAAGGGTGTGTCGACCTGCGTGTTCGTTGGCGCCGGTGGAGTAGAGGAAGTTGCCGGCAAAAGCACGTTGCTCGGTGCCGTTGGTTTGGCTTCTGTCGTACAAGGGCAATGTGTCCCATCGAGCGCCAGGATTCATTCCCCAACCTATGTGGCTAGTCGCGTAGGCATCGGGGTCCCCCCACGCATCGGAGTAGCTCCGAAAGAGGGAGGCGTCGGTGCCTTCTCCGGCGACATCTACTACAAAGTCGTTTTCGATTGTGAGCGTAACGGGCGACTCAACATAACGTTTGAAGGTCAAGTTCATATCCCCGCGATCCATGACAATGACCCCATTTACAGTGTCGGCTTTAGGAAACGCCAAACATAAGCCTCCGGGCCAATGCGATATAGACCCTGGTTGAGTTGTGTATCCCCAACCCCCTCCGCAAGGGGCATCGTTGAGGTCGACGACGACGTCAGTTCCGGCCTGTGAAGTAACGCGCATTTCTTTCGCCTTGATGAGCTTTTTGATGCCCATTTTGACTTTAGGTTCGAGGTCATTCGTTGGCATCAGCCTCTCTAGTGCTTCTGGGTGTTCGTTAGAAACCATCAAGACTCTGGTGCCATCAGCCAATATTTGGGGAAGCTCGGGGGCATGTAGCAACCCTTCGACCGTGCAGTCGACGACGAAATCGACTGAAGAGAGAGCCTTAATTACTGCTGTCGAGCCGGCTATAGCGTCTGACGCTCCGGTCGACCTAACTGGCACTGGCGCGCTTTGGCGTAAAGTCGGAAGGACTATATGGATTGGTCTAAGGCCTAACCGGTCAAGTGCTAACTCCGCTAGGTTTACGTTGACGTTGCGACTCTGAGTTTCGGAGAGTATCGCCGCACTTTGAGTGTCATTAACCGCACACATCTCGAACACGCGAGCAAACACGTCAATCCATTTTCCTTCGATGCGTTCAACGAGCATGCGTCCTCCTATTGTTGCAGCGCGGTATTTGTTTCTGAGACCTAGTTAAGCATTGATAAGTAGCAGTCAATCAAGATTCCTAAAGTCTGGCCAATATGGATGGCTTGCTTTTCTGTCGGCCGGAACTCAGTAAATTACAAATGGTCTCGTGGATCGAGGTCGGTTCCGTGGAGATGGCTCGTGTCGTTGTATCGCCGACACATCCACCTTCGGCCTCTTTCTTTGCTCGAAGTGATCTCGAGCTCCGTGATTGAGGTGACACCTGGTGCAAGTTCGGTTTGCCATTGGTTGGGTGCTAGCCCAAAGGCTATGGCCATTGCAGCGGAAATAACGCCACCGTGGCAGCCGATCAGGACGGTAGATCCGAGGTGGGCCTTCTCTATATCGCTCAAGGCCTGTCCGACACGGTGGCGGAAACCTGCCCTGCTGTCTGCGCCTGGGATGATTGCGGCAAAGGGGTCTCTTTGCTCAAAATTGTCAAGGTTGTAACGCTCCCTGACTTGATCCCAGGTAAGGCCATCGGCTTCACCCAAGCTGAATTCTTCGAGATCGGCGTGAAGATTTACGTCGTGGCGGTCTGGCAGGCAGGAAAGCAGGATCTCTGTAGTTTCGATTGCTCGGCGAAGCGGTGATGAATAGACCACGTCAAATGAGTTTTCGTTACCGCTTGCAAACCTTTCGCCCAAGAAAGAGGCCTGTCTTTTGCCTTTCTCGGACAACCCTGAACAGGTCTTTGGTCCACCTACTATTCCTTCAACCATGACATTAGATTCCCCGTGGCGGATAAGAAGGAATCTGGTTGTCAGGTGAGTTTTATCTGCCGCTTCGGTCATCGAGGCACTTTAGGCGTAGAAAGACCTCTGGAACTAAAACATCTGAAGCGACCTAGCCTACGATCCCTGCAAGGTGTTCTACGTGGAGAGCGGTCAGATGACAGAAGTCGAAGTTGAGGTGGAGCCAGGTGAGGTGGGGTTTGATGGGGCGCGTCTGGACCGCTTAGGGCATCATTTAGATCAGTATGTGGATAGCGGCTGTCTTCCGGGTGTGAACTTGTTGGTCAGTCGGGCGGGCAAGGTTGTGTATCGACACATGTATGGGCAGCGTGACATGGAGCGATCTCTGCAAGTCGAATCAGACACTATCTACCGTTTCTATTCGATGACGAAGCCCATCACTTCGGTCGCCGTTATGCAGCTTTATGAGCAGGGCATGTTTCAGCTAAAAGACCCGATATCGAATTGGATCCCATCGTTTGCAGGTAGCCAGGTTTTCGTCGGCGGTGACGCGGAAAACCCGAAAGTCAGAGACGCTAGTAGAGATATTTCCTTTCATGATTTGTTGACACATACAAGTGGGCTTACCTATCACTTCCATATGGCTCATGCCGTTGACGAAATGTACCGAAGGTCAGGTTTCGATTGGACCTCAAGTCCTGGTGATTTAGAAACTCAGTGTGATGTTTTAGCCTCTCTTCCTCTGCTGTTTGACCCTGGAACTGAGTGGAATTATTCGTATTCGACCGATGTTTTGGGTCGCCTTATTGAAGTGATTAGCGGCTTGAGTCTTGACGTTTACTTGCAAAGAAATATTTTTGAGCCGCTAGGGATGGTCGATACTGGTTTCTCCGTTCCTCACGGGGAAAAAGAACGCTTCGCCTCCTGTTATTACCCGAATGGTGAAGCGAAGCAGGCGGTTCTGCTGGATGATGCTCAAAGATCTCTATATCTCCGAGAGCCCGAAGCGTTGTCAGGTGGTGGGGGACTGGTGTCAACCCTCGCTGATTATCATCGCTTTACTCAAGCTCTAAGAAATGGCGGATTGCTAAATGGTAAGCGCATAGTGGGACGACGAACTTTAGAGTTCATGACTCGCAATCATTTGCCCGGCGGAGTAGATCTGACTGAATACGGTCGACCCCTCTTTTCTGAAACAGCGTACGACGGTGTCGGTTTCGGGCTCGGGTTTTCGGTCGTCGTCGATCCTGCAAAAGCAAAGGTTTTATGTCAAGAGGGAGAGTACGCGTGGGGCGGTGCTGCCTCAACAGCATTTTGGGTTGATCCGGTGGAGGACTTGACCGTTATCTTTCTCACTCAACTCCTTCCTTCAAGTACGCACCCGATCAGAGCTGAGATGAAGACATTGGTTTATCAGGCGCTTGAGTAGGGGAGATGAGTTGGTTGCGAACCATGTTGATGTTGAGCGCTAATTAAATTGCTGACCAAGTAAGGGTCATAAGTAAATGCCTGCGAGAATCGTCCGTATGAGTAACGAAGCTGTCGAAGAGTTCGATCTCGTAATCGTGGGGACTGGGTCAGGGAATAGCATCCCGGGCCCGGAGTTTGATCATTGGAAAATAGCGATAGTAGAAAAAGGTCTCTTTGGTGGCACGTGTTTGAACGTGGGTTGCATCCCCTCAAAAATGTTCGTCTATGCCGCAGACGTTGCCCAAAATATTCGCGCAGCCGGTACCTATGGCATTGAGGCGGAATTAACGGGGGTTAATTGGTTAGCCATTCGCGATCGCGTTTTTGGGAGAATTGACGCGATCGTCGAGGGTGGTGAGAAGTATCGCTTAGGGGATGAGTGCCCGAATATCACTGTGATCAAAGGAGAAGCACGCTTAGTGGATGGCGGAGTTCTTGATGTAGCAGCTGAGGACGGCGGAATTAGGCGCATCACGGGACGGCATGTTGTTTTAGGGGCGGGGGCGCGTCCCTTTGTGCCGCCGTATCCGGGTCTTATGGATGTAGATTTTCACACCTCAGATACAGTGATGCGTCTCGACGCTCTTCCCAAACGGATGGTTATTTTTGGCGGTGGGTACATAGCGGCTGAACTTGGCCATGTTTTCTCAGCGTTCGGATGCAAGGTGACAATGGTGAACCGAGGCGAGCGCCTCCTGCGCCGAGAGGATGAAGACATTTCTCGACGGTTTACTGATTTGATGAGTCAGCGCCTCGATGTTCGCTGTGGGGTTGAAGTCTTAAGCGTAAAGCAAGAAGGTGAAACCTTTAGGGTCGACATCAGCGCTGACAGCAAGACGTCAATTATCGAAGCTGATGCGATTCTCGTAGCAGCTGGCCGAGTCCCAAATGGCGATTTACTCGGGGCTGAATCCTCGGGCATTGAGTGTGAAGATGGAAGGGTCCTTGTTGACGAACATTTTCGAACCTCGGTACCGGGTGTGTGGGCCTTCGGTGACATATCCAATAGTCATCAATTGAAACACCTAGCCAACGCCGAAGTAAGAGCTTTACGCCACAACCTTCTAGTCGCAGATGGTGACTCTGAAGGTCCGATGAGAAGTGTTAACGATGCCTATGTCCCCCATGCTGTTTTCGGTGACCCGCAAATTGCTTCAGTCGGCTTGACTGAGAATCAGGCTCTTGAGAAGGGGCTCCCAGTTTCAGTTGCCACGAAAGAGTACGGGGCCACTGCCTACGGCTGGGCTATGGAAGACTCGCACAGCTTTTGTAAGTTGATTGCCCACGCTGAAAGTCGTCAATTATTAGGGGCTCACCTGATTGGGCCTCAAGCATCAATACTCATTCAGCAGTTGATTCAAGCGATGGAGTTCGGCCAGACGGTAGACGAGTTAGCGGCTGGCCAATTTTATATTCATCCGGCTTTGACTGAAGTAGTAGAAAACGCGTTGTTGGATCTATAGCGGCGGACAGGCGCCTATTCGGAACTTAAATTAATTTCCCAAAGCACCTGGTCTAGGCAGTCTCCTGCAGACATCGCAGGAAATTTGCATGGCCGATCGGCTGAGACGGTCGACGGGACTGGCGAGAGGATAGTCCAAGGAGTTGGGTGGCAGAATTGGACAACGCTTAGTCGCCCCTTAGATTCGCTGGGGTCCGAAACTACGCGATGCCAGCCAACGGGAATCAACCCATTCGTTAAACGCTCGAGCATGATTCCTGTATTAATTATGACGTACCCATCTGGTGCAGTGGCATCAACCCATCGGCCATCGACTTTCACTTGGAGTCCCCGAGTAGTGGCTCTTGGTAGAGCAGTTATCAGGTTGATGTCTCCATGCTCTTCGGCCCAGACGTGTCCGTCTTTACCGCTGTTGGGAGCCTCGATCATTGGCGGATAGTTGATGGCTCGGGTGAGGTGAGATCCGTGCTTTAACATGTTGTCGAAGAAGTGTTCGTCGGCGCCGACCCCGGTGGCGATGATGCGTAAGAAACGCGTTTGTAATTCCACCAGGTTGTCGTGAAATGTTGAAAGAACGTTTGCTGCCTCAGGTATGTGATCCGAAGGAAAGAGCGGATCCCCGTAACGATGGGGATATCGCTCGCGAAGGGGATGACCGTTTGGTAAAGGCGCGCCCCAGTTGAACATTTCTTTCCAATCGGGCGTTTCAGATACCGCTGCAGTCTCAACCAATAACCCGGTATAGCCAGTTTGCCCCCGGGAACCAGCCGCTACATAGCTCTCTTTGGTCTCTACGGGAAGGTCGAAGAATGTTTCGAGAACTCCGTAGGTTTCGTCAAGCATTCCTTCTGACAGGTCATGCCTGGCGTAGACAAATCCTGTAGCCAGGCTACGCATGACGCCGTCAACTACAGCGAGGCGGTCTTTGGAGTCCCCCCGCTCGAAGGCCAACAAGTCGACGTCGAGAATTTCAGTCATTACGAGCCAAGGTATGTGTAATTAGTTGATTTGTCAGTCAGTTTTTTTGACTTAGCCAGAGTTCGTACTTCTCGACGTCAGTCCATGCCCCAGTTTTCTGATCAAAGTTTTGCGCCGGGGCAAGCATCAAAGAACTTAAACCCCCTCGCGCTCGAGAGCTAGAGACCGAGTTCATATCGTCTGGAAGGTCCAATCTCTGAGCGGGGGGCGCTTTAAAGGGGTCCCGTGGGACAATTGCAAGTTCGGGCAGCCTTGCGAGAGCTAAGTCACGTGAGTCGGGGTCGTCAGCATAAAAGATTGGATCTTGAATTTGGTTCCACTTGTCGGCGCCCATAATGAGTAGGTCATAGCCGACAGCAATGTCTGCAAGTAGCTGAGCATCTGTTACTTGAATTTGGAGCCAGTCGTATTCGTTCGCTACTTCTTCCAATATCGCTATTCGGTGCTCGAAGGTGGGAGTTGAAACCGTCTCTTTTCCGAGCGCAACGCGACTGACAGACCACACCACAGTGTCTATGTCTCGTTGACGTAGAGCGGCTTGTGATATCGCAAGATGCGCCACAGTGGGTGGGTTAAATGAACCAGGGTAGACCGCCGTAGCCATTTTAAACGCGCCTCCCCGTCAGCGATTTGAGAGCTCGGGGGTTACCTCCAAGTCTTACCTCTACGTCTCGGTTGATTCCATGCGCAAGGTTGTCCCACATTCGATCAATTAGCTGAGCTCTGTAAACATCTGCTTCGGTTATCCCCTGTCGCAGAGAGTTCCGGATAAAGGGAGTGCAATACGTGTTTAAGCCGACCAACCCCGCCGCCAACGCTAAATCTAAAGGTGCAGCGCCAGCACGGCGCGATTGTTGAACCCGTTTCTTCGTGTCGCGACCAAGTGTCTGAGTTATTGGTGCTGCGAGTTCTTTATAGGTTGATTGAGGGGTCTTATGTCGAATCGATAAGGCTTGTATTGCGCTTCTCGCCGCTTCATCGCCAAGTCGTAGCGTTTGCAGTCGTATTCCAGCAAACCATGCAGCTTTTTTGCCTAACTTGGGGCGGGTAGAAAATGACTGCTGTGTGTTGCTAATAGGGGAGCTCTTTCTCAGCGTCTGATCATACTGAGAGCGCCGGTCTGGGTCAGATAGGACAAACCAGGCTTCATTGATCTGACGCATTAAAGACGGGTTGCCTGATTGCCGGTCTGGATGATGTAGAAGCGCTAGCCGTCTGTATGCGAGTTGTAGGGACTCCTGCGTGCTGCCTATCGGCATTTCTAGGAGGTCATAGAAAGAAGGATTGGCGACCTTTGTCGCAGGGTTCTCCATCGATCAGCCGTTAACGGTTATCTGCCCAGGATTGTCCGGTTCTAAGCGACCTATTACCGCTGCGAAGTGCCCTGACTCGCTTAGTTCATCGACTGCGTCAAGAGCTGCAACAGAATCGCAAGAGAATAGAAGACCTCCGGATGTTTGAGCGTCGCATAAGAGCAAGCGTTCTATCCGTGACCCCCCTATCAAACTTGGTTCTAGGAACTCTAAATTCCTCTCGGTGCCACCTGCGACGAAGCCGTTTTCGGCTAGCTCAAGAACACCGGGTAACAGCGGAACTGATTCTGTTTCGATGGAAGCCGACACGCCACTAGCTAAAGCCATCTCATGTAGGTGGCCTAAGAGTCCGAACCCTGTGATGTCGGTTGCAGCTGAAGCATTTACGCGTAAAGCCGTTTGGGCGGCTGATGAGTTGAGGCGAGTCATTTCTTGAACACCAGCTCGGTATGTTTCATGTAACGAACCCCCTGTTGAAATGGCATCAGGTTCAGAGCGCTTCAGAGCAGTGGCCAGCAGGCCCGTTCCGATTGGTTTTGTTAGCACTAGAGACTGTCCAGAACTACCACCTCCATTAGTTAGAAGCTGATCAGCTCTGACTTCGCCGACCATAGACATCCCATACATTGGCTCTGGGCCGTCAACGGTATGTCCGCCTGCTACCACCCAGTTACCTTCATCTGCAGCGGCCTGACCTCCGATTAACACTTCGCCCAAGAGTTCTAGAGAAAGCTCATCTTTCGGCCAAGCGACCAGGTTGAGAGCAAATAGCGGTTGAGCTCCCATTGCGTAGACATCGCTGACTGCGTTGGTCGCAGCTATCTGACCCCAAAGCTTTGCGTCGTCAACTATGGGGGTAAAGAAATCAGCGGTAGCTACGAGAGCATTGCCGTCTGGTCGTTGCCAAACAGCAGCATCATCGTGCGCGTCGGAGCCGACTAGGAGGTCAGGATGACTTGGGTTTGGCAAGTGGCGCAACACGTGCGCCAGGTCACTGGGACCAAGCTTGCAAGCTCAACCAGCGCCGTGGCTGTACTGAGTCAGTCGAATCAAACTTGTCACATCTCCACGGTAGCGCCCTGTCGGAAGAACATCGCTCAAAGCTAGTGAAACAGAAGGGGGTCCTTGAGGTCTAGGCCCCCTAGTGTGAGATCGTGGGAACTTCTGCCGAACCAACTGGAGCACTGGAGCGACAGCAAAGTTTGGACGTCCTGAGAGGGTTCGCCCTAATGGGTATTTTTGCTGCGAATATCTATGTATTCGATTTAGAGCACCTTGGAGAAGTTGACGCATCCTTCCAAGCTCTGACGATCGGTCTCGCTGATGCTCCCTTTGCCGTATTTACGGCTGTGTTTATTCTCAACAAAATGATGGCGTTATTTTCGATTCTCTTTGGGGCCGGAATTCTGCTCTTTACCGACAGGGTCGGGGAGCGTCAATCGTCGTTGGGTAGAAGGTATTACTCCAGAAACTTGATTCTCGCTGGATTGGGTCTCCTGCACGGTTTGTTGTGGTTTGGCGATGTTCTTCTTTTATATGCCGTGTGCGCTTTTGTTCTGTATCCAGTGCGAGGATGGTCGACCGCTAGGTTCTCTCTGGCGGGCTCTGTTGTATGGTCCGCCGTTCTGGGTGTCAGTTTTTGGTCCGGTACTCCAGGATTAGCTGCGGATGCTGTGTTGCGAGCTCTATCAATGATGCTTTTCGGTATGGCCTTGTATCGCTCTGGTGTCTTGACCTTGAAGCGAAGCGCTAAGTGGTACCAATCGAACTCACGTCGGCTCTTGGGTGTCGGTCTTCCCCTGTGTGTCATCGGATGGTGCCTTTACGAAGCTAACGAGTCGCTGTCCAGCATGATTCATAATCTTGGGGTTCCCTTTGTAGCTGTGGGATATGTCTGTCTCGTCATGAAGCTTCTGTTGCTGGGCGCATTCCCCAAGCTTTCTAAGCGACTGTCGGCAGCTGGCCAAATGGCGTTGACCAATTATCTTTTTCAGACCGTTATGGGGACCATATCTGTAGCCGGCATAAATGAAATTCGTGGGGAACGACTGACAGTTGTTTGGATGATGGTCGTTACTGTCGTGGTCTGGGTGTTGCAGCTTTCATGGTCGAAACCATGGATGGAGCGCTTTGAGTATGGACCTATCGAATGGCTCTGGCGCAGCTTGACCTACGGTAAGGCTCAACGCTTCAAGCGGAGATTGCTAGAACTTTGATACCAGTAAACAAAGAGGGACTTTTGGCTTTCCCTAAGGACACTTGGCGATCGGAGTCACATGATCACGACCGAATTGGTTGGCGTAGGGTTTCTCGAACTCAGAGCACCATTCAAGTAAGGCTTAGAGATACTTCTTGTAAATTTCGCCAACTCGGACGAAATATTGGATGCCTCATGGGCCGAAACTCCTGAAAACTAAATTCCCGAATAGGTCTCAATCGTCTCGAGAAAAATTTGTATTCCCTGGTCGCGATCAATCTCGTAGGCAACTTCGCAGTTCAGCGGTTTCTCTCCCCAGCCGCGCTCGTCCACTACCGTCATTCCGCGCGTATGGAGGCCTTCGGTTTCTACAACCACAGAGCGGTTTCGGAAGTTAAATAATTCAGGATGGGTTATCGCCAGGACAGCGCATGGATCATGTAGCGGAACGCGTTGTCCGCTAGTTCGTTTCTGATACGAGGTGAGATAGAAGTCGAATAGATCAGCAGCAAAGAGTGCGACCCGGTTGTCGATCTCACGTAGGTTGGAAATTGTGTGCTCGTCGATACCGAACTTGTGGGTGAGGTTGAGCCCGGCCATTCGAAACGGCTGAAACCCGGCACCGTACACGATCGAAGCAGCATGGGGATCCGCCCAAACGTTGAATTCTGCTGTAGCGGTTACGTTTCCTACCGTCGCGCTCCCACCCATAATTGATATACCGGCAACTTGTTCCACGATGTCTGGCGCCTGTTGAACCGCTAACGCAATATTCGTTAGAGGGCCAATTGGGACAAGCCAAACGTCGTCGTTATCCCGCACAGTATCGATAATGAAACGAACAGCGTCAGAGCTAGCGACGGAGCGAGACACCGTTGGCCTTGTCGGCCCATCTAAACCCGTTTTGCCGTGAGCCTCCTCAGCATGCTTCGCAGCAATCAGAAGAGGTTTCCCTGCACCCGCGTGCACTTCTGCTTGAAGATCAACGAGTTCTGCCAATAGAAGAGCATTGTCAGTAGTCAAATCCAGTGGAGCGTTTCCCGAGACAGTCGTGATTCCCAACACTTCTGTTAATTGGGCTGCCATCATGATCGCTATAGCGTCATCGTGACCCGGGTCGCAGTCAATAATAATTTTCGGTTTCATATTCTTGCCATCCCCGGACCGTTCACATCAGTATCTCCCCAATAATGAGGCAACCTCAGATAGCCGACTCTTGGTAAGTCAACAGCGAGCTCCAGTCCTTGCTGAACTTTAAGTCGTTGGATAGTACGAACATGACTCAACATCTCGTAAAAAACCATCCAAAGAGAGCCCTCTAGGTCATAAGTGATGCTGGTGCCCTGCGGGTCATCGGTTTGGGCTCCCCTGGGAAGCGTTGTAATTACATACTTCCAAAACTCTGTGCCCCTCACCGTCTGCGTCTCTGACCTGAAGACCTCTATCGATTCTTGCTCCACCAGTTTTGTCAGCCAGCTAATACCTATTTTCAGATGGCCCAATATGTCGGCTACCTGCCAGAAGAGTTCAGTATCTAGCACTCGGTCCCATTTGCTGTTCGGTCCCATTTGATGCTCGTCCCAATTAATCGGTTGAGGGATGTCACCATTAGGCCAGAGCAGGTGGCCCGCCCGTCTTTTGGTGAATACCAGAGCGTCCCATGCTATGTGGGAGACTTGGGTTCTGCAGGACCACCACATCCACTCCTTATCCGGGGCAGGGTCATGGAAATCCAATTGTTCATCTGAGAGGCCCGCTAATTCGGCCTCTACCCACTCAATGATGTGCGGATACCAAGGCATAGCACCCGACTCGGGGGACATTGGCATCTCAAGGATGTTTGAACTCGTTAGTGCCATGTGCGAACGCTAGCCGTGCTTCAGTGGCCTTTGTGTAGTCAGCCTTGAAGATCTTCGAAGAAGCGCGGGTCTGGACAACTGCAGACAAGATTTCTGTCTCCGTGAACCCCGTCAATCCTGCTTACGGGTGGCCAATACTTATCCTCAGGGTTGAGAGGAAGAGGGAAAGCGGCCTCTTCTCGTGAGTAAGGATGCAGCCAATCACCTCGGATCAGGTCTTCGGCAGGGTGCGGAGCGTTGATGAGTGGGTTGTCATCTTTTGGCCATTCTCCCGATTCGATTCGCGTAATTTCTTGTCGGATTTGGATCATGGCATCGCAAAACCGGTCGATTTCTTGTTTGGATTCACTTTCGGTTGGCTCAACCATCAATGTGCCTGGAACCGGAAAGGACATGGTCGGAGCATGAAATCCGTAATCGATTAGCCGTTTGGCCACGTCCTCGACAGTGACAAAATCTGACAGTTGTCTGAGATCCAGAATGCACTCGTGTGCTACTAGACCGTTCCGCCCTCGATAGAGAACCGGATAGCTTTCGTCCAGTCGCGAAGCTATGTAGTTTGCGTTCAAGATTGCAACAGATGTGGCTTGCTTTAGTCCTTGGGGTCCCATCATGGCTATGTACATCCAAGGAATAGGAAGAATGCCCGCTGAACCCCATGGTGCTGCAGCTATCGCGCCGCTACCTGTTTCTGGTCCCGCCTCAGCTACCAGAGGGTGATTCGGGAGGAACGGTGCAAGGTGTTTTCTGACAGCTACTGGACCAACGCCGGGACCACCACCCCCATGAGGGATACAGAAAGTCTTGTGGAGGTTGAGGTGGCTAACGTCAGCTCCGAAATTGCCAGGAGCTGCAAGTCCTACAAGAGCATTTAGGTTCGCCCCGTCCACATAGACCTGACCCCCCGCTTCGTGAACGATGTCGCATATTTGTACGATGCCTTCTTCGAACACTCCGTGCGTTGACGGGTAGGTAACCATGATCCCGGCAAGAGTTTCTTTATATTGGGCGGCTTTGGTTTGAAGGTCGTTGATAGCGATGTCACCTGCGGTATCACATTCGATCACCACTACCTTCAGCCCGGCCATAATCGCGGACGCTGCGTTAGTTCCATGCGCTGATGATGGGATGAGACATATGTTTCGTTGGTGTTCTCCATTGGCTTCGTGGTAGCGCTTGATAGCTAAAAGACCTGCAAATTCGCCTTGTGACCCAGCATTAGGTTGCAATGAAATGTGGTCGTATCCCGTGCAGGCAACCAACCACTGGCTCAGCTGTTCGATTAACTCCATATAGCCCTGAGCTTGGTCGAGGGGAGCGAAAGGGTGAATATTGGCGAAGCCGGGCCAAGTTATTGGCTCCATTTCGCTTGACGCGTTGAGTTTCATGGTGCAACTACCGAGTGGAATCATGCTGCGATCGAGAGCGATGTCTTTATCTGACAGTCGGCGGATGTATCTGAGCATTTCAGTTTCAGACCGGTAGGAGTTGAACACAGGATGTTCGAGATATGTCGAAGTGCGGGTTAGATCTGAAGGTATGCCTGCATTAGAGATACTGTCTTCTGGATTCCTGGCGTCGTCCGCAAATGCTCGGACGAGGCTTTCTAGAAGCTGCGAATCACACGTTTCATCGAATGTCACGGAAACTGTATCTGAGTCGATGAGTCGTATGTTGATCCCGCTCTCCAAGGCCCGCTGCGTTACCGCCGCCGCTGCGTCGGGTACTTGAATAGTTACAGTGTCAAAAAACGTCGTGTTAGCGATGACGATGCCGGCTGCGTCAAGTCTTTTAGCGAAGTTGGCGGCGAGAAGATGTACCCGCTCGGCGATCTTTTTCAGGCCATGAGGCCCGTGCCACACTGCGTACATTGACGCGATTACGGCGAGGAGAACTTGAGCGGTGCATATATTGCTCGTAGCTTTTTCTCGCCGAATATGTTGCTCTCTGGTTTGCAGAGCAAGGCGATTGGCGGGACGACCTTTGCTGTCGACAGACAAGCCGACTAGACGACCGGGAAGTGCTCGTTTGTGGTCTTCACGTGCTGCTAGGTAGCCGGCGTGCGGCCCCCCAAAACCCAGTGGAACACCAAAGCGTTGTGAAGTTCCGACGACTAGGTCCGCTCCCAGTTCGCCTGGCGGGGTCAGAAGACAAAGTGCTAGCAGGTCTGAAGCTACGCAGAGAATCCCGTCAGCTTGATGCAACGCGCTTGCGATAGTTCGGATATCACGGATTTCGCCTGAACACCCTGGATATTGAACGAGTGCCCCATAGCAGTCGCTTGTGTCAAGGTCTCGCCAAGCATCGCCAACTACTGTTTCGATTCCTAGGGCTTTTGCCCTTGTCTGCACAACGTCAATCGTTTGCGGGTAGCAATCGGTATCAATGAAGAATTTTGTGCCGGAGGTTTTTGTTAACCGTCGAGCCATGGTCATTGCTTCAGCTGCTGCGGTGGCTTCATCGAGTAAGGAGCTGTTCGCTAAGTCCATGCCCGTTAAATCGCAAACCATTGTTTGATAGTTGAGTAAAGCTTCGAGTCGCCCTTGGCTAATCTCAGGTTGATACGGAGTGTATGCGGTGTACCAGGCTGGGTTTTCGAGTACTCGTCTGCGAACGACAGCGGGCGTGACGGTCCCGTGGTAGCCGAGCCCAATCAATGATTTCAAGGGCCGGTTTGAGTTTGCTAAGCGCTGAATCTTTGCGAGAGCATCTACTTCGCTTAGAGGCTCCGGAAGGTTCAGGGGTTCACCTTTGCGTATCGTTGAAGGAAGGGCAGCGTCACAGAGTTCTTCTACGTTGCTGTACCCAATCATGGACAGCATCTCAGTGATTTCGTCGTGGTTTGGCCCTAGGTGGCGAGCCTCAAAATCAGCTTGAAGATCAAGTTCTTGCATTTATCTGTCCTCGATTTCTTTTGTACTTGTGCTGAACAAAAGGCAGTGAGTGGATACGGCAGGGGACCTCTTTGCCGCGAACTTCTGCTACGAGAGGGGTCTCCGGATCTGAAGAAGATCGTTCGACGTATCCCATAGCGACGGGGGCATCGCAACTCGGTCCGAATCCTCCGCTCGTAACAACTCCAACGTCAAGGCCGCTTTCATCTCTGAGTACAGCGCCATCTCGGATTGGTCGTCTTGTAAGGGAGGCAATGCCTACTCGAGTTTGTCGCGGGCCATTAGATAGTTGATGCATTATGACCTGGGCACCGGCGAATGTTGGATGTTCTCTGCGTCGCTTGGGGATCGTCCACCCAAGGCGGGCCTCTATGGGGGTTATGGTCTCGTTGAGTTCATGGCCATAAAGACACAACCCTGCCTCAATCCGCAAACTATCCCTAGCCCCCAAGCCACACGAAGTAACCGCGTGGTTGTCGAGTAGCTTCTCAGCCAAATCCACAATATCTGTGGACGCAGCAACTAATTCGAATCCGTCTTCTCCGGTATAACCGCTGCGACTCACTACGCAATCAATTTCGTCGATTGCAAATTGCGCGAATTCCATAAAAGAAAGATCAGCGACTGTGGGCGCGAATTGCGACAGTACCTTTACTGCCAGAGGGCCTTGGAGGGCTAATTGAGCAAGGTCCTCCCGGTGGGTGACCTCGGCATGCCCGGCGACTGCAACTTCAAGGGCTTCAAGGTCAACCGCGATTCGGGAGGCATTGAGCACAAGTCGAAGTTGGTTGTTTTCGCGACCAATAATCAGGTCATCGATGATTCCGCCCTGGGCGTTAGTGAGGAGGGCGTAACGAAGTCCTCCACTCTCTAAATCATGAATCGAACTAGGTGTAATGGTCTCGAGACAGTCGATAACTGTTGATAGCGGCAAGCCTGATTTGGGGACTAAATCCACTATGCCCATGTGGCTTACATCAAACAGCCCGGCTTGGGAGCGAGTAGCTAGGTGTTCGCTGATGATGCCATCGAAACTCATGGGTAATTCGAAACCAGCGAAAGAAGCGAACTTTGCGTCGTGGGCGCGGTGAAGCTGATCTAGAGGAGAAAGTTTGGTTGTTTCAGGCTTAGAAGGTTCGCTCATGTCTCGGCAGTCCGCGTCAAATTCGACGCCCCGCGCTGTCGTGGAACCTGAGAGATTGGCCGCTTGTGGCAGTTTTCCCCTTCGGTGGAGCCAGCCTGGGCTGACTCTCTCTCCAGCGTTGCTTCTTCCCTGCGGTCCGGAGGCCTGAGAGTTTCCCGGGGCGGTTGCTCCTTCGGCGCCAATCAGCTGGGCTATCCACTGATTGAACTCTCCCACTGGGCGTTGGCAGCGCTCATCAGCTTAATCGCTATCGCTCACCTTGAGTGTGATCGGTCGATTTCTATCTATCTAGCGAGGTAATTAGTGAAGGAAGTCGGCTATACGAGTTTTTGGTCGACCGATGATCGCCGCATCGGACTTAACCAAAACGGGTCGTTGCATCAACGCCTTCCGTTGCAGGAGAAGTTCTACGACTGCTTCGGGATTGTCGACATAATCGTCAGGATTGAGACCAAGTTCTTTGAACTTAGAATCTTTCCGAACTAGATCCTCTACCGGATCTTCTAAAACCGAAGTTATATGCTCCAATGTCTCGCGATCTGGCGGAGACTTCATATAAAGAACGACTTCTACGTCAACACTTTCTTCCTCGGCGACCGCCAAGGCATTCTTTGACGACCCTCAATGAGGGTTATGGTAAATGGTGACTTCAGACACGGAAACTCCTCGTTTGCTTAAAGTATGACCGTATCAGCGTTGGAAGGCTCCTCGAATCCGTTCAAGCATGTCTGGCGCAGCTCCAGGGCCGTGCTCTCGAGCCCATTTGATCCCATCCTGGCGGGTCATTCCGGCAAGTAAACGCATCTGGTTTTTCTCTTCGCGCAAAGTGTGCCAAGAATTGGCAACGATGGTTTCTGCCCACTCCTGGGCGATTACGTCTAGTTCGCTCTCGGGGACGCATCTATTAGCCAGACCAATCAGCTTTGCTTCTGTGCCCTCAACAACTCTGCCGCTGTACATGAGATCACGAGCGACTAAGGGCCCAACTCTCTCGGGTAACCGATTAGTCATGCCCCAGGTAGGCACCATGCCCCATTTCCCATGGGTATCGCAGAATCTGGCGTCGTCAGAGCAAATCAGCAAATCGCAAGCTAGAACCAATTCCAGCGCTCCCGTGTAGCAGTGACCTCGGACTGAAGCCATAACGGGTTGAGGCATCCGTTCAATGAAATCAAGCGTCTCCGCCTGCTGGTATGGAGTGGCGGCCTTTTCACCTTTTTCGATTGCCTTTAGGTCGTTGCCCGCTGAGAATGAACGACCGTTACCGGTGAGGATTACGACGCCAGTTTCTTCTGGTGCCTCGGCAATATCAGCGAGGTGCGACCGTAGTTCATCGAACAACGATGGACTTAAAGCGTTCAAAGCTTCAGGTCTGTTGAGGGCCAAGGTAGTAATGCCGTCACGATCAGATCGCACGACTAAGGGTTGAGCACTCTGGTTCATCCTTGCAGTGTCTCACACCGCAGAAGGTCTAGCTAGGAGATTGAGTGTTGGGTGTTTGGGTCAGAAGCATCTGCTGCTTCGATCTCTTCTCGGCTCACTCCAAGCATGAAGAGAATCGCGTCTAAGTATGGAACATTTAAAGATGTATCAGCCGCTCCAGCTAAAACAGGCTTTGCATTAAAGGCAATTCCGAGACCAGCCTTTTGGAGCATAGGCAAATCATTTGCTCCGTCACCAATTGCAACGGTTTGTTCCAATGGGACGCCTTCCTTAAGGGCAACGAGCTCAAGTAGCTTGGCTTTAGCCGCGGCATCGACAATGTCGCCTTCAATTCGGCCAGTTATGACACCGTCTATTACTTCGAGCTTGTTCGCGTAGGCGTGGTCCAGATCCAATTCGTCCACTAACACGTCCGTAAAGAGAGTGAACCCGCCGCTAATTATCGCTACTCGATAACCGAGGCGTTTCAGTGTTCGAATGAAAGTCCGAGCACCTGCTGTAAGGACCATACGAGAAATTGCTTTTTCTACTATCTCAATCGTTGATCCTGCTAACAGTGCAACTCTTTGTCTTAGGGCTTCGGAGTAGTCCAACTCACCTTGCATGGCGAGCTCGGTTAGTCGACGAACCTCTTCTCCATGGCCCGCCTCTTCAGCAAGCAGATCGATTACCTCATTACGAATTAGCGTTGAATCAACGTCAAGGACAACCAAGCGGCTCGAACGTCGCGATAGGTCATGGGGCTGAACCGCGATGTCGATACCTTCCTGTGCGGCGATGTCCATCAAAGAAGCCCTTAAATCAGTAGGGTTCGCGCCCTCAACCAAAAATTCGTAACTCCAGACCGGAAAGCGAGATAGGCGGTGTATTCGGTCGATGTTTCCTCCACTTTTTGTGATTGCTCCGGTGGTGAGTGCGAGGGCCTTCGGTGAAAGGTCGGAGGCGAGAGCCGTGACCACGTGACGTCGGATTTGTTCGGTGGGTGTTGAATCGAGAATTTCAAAGTCAATTTCTAAGTCGCGTTCCCAGCCGAACAGAAGAACTTCCTTGACTAAGTCCCTGCCCGTAGGGGCGGAGGTCGCGAGCCCCAAAGTAAGTTGGTTTTGGACTACTACTTGTTCAATATCTTGTAATTCGGCTCCGAGTGAAGACAGAAGGCTTAAAAGCTCCGTAGTGATACCGGGACGATCGTGGCCTGTCACTCTTATCAAAATAGTTTGTGGGAGTGTCACGCCTCTGACCGTACATCGGCGCCCTGACATCTTCTGCAACCATTGGAGACATAATTTCTAACGCCTATTTTTAAAGGCTGTGGCGACCAAAAGCTCGAGCTAATCAATGTTGCCTCACAGAAATCGCGCCGGAGTTTTGATAGTAAGGGATCCTCTTCGGTCCTACGGAACTCTATGAACCCTCTAACTCGGTTGCTCTCTGAGCTTTGTCGGTGGTTTTGCCAAGCCGGTCCGGGTTTAGCGGTAGTCGGTGGAGTGACAGCGTTAGCAACGTGGTTGAACTCCGTAACCAATTTGTCTGCGGGGGTGATAGCACTTGCTGCAGGTCTTTGTTTCGGGAACACTCACCTGATCCAAAAGCCAACTCAGATTGGTTTGACTTTCGCGTCACGGCGTTTGCTGCGATGTGGGGTCGTTCTATTAGGGCTTCGACTGAGTATCTCTGAACTTCGGCAGAGCATGAATTGGCTCGACCTGGTTGCCCTCGTCGCATTGGTTGCCTTCACTTTTTGGGGTGTGGGTCGAATTTGTTCCTTCTTTAGATTGTCACCTGACTTCGGTCGGCTACTAGGTGTTGGTTATGCAGTCTGTGGCGTATCAGCAATCGCTGCGGTCAAACCTCTTACAGATTCAGAAGAAGAAGAGGTCGCATATGCCGTTGGCATGGTGACTTTATTCGGGACCCTTTCCATGCTCTTCTATCCCGTATTTGGCGCGCTCCTAGACCTCAGCCCAGATCTGTTCGGCTGGTGGGCCGGCTCCGCTATTCACGACGTGGCTCAAGTGGTAGCGACAGCCACGATGAGAGGAGATGAGGCTTTAGAAACCGCCGTGATCGTCAAACTGGGTCGGGTCGCATTGTTGGGCCCAATCTTGGTGATCTTGAGTCTTAGGGCGCGCCGATCGGATAGTGGCAACAAAGCCGGGGCTACAAGAGTTGTTCCTTTGTTTGTTGTCGGATTTGTTGTTGCAGTGCTGATCCGGTCATTGGACTTGTTCCCTGCAGACCTGCTCGACTTCTTAGATAGGGCTAGAAAGGCCTTACTCACTGCTGCGATGGTTGGTGTCGGAGCCCTCGTAAAATTTAGGAACTTAGCTTCGATGGGCGGTGGACCACTCAAAGCAGGTTTTCTCTCGTGGGTGTTGCTCGCGGGAATAGCGCTTTGCGTGAGTGGTTTCGTTGTCTAGGTAAGTGATCAGATGCATCGATAGAAAAGTTTCTTACTTTTGGGAGTACCTTGGCGTTAGCTGACACTCATTGGGGGCGTGATGGTACTAATCAACGGTAATTGCGATGAAACCTTCTCGGTTGTGCGCGATGCGTTTGAAGCCAACTTTGATGCAGGTGAAGAACTAGGTGCGAGCGTAGCGGTCACGCAACATGGAAAGAATGTGGTTGATTTGTGGGCGGGTAGCCGAAATGTTGGGGGAGAACCGTGGCAAGAAGACACGATTGTCAACGTTTACTCAACGACTAAGACTATGGCATCAATATGTATGTTGATGTTGGCTGACCGGAACTTGATTGATTTCGGGGCGCCGGTAGCAACA